>Ga0315289_10002256_pt1 | contig 29698 bp, 8 predicted proteins | sample YL17G11_40_MG_FD_203452 | JGI IMG/M metagenome (GOLD analysis project Ga0315289, IMG submission 203452) | Sediment microbial communities from Yellowstone Lake, YNP, Wyoming, USA - YL17G11_40 | ecosystem: Environmental > Aquatic > Freshwater > Lake > Sediment | place: USA: Wyoming | collected... | reverse complement strand
GATGCCTCAACTACATTTAAAGATGAAACGGGCAAAAGTGTGACTGCGAATGGTAATGCTCAAATTGATACAGCCCAGAGCAAGTTCGGCGGTGCAAGCGGCCTCTTCGACGGAACAGGCGACTATCTCTCACTTGCGGATTCGGCGGACTGGTACTTTGGGACGGGTGCTTTCACGATAGATGGATGGTTCCGCTTTTCGAGCTTATCAACTGAAACGGGGTTTGGTAACTTCCTGTACTTTCAGTCGCAAGATGATAATAATCTCTGGTTCTGGAGTCTGGCCTATTGTAGTGGAACGGACCCTATGACCTGCACTTTCCGTACAACCATCGTAAGTGGCGGAACGGGAGTTGACCCCTTGTGGGAAACCATCAGCATACCAATGAATACTTGGATTCATCTCGCGGTTGCACGTTCTGGGAACACATGGTATGCATTTAAAGATGGTGTGTTGCTTAATTCGAGGACTGACTCTACGGCCATTCCTGACTTAGCAGCCAGTGTTTGGGTGTTTTCAAGCCCCTGGGCGTCAGTGGCAGGGTGGTCCGACGAGTTCCGTGTCAGTAAGGGTATCGCCCGTTGGACAAGCAACTTCACACCACCAACATCTGCATATTCACATGAAAATGTAATTTATGGAAATGTTATTGTTCCTTCTGGCCGCGTCGGCATCGGGACAACGGCGCCGACACACGCCCTGACTTTTCCAGTTTCTTCAACGGGCATAGCTTTATACAACACCGCAGACCAGACCACGAATTACGAACGACTTGCCACATATTTTTCGGGTAATATAGCAACTATAGCAAGTGAGATAGACGGGACTGGAACAGCCAGGACATTGCGGTTACAAGCGGCTCAGACTGGCTATCCTACTAGTTATACACAAATAAATATAAACAAGAATAGTATGCCATATATTCAATTTACTGGAAGTTCACCAAGTTCAGCAACAGGAAATCGTTATCAATTTACTGAAATGGGTAGCGCAAGCCAAACAAGCGGCACAAGCTCTTTCCTTTATTTATCTCCTTCTTACAACCAAACCTCAGGAAATGCGGCAAACACAGATTTGTTGATTAACAGAACCCAAACAGCAGTTGGCAGCGGAGCACAGTATTTAATAAATGCCCAAGTAGATGGAACAAGCAAGTTTAATGTGAGTAATACAGGAGCTGGATATTTCGCTGACAACGTCGGCATCGGGACAACTTCACCGACAGCAAAACTTACTGTAGAAGGGGGTTTTGCTACAATAGGTGACTCTTATACAAAATTACTTTTACATACTGACGGTTCGGATGCCTCAACTACATTTAAAGATGAAACAGGCAAAAGTGTAACTGCCAATGGTGATGCACAGATTGACACCGCTCAAAGCAAGTTTGGTGGCGCAAGCGGGCTATTCGACGGCACAGGCGACTACCTCACACTTGATGATTCAGCGGATTGGTACTTTGGCACAGGCAACTTCACGATTGATTTCTGGGTAAGATTCAATGTGCTGCCCACATCTACTGGTCCTACTAACATTGCCCACATTTTCTCGCAGAGAGTTGACGATAATAATAGGCAACGTATCACCATATACAATGACGGGTCAAACAACTATTACATCAGCTACGATGTAACTTCAGGTGGAACTGATGTTATCAATACCGGAAAAGCGTCAGCTCCTAACTTGGTTGTAAACACATGGTATCACATTGCTGTGGTAAGAACGGGCACGACATTCAAGATCTTCCAAGGTGGCACACAACTTGGAACTGATGTTACAGACTCCGACTCTGTTCCCAATCTTGCTGCCTCCCTAGAAATAGGCAGGAAAGGTGATAATACTTACTACTTTAACGGTTGGCTAGACGAGTTCCGCGTCTCGAAGGGTGTTGCTCGGTGGACAAGCAACTTCACGCCGTCAACATCTGCATATTCACATGAAAATATAATTTATGGAAATGTTAGTATTCCTTCAGGCTACGTCGGCATCGGGACGACGAGCCCACAAGCAAAGTTAGAGATTTATGCAACAGGCAACGGAACTGAATTATTAAGATTAACCTCCGAAAGGGCATGGGCTTTTAGGCAACTTGGTACTGGATCCAGCACTAACCTCGAATTAGCCGATCTTTCTGGTGGCAAAAATTTTGTCATTAATACTACTGGCAGCGTCGGCATCGGGACGACGAGCCCACAACAAAAACTAACCTTATCCTCTGGTTCTAGCTTTGCTACCGAAATGGCAGTGCCAACTATTGGTACGGTTACCTGCTCTATAACTGGCGGATCTCTGGGTGGCGAAGTCACTTACTATTTCAAGGTTACGGCTTCAGAGACCTCTTCAGCCGGCACCTCAACCACTGGTTCAGCTGAGGGATCTTGCGCCATGGCCGCCACTACGACCGGTTCTGTGACTGTTAATTACACCACTTCGACCGGTGCTGCAGGATTTAGGATATACAAAGGAACATCAGCAGCCGGCGAAGACAGATACCAGGTTTCTACCTCTACTACATCCTACACTTATACAACCGACACAGGTGCAACATTGGGATCTGTCCCGGCTACTACAAATGCCTATGTTGTTAGATTTGCTGCTTCCGGAAACTCCTGGCTATTAGGCGGCAAGGTCGGCATCGGAACAAAGGAGCCGGGTTCAAGATTAACAGTTTCAGGAGGTTCATATTTTTCTGGTTTAGCCGCTCCTTCAGGAGTAACAGCTGCTGCTACTACAGGAGGGACATTGGCTGCTGGAACTTATTATTATGTAGTAGCAACCTATGATGACAATGGATTATCTTCGACAAAATCATCAGCAGCTTCTTGTACCGTTGATGGTTCAGCCACCACTGCCTGTCAAATCTCCTGGACAGCTGTTTTAGGCGCCGGAACTTACAGGGTTTATGGAAGGGCAACTGGCGCCCAAGACCGATATTGGTCAACAACCGCAACTTCTTTAACTGATACAGGAACAGCAGGAACCTCTGACACTCCACCATCTACTTCAACCTCTGCCTATTTCGGTGGCAACGTCGGCATCGGGACGACGGCACCCCTGCAAAAACTAACCTTGGGTTCTGATTCAAGTTTTGCGGTTTTGATGGCAGTGCCAACTATTGGCACGGTTACCTGCTCTCTAACTGGTGGATCTCTGGGTGGAGGAGTCACTTACTATTTCAAGGTTACGGCTTCAGATATCTCTTCAGCCGGCGCCTCAACCACTGGTTCATCTGAGGGATCTTGCGCCATGGCCGCCACTACGACCGGTTCTGTGACCGTTAATTACACCACTTCGCCCGGTGCTGCAGGATTTAGGATATACAAAGGAACATCAGCAGCCGGCGAAGACAGATACCAGGTTTCTACCTCTACTACATCCTACACTTATACAACCGACACAGGTGCAACATTGGGATCTGTCCCGGCTACTACAAATGCCTATGTTGTTAGACTTAATGCTTCCGGATATTCCTCGCTATTAGGCGGTAACGTCGGCATCGGGAAGAAGGACCCGGGTTCAAGATTAACAGTTTCAAGTGGCGGTTCATATTTTTCAGGTTTAGCCGCTCCTTTAGAAGTAACAGCTGCTGCTACTACAGGAGGGACATTGGCTGCTGGAACTTATTATTATGTAGTAGCAACCTATGATGAAAATGGATTATCTTCGGCAAAATCTAGTGCGGTATCTTGTACAACTGATGTTACCTGTCCTACTTCCGGAAACTGTTCTTGTACTATCTCCTGGTCAGCTGTCTCAGGCGCCTCAACTTACAGGGTTTATGGAAGAGCAACTGGCGCCCAAGACCAATATTGGACAGATACTGCTTCTCCTTATGTGGATACCGGAACAGCAGGAACCTCCTCTCCCACTCCATCATCTTATTCAACCTCTGCTTTTTTTTCCGGCTACGTCGGCATCGGGACGACCAGCCCCCTGCAAAGACTAACCTTGGGTTCTGATTCAACTTTTGCGGTTTTGATGGCAGTGCCAACTATTGGCACGGTTACCTGCTCTATAACTGGCGGATCTCTGGGTGGAGGAGTCACTTACTATTTCAAGGTTACGGCTTCAAATACCTCTTCAGCCGGCGCCTCAACCACTGGTTCATCTGAGGGATCTTGCGCCATGGCCGCCACTACGACCGGTTCTGTGACCGTTAATTACACCACTTCGCCCGGTGCTGCAGGATTTAGGATATACAAAGGAACATCAGCAGCCGGCGAAGACAGATACCAGGTTTCTACCTCTACTACATCCTACACTTATACAACCGACACAGGTGCAACATTGGGATCTGTCCCGGCTACTACAAATGCCTATGTTGTTCAATTTGCTGGTTCCGGAAATTCCTATCTTCTCGGAGGCAAGGTCGGCATCGGGACGACAAGCGTGAATTCAAAATTAACAGTTTCAGGTGGCGGTTCATATTTTGGAGGTTTAGCCGCTCCTTTAGAAGTAACAGCTGCTGCTACTACAGGAGGGACATTGGCTGCTGGAACTTATTATTATGTAGTAGCAACCTATGATGAAAATGGGTTATCTTCGGCAAAATCATCAGCAGTTTCTTGTACCGTTGATGGTTCAGCCACCACTGCCTGTCAAATCTCCTGGACAGCTGTCTCAGGCGCCTCAACTTACAGGGTTTATGGAAGGGCAACTGGCGCCCAAGACCGATACTGGTCAACCTCTACAACTTCTTTAACTGATACCGGAACAGCAGGAACCTCCTCTCCCACTCCATCATCTTCTTCAACCTCTGCTTTTTTTTCCGGCAACGTCGGCATCGGGACGGCCAGCCCCCTGCAAAAACTAACCTTGGGTTCTGATTCAACTTTTGCGGTTTTGATGGCAGTACCAACTATTGGAACGGTTACCTGCTCTATAACTGGCGGATCTCTGGATGGCGAAGTCACTTACTATTTCAAGGTTACGGCTTCAAATTTCTCTTCAGCCGGCACCTCAACCACTGGTTCAGCTGAGGGATCTTGCGCCATGGCCGCCACTACGACCGGTTCTGTGACCGTTAATTACACCACTTCGCCCGGTGCTGCAGGATTTAGGATATACAAAGGAATATCAGCAGCCGGCGAAGACAGATACCAGGTTTCTACCTCTACTACATCCTACACTTATACAACCGACACAGGTGCAACATTGGGATCTGTCCCGGCTACTACAAATGCCTATGTTGTTCAATTTGCTGCTTCCGGAAATTCCTATCTTCTCGGCGGCAACGTCGGCATCGGGACGGCGAGCCTGAATTCAAAATTAACAGTTTCAGGAGGTGGTTCATATTTTGGTGCTCTGGCTGCTCCAACTATTGGCACAGTTACCTGTATAACCACCGGAGGTACACTGGCTGCCGGAACCTATTATTACAAAGTTAGTTACCTTGATGCCAATGGTCTTGAGTCAATTGCTTCATCAGAAGCATCTGGTACTGTTGCATCTGGAACAACTGGCTCTTGTACTGTTAACTGGACAAATGTCTCAGGTTATACATCATATAGAATCTATGGCCGAGCAACTGGAGCTCAAAATCAATACTGGACAGATACTGCTACTCCTTATGTGGACACTGGAACTACAGGAACCTCTGGTTCGCCATCATCTGTAGGAACATCATTAGTTACTACAGGCAACGTCGGCATGGGGACGGCGAGCCCAAAAGGTGTTTTAGGATTATATAAAGATACTTTTGGTGCCGAACTTTTAAGATTATCAAGAAATTCGAATGAATATGTTACATTCATTGCACCAGGTGGCAGCCCAACGTATATGTCTGTAACAGGTAGTGGTACAGAATCATTTAGGGTTTATACTGCAGCAGGAGATTTCCAAACTGGGGGGTTATTTAGTGATGTTTCCACTGGCAACGTCGGCATCGGGGATACGAGTCCGGGTGGATTATTAACCATTAGTGCTACAGGTAATCTTGTTTGGGGCGATATCAACGATAATTTAATTGACAACATGGAGTCAGCAGAACAAGCAGAATGGGTAGAATCAGATGGCACTAATACAAATGTAGCCACAGAAACATCTATAGTTAAAATGGGCTCAGGTTCGATGAAGATAACTACAGTAGCTGGAAGTTCCAACACAGACACTCTTACAAAGACAATTTCCAGCACTAATTACAGTACTAAGGATAGAGTTGGTTTCTGGATAAGAGCTACCCAAACAGGCCAAATTATATCATTAGAATTTAATGATGATGATGCTAGTCCTGACCCTCATCATAATATAACCATAATTGAAGCCAACGAGTGGCAGTACGAAGAATGGGATATTTCAAGTTATGGAACCGGTATAAATGCTGTTACAGGAATAATCTTCATTATTGATTCCGACACTAACTCCCCAATTTTCTACATTGACCAACTGAGGTGGTACGACAAAGATGACCGTTCAGCTGAAATGTTTGTTGATGGGTCGGGAAGAGTGAATTTTACTGCTGAAAATGGTTATGAATTGTATACCAACATCACCTCTTCTTTGCCTTCAATGGCCATTAACTCGGCCGTAGTTGAATTAAATCAACCCTTATCAGTCAATGTCGGCGGTGATGTCGGAATTGCTTATGATTTATATTTCTCCAATACCGGCCTTGCCTCCATCACTTCCGAAGGGCCTTTGGCAATTTCAGCCGGCGACCCGAATCATGCTGAAAACTTAACCTTAGGCACAGCCGGCACCGGCGACATCATTATTGATATAGTTGACTCCAACGCTACTTACGGCGGGGTAAAAGTTTTGGGCTCTGATTCTGGCGGTTATGTCTTTAGAATTTCACCATCTGGCGATGTGGAAATTGGTGGTTCTGGTTCTGGCGGTTCAGATTTAACTGTCAAACAAAACATTACTTTAACCGGCGGCAATATTAGTATCAATAAACTTTCAACCCCGACCGGTGGGGTTGCTACTTGTGGAACAGTAACCAGCGGCGGCCTTAATGATGGCACATATTATTACAGAGTTAGCGCGATTAACGATAATGGCGAGACGTTAGCTGCTACCGAATTTAATTCCGGTGCCTGCGCTGGTGGCGCTGGATTGAATAAGGTAACTGTTAGTTGGGATGCGGTTGCGGGCGCCACTGCCTATAAAGTTTACGGCCGTACCACTGGCGGTGAATTATATATGAAAACCGTTAATGCTCCCACAAATACTTATACCGACGCCAATACAGAAACTCCTGCCGGCGCCTTGCCTTCCACCAACACCACCGGCGGCGACATCGCTGGCATCTTAAGCTTCCCTGACGTAGGTGCTGCCCTTACTGTTTCCAGTAATACAATTACCGTAACCAAAACCTATCATAAGATTGCCACAAGTGGAAACGTAACTGTGAATACCATTAATGCCAGCCCCACTGCCACCGCGGGCGATGTCATTGTTTTGCGCGGTGATGGAGCAGGAACTTTGACTTTTGGCAACACGGGTAATTTGAAGGTTCCCGGTGGTTCATGTGCGATGCCCGCCAATGATGACAACACGGCAATGTTTATTTATGACGGCTCAGCCTGGCTTGCGATTGCCTGTACTACTACAAACAGTGATATTGCGGAAAACTACTATGTCGCAGACCTTTCCGTGGAGGCGGGTGATGTGGTAAGTATTTCGCCGCAGGATACTGAAACATACAGTAACTTCGAAAAAGGAAAATATAGGTATTTTGTACAGAAATCACAACAACCTTATGAAGATGGACTGATGGGTCCGATCACGACAATGCCAAATATTATCTTGGGCTCGGCAGGAAAACTCACCGAAGATAAGTTTGGCAATGAGCTGGAAGACGGTCCAGAAACGCGCCCTGTAGCGCTGGCAGGCCGTACTCCGGTAAAGATATCACTAGAAAATGGTCCTATTGAGATTGGTGATTTCTTGACTTCTTCTTCTGTGCCGGGTGTGGCAATGAAAGCTACCAGAGCTGGTCGGGTGATTGGCCGGGCATTAGAGCCTTTTGATGGAACGGTTACAACCTGCAGCGTGGAAGTTATTGAAAAGCCGAAGGAGGAAGACTCTTCTCTTGGAGGAGAAGACATTTCTCCAAAAACAACAATTGAAGAAGTTATTGATGCCGTAGGAAATTCAGGCACACCCAAGACCATTCGCGTCGTGAACTGCGTGCAAGAGCAATCAGACCAAGGCAAGGTAATGATGTTTGTAGAACTTGGCTGGCAGGGTGGCGATTTACAAGTTGCCCAAAATGGCGATGGCCAAATTGTTAATACTCAACTTCAACAAGGTTTAGCCACCCTCGGCTTAATCGTTAATGAATACGGTTCTTTAACCGTTCAAAAATTAACTGCCAAAATTATTCAAACCGAAGAATTAATAATTAATAATCAATCCTCAATTACTAATACTGGAATCACAATTTATGACAGAACCACCAACCAGCCAAACTGCGTCTACGTGGCAGATGGCGCCTTACAAACTGTCGCCGGTGAATGTGTTCCCACTACGTCGCCGGGGGGCGTTGATGGGGGCGGCGCTTCCGGTGCACCGCCAGAGGTTTGTGATTCAGCTCATTTGGATTTATGTTTGAATGAAACCGATTGCCAAACCGCCGCAGGTTTCTGGTACAACGATATTTGTAATTTAGAACCAGAAAATACTGAACCAATCACTCCTTAAATCCAAATTCCAAATTTAAAAATAATTTTTAGTCATTTAGTCATTTGACATTGATTTGTTATTTGAGCTTTGACATTTGGACTTATGAAACTTGATAAACGAAAAAAACTAATATCCATTGGAATTGCCATACTTATCGTATTGGTCACTGTTGGTATTGTCGGCGCTCTTAATGGTTGGTTTGGAGGGGGAGGTAAGATTCCGGAAGATACTTTCACTCGCGGCTTAGTTAGTTATTGGTCAATAGATGAAGCCGCAGGACAAACTGCTTACGATGCCAGCGGAAATTCAAATAATGGAAGATTAGGCGATACCACTGGTCCAGATGCCAAAGACCCAAAATGGACCACCGGCAAAGTCGGCGGCGCTTTGAGTTTTGATGGAAAGGATGATTATGTGAATTGCGGTAATGGGGATAGTTTAGATATGGGAACTTCAGATTTTACTATATCTGGCTGGTTTAAAACTGGAAGTACCGGTGGAGACATAGTCCAGGGAACAGACCAAAATGCCAATAATTTTCTTAATGGGTATGCGGTAGTTGTAGCTGGTTGGACAGGGGGGAAGCTTTTCTACGGGATGGCAAATGGTTCAAGTCGGGAGACATTCGGAGCAAATACAGTCGTTAACGACAATAACTGGCACTACTTTGCGATGGTAGTTAGGAGGGAGAATTCTGTAAAGATGTATTTAGATGGAAGGCTTGATAAAAGTAGTCCTTCAAGTCTAACGGGGAACATTAATTTAAATCCCAGTGCCAATTTGAACCTCGGCCGTGGTATGTGGTCCAATTATCACACTGGCCAGATCGACGAAGTGCGAATTTATAAGCGTGCTTTAAGTGAAGAAGAAAGCCGCTATCATTACAATCGCGGCGGGCCCGTGGCTCAGTGGAAGTTTGATGAGGGGGGCGGCACCATTGCTTATGACGCCACTGACAATAACAACGACGGAACGCTTGGTGGAGGTACAAGCGATTATATGCCCACCTGGACCACCGGCAAATTCGGCTCCGCCTTGAGTTTTGATGGAGGGAATGATTATGTCAATGTTGGAAAACCAAGCAGTTTAAATAATATTGCTGATGCGATTACGATTAGTGCGTGGGTAATAGAAAATACGCATGTTAATTATGCCCCAATTGCTGATAAAAATAATTGGTTTCTCTCATCTAATAACAGTAGCCCATATGCGTACTATTTTAAAATAATCGATGTAGACAGTGGTAACAATTATGCTTATATGAAGTCTGCCGCTCCACTCGGGCAATGGGTTCATATAGTAGCAACTTGGACAAAAGGTGATTATCTCAGGATATACTATAATGGCGTTCTGGATTCAACTTCGGCTGCAATCCTAAATAAATCAATAAAGAGTTCTTCCTCATATGATTTAACTATTGGTGGTACAAATGCTTATTTCAATGGAACAATCGACGACGTCCGCATTTACAACTACGCCAGGACCGCGGATGAAATCAGTTTGGATTACAATGCCGGGTTTGCGGCCAGGTTTGGACCAACTTCTTCTTGTTCAGAAGACCCAGGCTCTTGTATGACGCAGGGATTGGTGGGGTATTGGGGTATGGATGAGGGAGCGGGAACAACAGCCTATGACGGTTCAGGAAACAGCAATACTGGGACTCTAACCAACGGTCCGAAATGGACTACTGGCAAAGTCGGCGGCGCTTTGAGTTTTGATGGACTGAATGATTATGTTACAGTGCCCGATAGCAACGACTGGTACTTCGGCACCGCAGGCAAAACCGTAACTGCGAATGGAGGCGCACAGATCGACACGGCCCAATCAGAGTTCGGTGGCGCAAGCGGCCTCTTTGATGGCACAGGCGACTATCTTTCCACACCGTCTACAGCGGATTGGGATTTTGGCACAGGAAACTTTACAATTGATTTTTGGGTCTACAGGAGTGGAACCGGAGGTGAAGAAGCGTTCTGTGGATTAGTTTCTACACGCGATCCCAGTGCTAACACAGGATGGTTAGTAGCTTGGGATGAGGGCGGTAACGGAGAGATTCAATTCAACAATGATGGTACTATTCTACTAACAGCTACCGAAACTCTTACCATGAATACTTGGACTCATGTAGCTTTAGTTCGAAACGGAAACACATTGACGGTTTACTACGGCGGAGTATCAAAAGGGAGTGCTGATATTACTGGAGTATCGATTAACGATGATGCAAACCTTGGATTAATGATTGGCAGGAGATCAGTTGATGTTGATAGCTATTACCATAAGGGCTGGCTTGACGAGTTCCGCACCAGTAAGGGCGTTGCTCTTTGGACGAGCAACTTCACTCCGCCAACTGTTGAGTATGTGGCTGACAGTTATACGAAGCTTCTCCTGCACATGAACGGTACGGATGCGTCCACGACTTTCTTGGATGGACCGTACGATCCGGACTTCACGATTGATGTTTGGCTACGTCTGAACACATTACAAACTCACACATTAATGCTTGCAGTTCAATATGAGGATGGTTCCCATTATTGGGACTGGTTTATCCATGAGCGACCTGATGACTACCCACGTTTAGAATTTGATATAAATGGAGCGACCATTGTCAACAATTATATGGATGGTGCAAGTCTCCAGACAGGAGTCTGGTATCACCTTGCTATCGTGCGATCTGGAAATAGCTGGTATCAATTCGTCAATGGCACACAAATTGGAACAACTACCACTAGCAGTCAAGCCATCGGCAACTATGCAGGCTCGCTGTTAATTGGAGACGGGCCTTATGGCGGCTACTGTATAGACGGTTCGCTTGATGAGTTTCGCATTTACAAGAATCGGGCTTTGTCGGCTGAGGAAATCCGCTACCATTACAATCACACTCTTCCCAAGGGCGCGCTTTCGCCAACGGCAATGAAAGATGACCCAAGCTTAGTCGCCTATTGGTCCTTAAACGAAGGATCAGGTTCCACAGCCTACGACAATTCCAACAATTCCAACAACGGCACAATTTATGGCGCAACATGGTCTCCCGGACTTTCAGGAAACGCCTTGAGTTTTGATGGGGTGGATGATTATGTTCAAATAGAAGATAATGCAAGTCTGCATATGACAACTGCTGTTACAATGGAAGCTTGGATAAAAATACCGAGTGGTACTACCGGTGACCATAGAGGTGTAACTGGTGGGGAAGGAGATAGCAATTGGTCTCAAGGTTATGATCTATATTATGACGCTGATAATAATCTTTTAAAAATGAGGTTGGGATACGGAAATGGCGAACAAGAAGGTTCTCTCTATAATTATTACTTGCCTTACTCGATAAATTTGGAAGATAACGAATGGCACCATGTTGCTGGAGCTTTTAATAAACCCAATGCATATTTATATGTGGATGGCGTTCAAGTTAACAATGGAACGAATAACAATAATATTACAAATAGAAACTCTAGATATAATATAGGAGCCTTGGGTCTTTCACCAAATTGGACATCTGATTATTTCTCCGGCACAATTGATGAAGTCCGCATTTACAAGAACAGGGCGTTGTCGGCTGAGGAAATTTATCAGCATTACATCAATAGCAAGTATTATTTTGCCTCGCATTTTGGCCCAAAAACCTCCTGTGCCGAAGACCCTGGCTCTTGCATGGATTATGGATTAGTTGGCTATTGGGCGATGGAAGAGGGAACAGGAACTACCGCTTATGATGCTTCGGGAAACAATAATACCGGCACTTTAACTAATGGTCCAAAATGGACAACTGGTAAAGTCGGCGGTGCTCTAAGTTTCGATGGAGTGAATGATTATGTTTCAGTTCCTGACAGCGACGACTGGTATTTCGGCACAGGCGACTTCACGATTGACTTCTGGATGAGGCGACCTAGCGCTACGATTGGCTGGAAGGATTTTGTTGGCCAGCGTGAAGATTGGAATAATATGTGGCTCATTGCACTTGAGGATGACGTGTGGCATTTCATTGTTTACTCAGACGGGGTAATGACGATTGAAGCAGATCCAGGATGGACAGAAGATGTATGGACTGGGAATACGTGGTATCACATAGCGTTAGTTAGGAGTGGAGCTTCTTGGTATTGGTTTGTGAATGGAACCCAAGTGGGGTCTACTGACACTGATGCTGATGCTGTTCCAGACCTTGCTGGGCCCATATACATTGGAGGGAATCTTGGCGATGCCGACCTTAATGGTTCTCTTGATGAGTTTCGCATTTACAACCGTGCTTTATCAGCAGAAGAAATCCGCTACCACTACAACCGCGGAGGACCAGTCGGCTATTGGAAGCTTGACGAAGGCGAGGGGACTACTGCTTACGATTTTACTGATAATAATAAAGATTGCACAATTTCTGGGGCAAGTTGGGTTCAGGGCCAATTTGGCTCGGCTTTGGATTTTACTCCTAATGCCAATCTTAGTTGCGGTAATGTCTACAATGGCGTCAAAACAATTTCTTTCTGGCTCCGGGCTGACAACTTGACAAACTATGCGATGGATTTAAACGGAACCCAAACAATTACCATTTCCAGCGGCGCAATTTCAGCTAACAATTTCACCAGCCCAACCATTTATGTTGATGGCAAAAAATCTTCAACTTTACCTGATTTAAATTGGCACCACATTGCCATTACCACTTCTAGCGGCATCAATGCCTCAGCCGTCTATCTGGGCAAAGTCAGCACCAGTTATTTTGATGGCATCTTAGATGATGTGAGATTTTACCAGTATGAAAGAACGCTGGAACAGATTTTACAGGATTATAATGCTGGTTTAGGTATCTACTTTAAATAGATAGACGAATATTCACGAATTTATGACGAATTTACACGAATCACGAATTATAAAAAATAAGGATAAAATATTGGAAGCCGAATTATGTTATAAAATTCAGGGAGCCATCTATAATATTGCGAATAAATATGGAATAGGTTTAAAGGAGCAGATATACCAAAAAGCCTTAATAGAAGAATTTACTAAACAAGGATTAAAATTCGAGCCACAAAAACGCATAAATATTTATTCTATTGATACGGGAAAACGATTAGGTGCTTATGTACCAGATTTCGTAATTGAAAACAAGATTGTTTTAGAAATCAAATCAAGCAGTTTTACCACTCGACAAGACGTTAGTCAACAACGTTCTTATTTAAAGGCAAGTACTCACGAGATTGCATATTTGGTAAATTTTGGTACAAATAAAGTAGATATCCGCCGTTCTATTTATACCAATAATCGCAAACCATTTATAACTCAGTTAATAAATAATCCGAATTAGTACGAGCACCCACGCATCCATTCGTGTTTCGTGGATATTCGTTACTTATTCGTGGAAATTCGTATGGTAAGTATTTTAAACAAAATCACAAAAACATCAATCTATTTATTAGTATTCATCTTGCCTCTATTCTTTTTGCCCTGGACGGCCAATGTTTTGGATTTTAACAAGCAAGCCCTGCTAATATTTTTAGTTTTTATTTCTCTTTTTTCTTGGCTTTTGAAGTCTTTGATTGAAGGGAAAATTAGTTTAAATTTTAATCTCTTTAACATTCCGGTTTTAGTATTTTTAGTGATTTCTGGAATTGGCACTTTCTTTTCTTTCTATCGTTATGGCAGTTTTTGGGGCTGGCCCTTGGACATAGCGGCGAGCCTTTTGACCACTTTGGGATTTTTCCTCCTTTATTTATTGATTATTAATAATTTTAAAAAGATAGAGATTTTTAGTCTTTTGTTGCTTTTGGCATTATCTTCTTTTCTAGTGGCTCTGCTGGGTGGCCTTCAACTTTTTGGTAAATTTATTTTTCCCTTTGATTTTTCTCAACTTACTTCTTTTAACACCATCGGCACGGTAAATTCTTTGGGAATATTTTTGGGAGTGTTATTGCCCCTATTTTTGATTTTATTTTTTATTACCAAGAGAGTAATGAAAGTTTTGTTTTTAGTTTCGGTAATAATCTCCTTAGCCGTGCTTTTAGTCATCAATTTCTGGGTGGCCTGGATTGTAATTTTAGCCGGGATGATGGTGATTTTGGTTTTTGGCATTGCCAGGAGAGAAGAATTCAAAGCGGCTTGGCTGACGATACCGATGGCCTTTTTGGTTTTATCTTTATTTTTTGGAGTTTTTAAAATAGGAATTCCAGGGCTTCCCCCCACACCCCTGGAAATTTCTCCTTCTCAAGGAGCTAGTATCGATATCGCCAAGGAGGTCTTGAAAGAAAAACCAATTTTGGGCACGGGTCCCGGCACTTTTGTTTATGATTATTCTAAATTTAAACCAGAAAGTATTAATCAAACCGCCTTTTGGGCAGTTAGATTTTCCTCTTCCGCCTCAGATATTTTGGACAAATTAGCAAGCCAGGGGATTTTGGGATTCATCTCGTTTTTGGCGGTTTTAGGAATGCTTTTTGGATTAGGACTGAAAAAATTAGTTAAAAAAGAAAAGATGGAACTTTACGATTGGCTTTTGAGCTTGGGGATTTTTTCCGGTTGGCTAAGCATTGTTATTGGCCTATTTTTGTATCCGGCCAATCTCTCTTTATCGTTTATTTTCTGGATTTTGACCGCCTGCTTTATCGTTTTGATGGATAGCCGAGTCAAGAACTGGGAATTAAAACCCGCCTCAATGGCTTCAATTGGGGCCTCCTTTTTGTTTATTATTATTTTGATTTTTGGAATTGGCCTCTTTTTTATGGAAGGCCAGAGATATATTGCTGAAGTTCGATATCTCCAGGGAATAACGGCCTGGCAAGAAGGGAAAAATGACCAAGCCTTGACCTATCTTTTAAGCGCTATTTCCCATAGTGGTGGTAGCCAGGACAATTACTGGCGAGACCTTTCTCAGGTTTATCTTTTGAGAATTCAAGAAGAAATTCAAAAAGGATTGACGCCTGAAGAAACAGCGAAGGTGGTTTCACCCTTAATTAGCAATTCCGTTAATTCAACTAAGGCAGCCACCGATATTGCTCCCAAAAATGTAGCCAATTGGTCGGTCAGAGGATTTGTTTATCGACAAATGGTTAATGTTTTAGATGGGGCTGGAGAGTGGGCGATAAAATCTTATGAAGAAGCTTTAAAATTAGAACCAACTAATCCTTATATTTTGACTGAATTGGGTCAGATTTATTCAAACAAAGATGAGAAAGATAAAGCCAGAGAACAATTTCAAAAAGCCCTTTCTTTAAAATCAGATTATGCGCCAGCCCGATTTCAGATAGCCCTTATATATATTGGGGAAAATAAAATTGACGAAGCCATAGCTGAAATGGAAAATGCTAAAAGAGAAAGTCCCCTTGATGTGGGAGTGGCTTTTCAGTTAGGGTTGTTATATTACAATGATGGAAAACTTAGCCAGGCTAAAGCCGAGTTTGAAAGGGCGGTCAGTTTGAGTGAAGATTATTCAAATGCCAGATACTTTTTGGGATTAATTTATGACAAAGAGGGTAATAAAACCAAAGTGATTGAACAATTTGAAAAGATTGAAAAATTAAATCCCGAAAATGAAGAAGTAAAGAAAATTTTGGTTAATTTAAGAGCAAATAAACCTGCCTTGGAAGGAATCACTCCGGCTCAACCTCCAATTGAAGAAAAACCCGAAGAAGTTCTCAAGAAATAATTTTCAATTATCGAGTCGCGACGAGATGAAGAAGAGCGAACGCTCTTCGCCTTCAATTTCCAATTCCTAATTTTTAATGAGAGATTTTTTAGATAGGGTAATTAAATACTCGATTTATCTTTTGGTGTTTTTGACACCCTTGTTTTTTTTACCTTTTTCTTTTGAGAAGTTTGAATTCAATAAACAATATCTGCTCTTTTTTTTAACCGCGATTGCTTTTTTTACCTGGCTAGCTGAACAGATTTTAGTCGAGAAAGAAATTAAATTCCGCAAAACTCCCTTAGATATCCCGGTTTTAATTTTTCTTTTTATAGCCATTTTAAGCGCTATTTTTTCGATAGATAAATATTCAAGTTTACTCGGTTTTTATGGCCGCTTTTCCGATGGCTTAATTGGATTGTTAAGTTTGGTTATGCTTTATTTCTTAATTGTGAATAATACGCGAAACAGACGCGAAACAGAACGCGAAACAGACGCGAAACTTATTAGCCCGAATAGTTTAATAAAGGTATTTCTCTTGTCCGTGTTTTTTGTTATTTTAATAACTTATTTTTCGATTTTTGGATTGTGGGATTCGATATTTCGAAATTTCAACATTTCCAGTCCGCTGTTAGAAAAAAATTTTAATCCGGTGGCTGGAAGTTTAGAAGGGTTGGCAATGTTTTTATCGGTGGTTGTGGTTTTGTTAGTTGGATTATATTTACAAAGAACATCAATTATTAATTATTTATTATTGGTTGGAGCGATGGGGTTACTACTCGTTATCGATTTTTCCGGGGCTTGGTTGACTTTAATTTTAAGTTTAAGTATTTTTACAATTTTTGCCCTGAGAAAAAGACTATTTAAAGATAAGGCGACAAAAATTTTGTTGCCCATGATTTTGATAGTAATAGCAGGGATTTCCTTAATTATCAATTACCAATTATTAATAATTAATTATCAATTACCGAGCGTTAGCGAAGGTGGAGAAGAAGAAAGCCTTCTTTACCTGCCGAGAGAACAGATTTTGGGCCAAGGAACTTCTTTTGAGATCGGAGTTGCCACTTTAACTGACAATATTAAAAATTCTTTATTGGGTTCGGGAATGGGAACATTTTTTTACGATTTTTCAAAAGAAAAAACGGCTCAATTTAATCAAACGCTTTTTTGGCAAATGAGATATGATAGGCCGGGAAACCACGTTGCTGAAATTCTAAGCACCATGGGGGTTTTAGGATTTTTAAGTTATTTTTTCATTATTGGAATATTTTTATTAATATCTTGGATACTGATGAATACAGATAAGAAACTGATGAACACAGATACACAGATTAGTGGAATACCGTTATTGATGGCATTTGTTGCCTTAGTGGTGGGGCAGTTTTTTTATTACCAGAATACGGTTTTGGCTTTCACTTTTTGGTTAATTTTGGGGCTTTCAGCAGGGAGTTGGGATGCATTAATTAAAGAAAAAACGTTCTCTTTCAAAAAATTCCCGGAATTAAATTTAGTTTTTAGGGTTTTTGTAATGTTGGTGGGTTTAATAGTACTGGGGGCTGGTTTTTTTGGTCAAAAAATTTATCGAGCAGATATGATTTTTGCCCAAGCTGAAACGACGAGTTCCAGTTCGGAAAGAACAAAATTAATTGAAAAAGCGGTCAAATTGAATCCCCAATTAGCGTATTACCGAAACATTTTAGCTCGGGCTTATTTGACCGAAGTTTTAGATGAAATGAGAAAACCCTCGGTTCAACAAGATTCAATTAAAATTCAAAACAATATTGCTAAAGCCATTGATACGGCAAAGATAGCAAGCGAAATTAGTCCAAACAATATTGTTAATTGGGAAACTTTAGGGATTGTTTATCGAGAAATTCGCGCCTTAGCAGCCGGCGCTTTGGAGTGGGGGATAAAATCATTTACCAGAGCCATTGAATTGGAACCGGTTAATCCGGTGCTTCACACCGAATTAGGAAAACTATATCTTGTTGCCGGAGAAAACCAAAAAGCGAAAACGGAAATTGAAAAAGCCCTGGCACTAAAACCAGATTATGTTGATGCTCAAATTCAGATAGCTTTACTGGCTGAAAAAGAGGGAAAGACGGAAGAGGCAATTAAAAAAATGGAAAAACTGGTTGATTTATATCCACTTAATACCGATATTCTTTTTCAACTTGGCCGACTTTATTATAATAATGAAAAAACTCAAGAAGCCATTTCAGTTTTAGAAAGAGTAATTAAGGTTCAACCTAATCATTCCAATGCTCTTTATTCCTTAGGAGTAATCTATTCGAAAAAAGGCGAAAAACAAAAGGCAATTCAATATTTTGAGAAAGTTTTAGAGTTAAACCCCGGAAATGTTGATATTCAGCAGAAAATCAAAGAACTCAAAGAGTAATTCACAAGGATACTTGACAAATTTTTAGGAAAGAGTAAAATTAAATTTGCTAATTTGATTTTCTTTGCTTAAAATTTAATAAAAACTTTGCCCTAAAACATACTCTTTAGGGTTTTTTGCCATATTATGGAGGAAATAAAAACCAAAAACTTTGGGAAGGCGAAAGTATTTTTGCCCCTACCCTATTTATTAGGATTAGAAAAGGACAGCTGGAAAAATTTCTGGGAAAGAGATTTAAAAGAGTTATTTCAAGAAGTTTCTCCAATCAGAGATTATACCAAAAAAGAGTTGGAACTCTGGTTTTTAGATTATAAATTGGGAGAGTCAAGATATAAAACGGACTTGGAAGCCAAACTGAATAATGATTCTTTTGAAGCTCCCCTAAGAGTCAAAATAAGATTAGTCAATCTGAAAACAAAAGAAATCAAAGAACAAGAAGTCTTTTTGTGCGATTTCCCCTTAATGACTGAGAGGGGAACTTTTATTGTTAACGGAGTAGAGAGAGTGGCTATTTCCCAACTAATTCGTTCCCCGGGCGCCTTTTTCAGTGCTCAAAGAATGGCTGGTAGAAATTATTTTGGAGCAAAAATAATCCCCAATCGGGGCGCTTGGCTTGAGTTTGAAACTGAAATATCAGGAGCAATAGGAGTAAAAATTGATAGAAAAAGAAAGGTGATGGCAACAACTTTATTAAGGGTTTTTGGTCTCGATAAAGATTTGGAGATTAAAGAACTCTTTCAAGACGTTAATAAAGGCGAAATAGATTATATTGAAGAAACTTTAAAAAGAGATTCCACTCATAATCAGGTCGAGGCCTTAATTGAGCTTTATCAAAGATTGAGGCCGGGAGACATGGCTTCACCCGATACCGCCAGGGAATTATTGGAAAATATGTTTTTCAATTTCGAGCGGTATGATTTATCAAAAGTGGGAAGATGGAGAATGTGGCAGAGGGTACCCGAATTAAAATCTCAAATCTCAAAACTCGGGGATGAAATTTCCGTGCAAGACAGGGTGTTAAGACGGGAAGATATTGTGGCGGTTTTAAGGGAGATTATTAGGTTAAACAATACGCCGGGGTCAGAACCGGATTTAATTGACCACCTGGGAAACAGGCGAGTCAGGACCTTAAATGAATTATTAATTAATAGGATGAGGGTGGGATTAATGCGAATGGAGAGAGTTATTAAAGACAGGATGTCAACCTTAGATATTTCTACCTTAACTCCGATTCAAATAATTAATCCTCGGCCGGTAATGGCAGTGATAAAAGAATTTTTCATCGCAAGTCAGATGAGCCAGTTTATGGATAACGAAAACCCCCTGGCCGAATTAGAACATAAAAGAAGATTATCGGCTACCGGACCCGGAGGTTTAACCAGAGAAAGAGCCGGTTTTGAGGTCAGAGATGTTCAGCCCTCTCACTACGGTCGAATTTGTCCCATTCAAACGCCCGAAGGGCCAAATATTGGCTTGGTTTCCCATATGGCTTCTTTTTCGAGAATCAATCCCTACGGCTTTTTAGAAACACCCTACTTTAAAGTTGAAAAAGAAAGAGTGACCCCAGAAATTCGATATCTTAATGCTTACGAAGAAGAAAAATATAATATTGCTTCGGGAGCCGTCCCAATAGATGAAAGAGGCAACATTATTCCCAGAGAAGTAGAAGCAAGGATTAAGGGAGAACCGGGAATTGTCAAACGCGAAGAAATTGATTTTATTGATGTGTCTTCTGAACAGTCAATTTCCGTTACCACCTCCCTTATTCCATTTTTACAAAATGACGATGCTAACCGGGCTTTGATGGGCTCAAACATGCAAAGACAAGCGACACCTCTTTTAAATCCCGAGCCACCTTTGGTTATGACCGGAGTAGAAAAAAGAGTGGCCATAGATTCAGGCCAGGCAGTAGTTTCCGAGGCAGAGGGAATAGTGACCGAAGTTGATGCTAAGCACATTACTGTTAAACCAAAAAACCAAAAACCCATAACCTATAATCTTAGAACTTTCATAAAAACCAATCAGTATACCTGTTTTCATCAAAAGCCGGTAGTGAAAAAAGGTCAGAAAGTAAAAAAGGGAGAGATTTTAGCTGATGGGGGAGCAATAAACAGGGGGCATTTAGCTTTGGGTCAGAATATTTTAGTTGCTTTTTTGCCTTGGCGAGGAGGAAATTTTGAAGATGCAATTTTAATTTCTGAAAGATTAGTTAAAGACGATGTTTATTCTTCAATTTATATTGAAAATTTTGCCTGCGATGTTCGTGAGACAAAGCTGGGACCAGAAATCACTACCGCTGATATCCCCAACGTTTCTGAAGAAAAATTAAAAGATTTAGATGAGGAAGGAGTAGTCAGGGTGGGAGCCGAAGTTGACCCGACTGATATTTTGGTTGGGAAAATTTCACCCAAAGGAGAGGCCGAATTAACGGCTGAAGAAAGATTGCTACGTGCAATTTTTGGCGAAAAAGCTAAAGAAGTTAAAGATACTTCCCTAAGAATGGAACACGGAAAAAGAGGAAGAGTTATTGGGGTGAAAATTTTTTCTAGAGAATTAGGGAATAAATTGGAACCAGGAGTGATAAAAAGAATTGAAGTTGAGGTAGCGGAAATTAGAAAAATTCAGGCTGGCGATAAATTGGCTGGTCGTCACGGTAATAAAGGGGTGATTTCTAAAGTTTTACCAATTGAAGAAATGCCATTTATGGAAGATGGTACGTCGGTGGATATTGTTTTAAATCCGGTGACCGTCGTCTCGAGAATGAATTTGGGTCAGATTTTAGAAACACATTTGGGTTGGGCAGCCAGAAAACAAGGTTACTATGCCATCTCTCCCGCTTTTTCCGGGGCGACGGAAAAAGATATCAAAGAAGAATTAAAAAAAGCAAATCTGCCAGAAAATGGAAAGGTTGCCCTATACGATGGAAGAACCGGACTTCCTTTTTCAGAAAAAATCACCGTCGGTCAAATTTATATGATGAAATTAATCCATATGGTTGAAGATAAAATTCATGCGAGGTCTATCGGTCCTTACTCTTTGATTACTCAACAGCCCTTGGGCGGGAAAGCCCAATTTGGCGGTCAGAGATTTGGAGAAATGGAGGTTTGGGCCCTGGAAGGATATGGAGCAGCTCATATTTTACAAGAAATGTTAACTATCAAATCTGATGATGTTCAAGGAAGAGCAGCCACCTATGAGGCAATCTTAAAGGGAGAGGAGATAAGAGAACCGAATATTCCGGCTTCCTTTAACCTTTTGGTCAACGAATTAAAAGCATTAGGATTAAGTGTGGAGGTCAAAGAGAAACCCGGAGAAGAAGAAAAAATATGAGAGTAGCAAACTTAGAATCAATAAGAATAAAATTAGCCTCACCTGAGGAGATTTTGAATTGGTCTCATGGCGAAGTAACCAAACCAGAGACCATCAATTACCGAACCCAAAGAGCAGAAAAAGATGGACTTTTTTGTGAAAAAATTTTTGGCCCGGAAAGAGATTATCAATGTTATTGTGGTAAATACAAAAGAATTAGATATAAAGGTATAGTTTGCGACCGGTGTGGCGTAGAGGTGACTAAGTCTTCAGTGAGAAGAGAAAGAATGGGCCACATTAAATTGGCCACACCAGTTTCTCATATTTGGTTCCTACGCGGAGTCCCCTCAAGAATGGGGATGATTTTAGATGTCCCCATGATTCAATTAGAAAGGATTATTTATTTTGCTTCTCATGTTGTTACTAAGGTTAATGAAGAAGCTAAGAAAAAAGTTTTGTCTGAAATTGAAAAAGAATACAAATCAAAACTCAAGGCTCAAAATTCAAAAGCCAAAACCAAGAAAGAGAAAAAGAAGGTTTCAGAGAATTTAAAGATGGCGAGGGATGGGGCGAGGGAAGAAGTTTTATCGATTCAACCCCTAAAAGTTTTATCCGAGGTTGAATACCGAGAGTTTTCTTTAAAATACGGGGAGATTTTTGAAGCCGGAACCGGGGCTGAAACACTAAGGAAAATTTTTGAAAAAGTTGATTTGAAAAAAGAGATTGAAAAAATGAAAAAAGAATTGGAAGAAGTCACCCCCCAAAATAGACGAAAGATTTTACGAAGATTAAAACTTTGTCAGGGAATGGAAAAAGCAAAGATTAGACCCGAGTGGATGTTTTTAATCGTTTTACCGATCTTGCCTCCGGATTTGAGACCAATGGTTCAGTTAGATGGAGGAAGATATGCCTCCTCTGATTTAAATGATTTATATCGAAGGGTTATTAATCGTAACAATAGATTAAAATATCTTTTGGAAATCAGGGCTCCGGAGGTTATTGTCAGAAATGAAAAAAGAATGTTGCAAGAGGCGGTTGATTCCCTGATTGATAATGGGATGAGACGAGGAATAACCACCCAGGCAACGACAGGAGGCCGAAGATTATTAAAATCCTTAGCCGATATTTTAAAAGGAAAACAGGGCAGATTCAGGCAAAATCTTTTGGGAAAAAGAGTTGATTATTCCGGCAGGTCGGTCATCGTGGTGGGACCAGAGTTGAAAATTAATCAGGTTGGCTTACCCAAAAGAATGGCTTTGGAGCTTTTTAAGCCCTTTGTGATTAAAAAGCTTTTAGATAAAGAGTTTGCCTATAATGTCCGGGGAACTACCAGATTAATTGAAGACGAGACCGATGAGGTTTGGGCGGCTTTGGAAGAGGTTGTTAAAGATAAATTGGTCTTGTTAAACAGAGCACCCACCTTACATCGTTTAGGAATTCAGGCCTTTCAACCAGTTTTAATTGAAGGGGATGCTATTCACATTCATCCCATGGTTTGTCGTGCTTATAACGCTGATTTTGATGGCGATCAGATGGCGGTCCATTTGCCCCTCTCCACTGTGGCTCAAAGGGAAGCCAAAGAAAAAATGTTAACCAGTCTTAATCTTTTGAAGCCAGCTACCGGAACACCGGTGGTGACTCTATATCAGGATATTGTCTTAGGCTGCTATTGGCTAACCGATATTATTGAGGGAATCAAAGGAGAAGGAAAGATTCTTGGCAGTTCTCAAGAGGCAATTTTAACTTATGAATTTGGCGATGTTGACTTGAGGGCAAAAATCAAGGTTAGACTATCGGATAGAATATCGGATGGTTTTACTGAAACTTCGGCTGGCCGAATCCTTTTTAATGAGACCTTGCCAAAAGATTTTCCTTTTCAGAATCAGCAAGTAAAGATAAAAGATTTGGAAAGAATCGTTGGCCAAATTATAGGAAAATATCCCAGAGAAGTGATTGAAGAAACCCTTGATAAAATTAAAGATTTGGGATTTGAATATTCCACTCGTTCGAGTATTACCTGGGGAATAGATGATTTAGTGATTCCGGTCGAGAAAAAAAGAATATTAGAGGAAGCAGAAAAAAAAGTTGAAGAGGTTAAAAGTTATTTTAAAAAAGGATTTCTCTCTCGAGAAGAAAAGAAGGCAAAGGTTATTGAGATTTGGATTCAGGCGAAATCGGAGATTGAAAAGTTGGTTCCGAAAACTCTACCAAAACGGGGGCCTGTCTTTCAAATGGTTGATGCCGGCGCCAGAGGTTCTTGGAATCAACCCATTCAAATGTGCGGGATAAAGGGCTTAGTCATTAATCCGATGGGCGAGATTATTGAATTGCCGGTGAAAAGTTCTTACAAAGAAGGTCTTTCAGTTTTGGAATACTTTATTTCCACCCACGGCGCTAGAAAAGGGACGGCCGATACTGCCCTTCGAACCTCAACTGCTGGGTATCTAACCAGAAGATTGGTTGATGCCTCTCATGAGGTGCTGATTACTGAAGAAGATTGCGGAGATAAAATAGGAATTGAGGCTTTTAGAAAAGACGCTGAAGAAATTGGTCAGGATTTTCTTTTTAAGACTGTGGGCAGAGTTTGTGCCGAAAATGTAAAGGGAAAAATTGGAGGAAATAGGTTAAAAACTATTGTAAAAGCCGGAGAAATGATTGATTGGAAAACAGGAAAGGAAATTGTGGAGGCCGGAATTGAAAAAGTTAGAATTTATTCTCCCTTGAGCTGTAAAAGTACTCGAGGAATTTGTCAAAAATGTTATGGTTGGGACTTAGGTAATAATCAGCCGATTAAATTAGGAGAAGCGGTGGGAATTGTGGCGGCTCAAGCCATCGGAGAGCCGGGAACCCAATTGACAATGAAAACCTTTCATACGGGGGGAGTGGCCGGAGGTGGAGATATTACTTTTGGTTTGCCTAGGGTTCAGGAACTTTTGGAAGTGAGAGACCCTTCTGGAAAAGCAGAAATATCGTCAGCTGATGGAAAAGTAATTGAAATTACTCCCCAAAGGGTGATTAGAATTAAGGCTAAAGGAGGAAATCCCAAAAGTAAAACTGAGATTTTAGAATATAAAGTTCCTCCTCAGGTTGGGATTTGGGTAAAACCGGGAGATGACATTAAAAATGGCCAGCAACTTTATGAAGGAAGCTTGGATTTGAAGGAATTATTTAAATTAACCGGAAAAGAAAATACCTGGCGCTATATCATAAAAGAAACTCAGCGAATTTATGCCTCCCAGGGAGCGCCAATCCATGATAAACATTTAGAAGTTATTATTCGTCAAATATTTTCCCGGGTTAGAATCAAAGAGTCTGGTGATAGTAATTTCTCGCCTGGTGAAATTGCAGAAAGAACAAAATTTATTGAGGAAAATCTGAGATTAAAAAAAGAAAAGAAAGAAACAGCCAAAGCCACTCAAATTATTTTAGGTATCTCAAAAGTAGCCCTGACCACTGAATCCTTTTTATCAGCCGCTTCTTTCCAAGAAACCTCCAGGGTTTTGATTCGAGCTTCAATTGAGGGAAAGGAAGATAAATTAAAGGGATTAAAAGAAAATGTCATTATCGGAAAACTTATTCCAGCTGGAACTGGTTTCGAAAAGTAATCTTCAGTTATCTTGCCTCGCTTGACCAGGCTGATTCGCTCGGGCACCTTACCTCAGGGAGCACGCAGTCGGCTTTAATGGCAAGAAAAGTTTCATTCTCAGCCGCTGCTATTGCTCGCCAAGCCTCAATTATCTTAAAAGAAGATTCAAATTATTTTTGGGGCTTGGCTGCGCAATGCTCCCTTCGGCAAGGATGCCTTCGCTCATCCTAGCGGTTGCGAAGTGTCCCCCTCGGCAAGTAGTTTCAGATTTAAACTTATTTTCATCAGACGAAAACTTATTCCAGCTGGAACTGGTTTCGGAAAGTAAATTTTGCTAAAATGAAAGGTGATGAGGAAAAATAAGAGAAAAAAAACTATTGAGAGAGAAAAAAAACCAAGTAGATTTGCTTTGCCAGAAGAAACAAAGAAATATATTCTGGGGATAATCTTTTTTCTGTTCTCTCTAATTTTAATCTTAAGTTTTTTTGAAAAAGCAGGGGTAGCCGGCAAAGCCATCTACTCCTTTTTAAATTCTCTTTTAGGAAGGTCAATTTATCTTCTTCCCCCGCTTTTAATTCTGACAAGCTTTGTTTTTTTCTTCACTCACTATGAAAAATTCTTGGGAGGTATCCTTATTTCCATTTTTCTTTTAGTTTTGGGAAGTTCCGGAATTTTGGAGAATTTAAATCCGGGTGAAAAATCCGGCGGTTATTTTGGTTATCTGGCCGGACCCATGACCGGTCTCTTTGGTTCTTTGGTGGCTCAAATTATTTTCAGCACCTTCCTCGCAATTGGAATTTTCATTTTTTGGCATTTATTAAAACCCCCCACCACTTTTTTAGAAAAACCGGAAGAGAAAAAATCCTTATTTAGACGAGTATTTGAAAAAGTAAAAGTGGTGGGGGGCCCCTCTTTTAAAATTAAAGAGATTGAGCCGAAAATAAAAACCGCACCACCCCAAAAAACAGAAACAGTTTTGGAACTAAAAAAAGAACCGCTTCAAAAAGAATTATTAGCCAGTCAGTATAAAATGCCACCCCTAGATTTATTGGATTCTGATAGGGGCCAACCCTTAGCCGGCGATGTTCGCCAAAATTCTTTCATTATCAAAAAAGCCTTAGAAAATTTTGGCATTCCATCACAAATGGGAGAAATCAATATCGGGCCAACGGTGACTCAATATACTTTGAAACCGGCTGATGGAATAAAATTATCAAAGATTACTGTTCTGTCGAATGATTTGGCTCTGGCTTTAGCCAGCCATCCAATTAGAATTGAGGCGCCAATACCCGGGAAATCTTTAGTTGGAATTGAAGTGCCAAACAAAGTCAGGACAGTTGTTAGATTACGGGATTTAATCCAAAACCCCCTCTTTCAAAATTCGCCTTCTTGTTTAACGATTTCCATGGGAAGAGACGTTTCCGGAAATCCGATTTATGCCGACCTATCAAGGATGCCCCACTTATTGGTAGCGGGTAGTACCGGAACCGGAAAGACCATTTTTTTAAATAGCTTAATTACCTCCTTGATTTATCGAAATTCCCCAGAAATTTTAAGATTTATTTTGATTGACCCAAAAAGAGTTGAGTTTCCAGTTTACAATGATTTACCTCACCTTCTCTCGCCAGTAATTCTTGATGCTCAAAAGACGGTTAATGCTCTCCGTTGGTTAATTGGAGAAATGGAAAGGAGATTTGATACCTTGGCTAAAGCCAAGGCCAGGGACATCAGCTCTTACAACGCAAGCGTTGTAAGAGAAATTCCAAATCAAGGAGGAGTGATGCCTTATATTGTTTTGGTTATTGATGAGCTGGCGGATTTGATGGCAGCCAGGGGAAGAGAAGTTGAAGCAGGCATTGTTAGAATAGCCCAAATGGCAAGAGCGGTGGGTATTCATTTAGTGGTGGCAACCCAAAGACCATCGGTAGATGTAATTACCGGCTTAATTAAAGCCAACATCACTTCACGGCTGACCTTCCAAGTTGCCTCACAGGTTGATTCGAGAACCGTTTTGGATATGGCTGGAGCAGAAAAACTTTTGGGCAGGGGCGACCTTCTCTTTATCTCGGCCGAAATTGCAAAACCAAAAAGGATTCAAGCCGCTTGTGTTTCAGATAAAGAAATCAAAAAAGTAGTCAACTGGATAAAAGAGCAGGGCTCTAAATTAGAAGTTCAGAGAATCGGCGAAGAGGTTTTAGAAAATAAACTGGCTGAAAATTTGGAGAAAACCTTAGAGGAAAGCGAAGGAGAATTTAAAGAGTTTTTTGGCGGTGAAGACCCTTTTTATGAAGAGGCGAAAAGAACGGTTATCGAAGCAAAAAGAGCTTCGGCCTCGCTTTTGCAAAGAAAACTAAGAATAGGATATGCCAGAGCAGCCAGACTGATAGATATGCTTGAAGAAAGGGGAATAGTCGGCCCCGGTCAGGGAGCAAAACCAAGAGAAATTTATTTTAAAGAAGAAACTAAAGAAAGTGAAGAAGAAGATGAGGATTGGCAGAAACTTTAAACGTGTTATTATAAAAGAAAATGGCAACAAAAGAGGAAAAAACTGAAAAAAAAGATTTAGAAGAGGCGGTTGAGGAAATTAAACAAAGGTTTGGCGAGGGAGCGATTATGAAATTAAAAGAAGTGAGGGCAGTTGATGTTGATGTTATTCCCACCGGCTCAATTTCTTTAGATACGGCTTTGGGAGTGGGAGGAGTGCCGCGGGGAAGGGTAATTGAAATTTACGGACCGGAGAGTTCTGGTAAAACAACTTTGGCTCTCCATATTTTATCCGAAGCCCAAAAGCAAGGAGGCGTCGGTGCATTTATTGATGCCGAGCATGCCTTAGACCCTGATTATGCAAAGAAAATTGGAGTAAATGTTGATGATTTATTAATCTCTCAGCCTGATTCTGGTGAGCAGGCTCTTCAAATTCTGGAAATTTTAGTCAGGTCGGGGGAGGTAGATGTAATTGTTGTTGATTCAGTAGCTGCTTTAGTTCCTCAAACTGAAATTGCTGGTGAAATGGGCGAGTTTCAAATTGGTCTTCAGGCAAGATTAATGAGTCAAGCGTGCCGAAAGCTTTCCGGAATTGTATCTAAGACAAAAACCGTTGTTATTTTTATAAATCAAACCAGAATGAAAATTGGGGTGATGTTTGGTAATCCTGAAACAACTCCTGGAGGCCTGGCTTTAAAGTTTTATGCCTCGGTCAGAATTGATTTGAGAAGAATTGCCCAAATAAAGCATGGTGATGAAATTATAGGAAATAGAATCAAGGCAAAAATTGTCAAAAATAAAGTTGCCGCTCCCTTTAAAACTACTGAGTTTGATATTTATTATAATGAAGGAATTTCGAAATCTGCTGACCTTTTAAATACCGGAATGAAATTGGGGGTAATAAAAAAAGCCGGCAGCTGGCTTCAATTTGATAACACAAAATTGGGACAGGGGATGGAGGCTTCTAAAAATTTCTTAAAAGAAAATCCAGAAATAGCAAAAAATATAGAAAAATCAATAAAAGGAATAGATTACTTAACTACATAGGGCAAAAGCCCTAAAATTCTTGCCCTTTTTATTGCTCTGGCTAATTTTCGTTGATGACTGGCGCAAACTCCGGTTCTTTTTTTTGACCTGATTTTTCCCAATCCCGAAATAAACCTCATCAATAATTCGGTATTTTTAAAATCAATCTCTCTTATATTACGTTGACAGAAAAAACAGGGCATAATAATTAAAATCCAAATTTAAAAATCCAAATGTCAAAAAGGGATATTTTTAACATCGATTTCATTTTCCTCAATGATGGGGATTTCTTCTTTGGGTGTCTCTTCGGCTGGAGCGGTGGGTGGGGTTACTTTCCCGGCCGATTTAGGACCCAATTGCATCCTTTCACCTAAAATTTCTGTTCTTTGTCTTTTTTGTCCAGAAGAGTCCTGCCAACTTCTTGTTCTTATTCGACCTTCAAGAAAAACCAAAGACCCCTTAGTTAAATACTGAGAAGCGATTTCTGCCAACCTGCCAAAGAAAACAATATTATGAAATTCTGTTTGCTGCTGTTTTTGGCCTGATTTATCAGTAAAAAATCTGCTGGTGGCTAATCCAAAATTACAAACCTGTTGTCCGGAAGAAGGAAGGGTTTTTGCCTGAGGGTCTTGAGTTAAACGACCGATTAAAAATACTTTATTGAGGTTCA
>Ga0315289_10002255_pt1 | contig 29707 bp, 42 predicted proteins | sample YL17G11_40_MG_FD_203452 | JGI IMG/M metagenome (GOLD analysis project Ga0315289, IMG submission 203452) | Sediment microbial communities from Yellowstone Lake, YNP, Wyoming, USA - YL17G11_40 | ecosystem: Environmental > Aquatic > Freshwater > Lake > Sediment | place: USA: Wyoming | collected... | reverse complement strand
GTTGCATTTAATCTCTTATAAAGGTTACATTTTACAAAAATTTAATATGGATTGATGCGGATTCCTATGGGCAGTTTGGAAAAAGAAGTGAAAAAAACTTATGACAGGATAGCGTCAAGATATGATGAAAAAAGAAAGAGTGAGAAACTTATTTACAACGAGTATAATGAGATGCCTGCGACTCTTTCTCTGCTAAGAAAAATAAAAGGAAAGAAGATTCTTGATTTGGGCTGCGGAACCGGCATTTACTCGAAAATATTGAAGAGGCGCGGCGCGATTGTATCAGGAATCGATATTTCTCCGAAAATGATCGAGCTTGCGAAACGAAATTTGAAGGACGTAGATTTTAGAGTCGGAACAGTTTACAATCTTCCTTACAAGTCTGGAACGTTTGACATCGTCCTTGCATCTCTTGTCGTTCATTATTTCACGAATATGAACAAGGCCTTCAAAGAAATTAGGAGGGTTTTAAAAAAGGACGGCATTTTCATTTTTTCTACAGACAATCCTGTGATCAATGTGGCGCACAGAATAAAAGGCAAACCCCGCAGATACAGGTTCTTTGTAGATTATTTCAAGGAAGGCAAGTTTTACGAGCGTTGGCCAAGAATTGGAGTAAGAATGCCTTATCAGCACATAACTTTTCAGACATGGATAAGGACGATCGTGAGAAACGGATTTGTCATCGAAGATTTCGTTGACAGCAAGACAGTTAAGAAGGCAGCCAAGCTTGACAGGAGTATGTACAATTTCACGTCAAAGGTTCCTTGGTTTAGTGTCTTTAAATTAAGAAAATCTTAATGTAGGATGATTTTTTATTTTTTCATTTCTTCAATTTTGGTTTGTAACTTTTCATCAGCAACGAATTGCCAACAACCGAAACAGAGCTGAAGGCCATTGCAGCGCCAGCAATCATCGGACTCAGCAAGAAGCCGAAGAAAGGATAGAGAAGTCCTGCCGCGATTGGTATTCCAGCAGTGTTGTACATAAAAGCGAAAAAGAGATTTTGTTTTATTTTTCTTATCGTGAAGTTACTCAAGTCGATCGCCGTGACAACATCTCGCAAATCGTTCTTTATCAAGACGATGCCACCAGTCTCCATCGCCACGTCAGTTCCACTGCCAATCGCAATGCCGACATCTGCCTGAGCAAGCATCGGCGCGTCGTTGATTCCGTCACCGACTGCCGCAACTTTTCTTCCTTTTTCCTGCAGTTCTTTAACTTTCCTCGCCTTGTCTTGCGGAAGGACTTGTGCCATAATTTTATCTTCATCAACTCCAACTTCTTTCGCAATTGCTCTTGCAGTTCGCTCGTTGTCGCCAGTGATCATCCAAACTTCTTTTTTCATCTTCTTCAACTCCGCAACAGCGTCGCGAGAAAATTCTGTTGTCGTGTCTGCAACCGCAATAATACCAATAACTTTTTCGTCGTAAGCAACAATCACTGGAGTCTTTCCTTCTTCCTCCAGCTTGTTCATCTCACTTTCAACGATCGATACATCAATATTGTTTTCTTTCATCATTGTGCGAGTGCCAACAAGGAGCTGTCTGCTGTTGTATTTTGCTTCAATTCCTTTTCCTGCATGGGCATGATAAGACGCGGCATCTGGAATTTTGTGGTTGTCTTCTTTTGCTTTTTTTACAATCGCATCAGCAATTGGATGCTCGCTTCCTCTCTCAGCAATCGCCGCATAAAGCAAAACATCTTTTTCATCATACCCTTTCTCTGCATCTTTCACTGCAACTATGTTTGTTACTTCTGGTTGGCCTTTTGTCAGCGTTCCAGTCTTGTCAAAAATTATTGTGTCGATTTTGTGAGTAGCTTCAAGAGCCTCTCCACTTTTTATAAGAATTCCGTTGTCGGCTCCAAGTCCTGTACCGACAAGAATGGCAGTTGGTGTTGCAACTCCAAGTGCGCACGGACATGCGATGATCAGCACTGAAATAAAAATTGTTAGAGCGAAAATAAAATTGCCTGACAGAGCGAACCAAAGAATTGATGAACCGATCGCGACTAGAACGACAACAGGAACGAAATACGACGCGACACGATCGGCAAGATTTTGTATCGGAGCCTTTGAAGTCTGAGCCTCATGAACGATGCGAATTATGTTTGCAAGAACTGTGTCTGCTCCAACTTTCGTCGCTCGGAACTTGAGAAGGCCAGATTTGTTTATTGTAGAACCGATGACTTCATCTCCTGCTTTCTTTCCAATAGGCATGCTCTCTCCAGTTATCATCGACTCGTCGACTGCCGAGTAACCATCTGTCACAATCCCGTCAACTGCAATTTTCTCGCCAGGCTTGACAATAACAATATCGCCAACTTTCACTTCTTCAATCGGCACTTCAATTTCTTTCCCTGCTCTTACAATTGTCGCTGTTTTTGCCTGCAGGCCCATCAACTTCTTGATTGATTCGGACGCTTTGCCTTTTGCAGTTTCTTCAAGCAGCTTGCCGACAAGGATGAGTGTTATGATGACGACAGAAGCATCGAAGTAAAGTTCTATGCCGAAGATTGAAGGAAAGAATGTTGCAAGAGTGCTGTACAACCACGCGGCGGACGTGCCTGTAGCAATGAGTGTGTCCATGCCTGCTGACTTCACTTTCAGCGCATCGTACATTCCTTTGTAAAATCTCCAGCCTGCGATGAATTGGACAGGAGTAGCAAGAGCAAACAATATATAACTTTCATAAGGAACGTCAATTCCAAACGACATTAGCAAAACAGGAAGCGAAACAAAAATTCCGAACGCAGCAAGTATTTTCAGCTTCTTCATTTCGGCTTCAGGCCGCTCGTAGATTTTCAAGCAAGACTCTGAGCAGAAATAAACTGTTTTGCCGTCAACAACTTTCTTGTATGCCGCTTTCTTCTCATCAACATACATTCCACAAACAGGATCTGTTGCCATAATTCACCCACTAATAATAGATTGCTAGATTACTCTCTTTAAATAAATTTTTCAGGATTTTTCTCAAATGTTCTCTTGCAAGAATCATGGCAGAAGTAGTAAGTCTTTTCATTGTAAAAGGTTTTCGCTGCATTTCTATCTTTCTCATTTACTTCCATTCCACACACGGGGTCTTTCATGCTGGCACCTTCATTTTCGTTACGTTCATATTTATGTTCATATATTTGACTCTGCATTTTTTAGAGCAAAATTCCTTGCTCTCGTCTTCCAAAACCATGCCACACATTCTGCAGCTCTTTCCAATCTCACTAAAAATCTCTTGATGGCATATCGTACAATTCATAGTTTCTATGCTTGCAGTTTCATTCTCCATAATTGTTGTTTTATTTTTGTCTTCCACACCCACAACCTCCGCTGCCTTCGCTTGATCCATCGCCGCATCCTCCACCACCGCAGCAACTTCCACCGTTGCTTCCGCTACTTGCGCTGGCTGCGCCAACTACAACATTATCTGCCACAACTCCATTTCCACTTTGAACGTTCGTTTGTTGAGATTCTGCAGTCACTGTCGCTTTGTAGCTGTTGAAAACTTCTAGAGAAAGTATTTGCTGCTTCGAAGTTTTTGTCGAGTCGTAAGTCACATCGAATATGTTCGGGAAGCTAAATTTCACACTCGTAACTCCATCCACTTTCTTTAACTCGTCTGTTATCAATGAAGCGTGACCTGAACAAGGAATATTGACTTGCAGCTTTATTGTTGAAAATGATGATTGTGATTGTTGTCCTAATGATTGTACTCCTGCAACTGCTCCTGTTATCGAAGATGCGGCGCTGAAGTTTGCTGTCATTGGAAACACAACCAAGAAGAGTAACAAGTTGACAAAAATTGTCGTTCCATAAAGCGTTGAAAGGTATTTCCACTTTGTTTTAATGCCTTCAGGGGAAACATTCAACGAATTGCCAACTTCTGTTTTCTGAAACACAATCACTCCTTGTTTGTTCAGGTAAACAATTGCGGAAATTGTTGCAAAAACAAACGACAAAGCAACAAGTATGTAAAAGAAGTAAGGATTAAGCAGGAGCGGCTTGAACAGCGTCGTGGCTGTTGTTACTCCTAGCACTGAAAATATTATGAAAGCAATGCATCCTGCATGCGGAACAAGTCCGTAAACAATTCCTTGCTTGATATTGCTCTTTCCACTCTTTTCATTATTTGAATTACTGTCGCAGCAACTCTTGTTTTGGTTTTTGTTTTCGTTATGTGACGAATGCTTGTATTGATTTTGATTTTTTGTGTTTTTCATGACAGAATATAGAAAGAAACAGCATATACACATAGCGTTGAAACTAGTTTCATTAGTTTGTTTCAATGTTTTTTTTGTATTCGCTCAGTACTTTAGCATAACAACGTTTGCCATTCCCCTTCTCTTGCGCTCGACAAGTCCTTTCGCTTCCAGTTTGTCAAGAATCCTCGTCACTTTCACTTTGTTCATCTTGCTCTTCTCGACAATCTCATTCTGGAACAGAAATCCACCGCTGCTACCGATCAGTTCATAAATCTGTTTTTCCTCGCCTTCCAACGTCTTGACAAGCTTCTTCCACTTCTGCTGGCTCTCGACTGTTATTTTTTCTATCTTTTCTTTGCTCAGAATCAGGAAACCGCCTAGCGCGCCGAGGCCAAGGTCGATTATATAGCCGATAACTGCTGGAATCGGCACATTATTTTTGAAAGGACAGATTGGATCTGGAATAGGACAATCTTGATGAGGCAACGCCTGCAGCAAAAGTATTTCATTTACAAGAATCGTGAGAATAAAAAACATTGCAACAGAAGTTCCAATAAGCAACCATCCTAGCTGTTTTGTGCTCAAGATTTCCATGAATCTTCTACCTCAATTAACGATTTATTTATTGTTACAGTATAAAAGCTTTACAGGTGTGTGGAATGGAGCTAGAAGAAGCGGCGAAGAAAGAAGTTGCAAAGATGAAAGAAGTGATGCGCACTCTGAAGCTGTCTGAAAGTAAAAAGGATGAGGAGGAAGTTATTGTGCTGAAAAAGCTGGTCGATTCTTATTGGATTGACGCGCAGCATTTTCTGAAAGAAAAAAAATTCCTGCAAGCATTCGAGGCAGTTGTAATTTGCTGGGCTTATGTTGACTCAGGACTGCATTTGAGAGTTTTTGAAGTGGATGAAGAAGTTAATAACTTTTTTACTGTTTAAATTTTTTTCCTATCAAATTGTTCTATTTTAAGAATTTTATTCCAATTAGTAAATTGACCACAAGCAGCGCACTGGCAAATACAAAAGGATACTGTGGCACGAAAGAGTAAAGCAGCGATCCAATAACAGGCGCTGAAATTCCGACGAACGACATCATGCCGTTAGTCATGCCTATTGCTCTTGCTCTTCTTTTCTGGTCGATGTTGTCTGTTATGTAAGCGAATATAGAGGTAAATCCGACAGTGCTTACCCCTACAATAAGTTGAACAATCACGAGATGAAAGAAATTCTGTGAAAAGATAAACAATATTGGAGCGAATAAAAACAGTATCGCAGAAGCAAGAAACAGCTTTTTCCTTCCGTATTTGTCAGAAAGTTTTGCGCCAATGAAGGAAGAGGCTGCCACTGTGACGAACTGCACGCTAGCTAGGATGCCGAATTCGAACGAGTTGATTTTAATAATATCCAAGGCATAAAAAATCCAGTAAGGGCCGATTAGTGCAGCGCAGAAATAAAAGAGTGAAATGAAAAGGAGCATGCCCTTAACGCTGAGAGGAAGCTTTCTGACGAAATGCGTGATATTGGAAAAGTTGAAAGTGAATTTTAATTTTTGTTTTGTCTTTTTCCTTGAGCGCAAAGTCTCCTTTCCGTAAAAGAAAAATATCGTGCTTCCAACAAAGTAACAAAAGAAAGAAATTATTATTGCTGTTCTAATCCCTTCCAACATCCCATAACTTTCAACCAAAAATCCGCCGATGGGGATAAGAACTACTGAAAGAATTATTGCCGCCAAGTAAATTGATGCCGTGCCCGTGGCGCGACGCTTCTTAGGAAGGCTTTCTGAAATAAAAGTCTGCGCAGACGCGTCCTCTAATCCAGAAGTAAAACTTCCCAAAATAAGAAACGGGAGCAAAAATATCCAGTCTGGCGCGAAATAAAAACCCAAAAGGATAAAACTCACTGCAAATGAAGCTCTCGCTAAAACATACTTTCTTCCATAAGTATCGCTTAAATGTCCTCCGATGAAGCTTGACAAAGAATAAAACAGCTCGCCCAATGAGTACAACACGCCAACAAAGAACACACTCGCGCCGAGTGATTCGTAGAATTTTGGCTTAAAGTTTTGATACACTACTATTGTCGCCCAAAAAAGGTTTGCCACAAGAATGACGACAATGTTCCTTTCCAAACCAAAGAAACTTTTCACTTTTCCTCTAATATCCATAAATTAATTATTGCTTTAGTTATTGATTTTTAAAGTATAACGATCTTTTACTGTAGATTTTTCTATCGCTTACCATAATCTGGATCTGTTTCAAGAATTAATTCCATCGTTGTTTTTGGTTCATTTTCATATTGTCTGTACCGAAGCATAACGAAAATGGTGCTGCTGACAACCACACCCATTATTCTGTTTTTAGCTCTTTCAAAATAATCTGAAAGTCTTTGCTGTACAGAATGCTTCCAAGGATCGACAGTATGAGCTACATATCTTCGAGAACCGTCTATGTGGCCACCCATTTTAATCAATTCTCTCTTTCAACTATTTACTAAGAAAAAGATAAATATTACTTAACTGTGCTTAACTGAAAAAAAAGAGAGTGATGCAAGGATGGTTGAAGAAGTTTCTGCAAAAAGCATTGAAGTGCAGGCAAAAAACACAGAAGAACAAAAAGAAGAGCAAAAAATAGAAGCACGAGAAGAAATTCAGCAAAGAGCAGCGAAGACGATGATCACTCGCATCGTCATGCAAGGATTCAAAAGTTTTAATAAAAAAGTTTCTATACCTTTTTCAAAAGGTTTTATGGTAATTTGTGGTCCAAATGGCGTCGGTAAAAGTAACGTGTTGGATGCAATCACATTTGTTCTCGGCCGAACGTCTGCAAAAAGTTTACGAGCAGATAAACTTCACGAACTTATTTTTCACGGAGGTGCGAACAAGGCAGGGGCTGACCTCGCTTCCATAACTCTCTATCTCGACAACTCTCAGAAACTTTTTCCTTATACTGAAGAAGAAATTTCCATCGCGCGTAAAGTAAATCGAAAGGGAGTAAGCATCTACAAGATCAACGGGCGAACGACCACTCGTGAGAAAGTTGTTGACTTGTTGGCGCTGGCTCGCATCTATGCTGACGGTCACAACATCGTTCTGCAAGGAGATATTACTGAAGTTATTGAGATGAATCCTGAGGAGCGAAGGTCGATCATAGACGAAATCTCTGGAATTTCTGAATACAAGGACAAAAAAGAAAAGGCGCAGAGGGACCTCGACGCGGTCGACGCGAAGTTGAAGGAAGCTGAGATTGTCATCACAGAACGTTACGACTTGTACAAGCGCCTCGAGGAAGAACGCAATGCAGCTCTCCGATATCAGCAACTGCAGAAGCAGCTTGTTGTCATGAAGGCGTCGCTGGCAAAAAGGAAGCTGACAAATTTTGAGGAAAACTTGAAGACGTATGACGAGGAGTTGAAGAAAAAAGAAGCAGAGAATGAAAAACTGCAGAAAGAGGTTGAAGCTGTGGAGGCAGAGCTCGAACGACGCGAGAAAAACATACAGGAACTTGCTGGCAAGCTGGCTGAAGTTGGAAAGCAGATGGAAGTTGAGAAAGAAATCAGCTATCTGCGAACGAAGATAATGATCAACAAGGACAAGATCGACTCGAACAGGAAGGAAGCGCAACGCCTCGTCGAAATGATGCAGAGGCTGGCGGCGCTCGAATCGCGAGGAATGGATGTCGGACAACTTCCACGGGCAGTCCGTTTCGTGCTTGAGATGAAGCATAAAGGAGTCGTAGGAACGATACGAAACATAATAAAAGTTCCTGAAAAATTTGAGATAGCTGTGGAAATTTCAGCAGCCGGTCATCTAAACGACGTGGTTGTTGACAATGACGCAACGGCAAGCGAGATGATCGAACTTTTGAAGAGAGAAAAAATCGGGCGTGTTACATTTTTGCCGCTCAACAAGATTCGGCCGAGAAGAATCGAAGACAAGGACCTGCTGAAGAAGAAGGGCGTGCTGGGAATTGTTTCCGAAGCGATAAAATTCGAAGCGAAGTTCCGCGACGCGATAGATTTTGTTTTCGGCAACACACTTCTCGTTCAAGATCTCGAGTCAGCAAGGCAGGTCGGCATCGGAAGGGAAAGGATGGTGACTCTTGACGGAGATTTGGTCGAACGCAGTGGAGCGATGACAGGTGGCTACCTGATACGCATGCAGCCTCACTTGCAGCAGAAGATGGCGCGCAGCGAGACTGAGGAGTATGGTAAGTTGAAAGAAAGGCTCGAGCAGGAAATCGAAACTTTGCAGAAAGAGATTGGCGAGATGGAGGAGAAGCTGAAGGAGTTTGCAAAATCAGAAGAAACGAAGCAGTTCATCGACATGCACAAACTTAGAATTGATTCGGAGAGCGAGCTTGACAAGCTACGTGTGAGAAGAAAAGTTTCATACGAACGCCGTCTTGTTTTGCAGACTGACCTGAACAGACTGAACATAATGAAAGCGAAAGTAGGGGCGGAGCTTGAAAATGTGAAGATAGAGGTTGAGCAGTATGGAGAGGTTGAATTTTTGAATCAAGGCATCAAGACTCTGGAAGTTGGAATACAGAATTCGATGAACGAGTTTGCGAAGATTGGAGCTGTGAACTTTAAGGCGATCGAGCAGTATGAAAGTTTCGCGACTGAGTTCGAAGAGTACAAGAAGCGTTACGAGAAAATTTTGGAAGAGAAGAAAGCCGTGTTGGACATGATCGAGCAGATCGAGGGAAAGAGGAAGGAGGTTTTCTACAGAGCGTTGCAGGAGATTGCTGTGAAGTTCGGGAAGATGTTCAACAAGATGACTGGCGGTACTGGTAGCGTTTCATTGGAAGATCCGAACAACCTAGAGAGCGGACTGATGATACAGGCAACTCCTGCCGGAAAGCGTCTGCTCAACATCGATCTGATGTCTGGTGGTGAGAAAACTCTGACAGCTCTTGCATTTTTGTTTGCAGTCCAGGAATTCCGACCAGCTCCGTTTTACATACTCGACGAGATTGACGCTGCGTTGGACAAGGAGAACAGCTTGAAAGTGGCGAATCTGATCAAGGACCTGAGCAAGGAGGCGCAGTTCGTCGTCATCACGCATAATGAAATGACAATCCGCCAAGGCGATCGTGTGTATGGATGCACTATGGAAGCTGGTGAAAGCAAGATAATCGGGCTTGAGTTGCCGAAAGAGTGAGAAGAATAATTTTTTTCTTCGATTATTTTTTCCTTCAATTTTTTGAGAGCATTAACATTTAGGGGATTTTAATTACAGCTGTAAAGTTTTTACAGGTGTAAGAAATTTTGAAAACTTTTATAGTAACGTTCATATTTTAAAGAATGTGGAGAATAATAACAACAAGAAATCGAGAACAAGTGCTGAGCGTGTAATAATTTTTATTGATGGAAGTAATTTTTATCATAGCGTCAAAGAGACCTTTGATTTGCATGACAACCAAATAGATTTTCGAAAATTGATAGAAATATTGAGAGTGGGAAGATTGCTAGTCGGCGTTTACTACTACAATGCCTCTCTGGATCGAGGCTACAACGAGGAAGTTTATTGGAAGCAGCAAAAGTTCTTCTCGGAATTAAGAAACATACCGGGATTTCATGTCATTCTTGCAAATATGAGAAAAATTAAGAAACCTGACGGTACCTTCGAATTTACTGTTAAAGGTGATGACGTGTATCTTGGTATTGACATGGTATCATTAGCCTATGAAGATACATATGATACTACAATTCTGGTAAGTGGTGATGGTGACTTTGTGCCAGCGGTGAAACGTATTCAGAAATTAGGTAAAAGGGCTGAGAATGCATATTTCCTAATTAGCAAATCAGATTTTTTGAAAAAAGTCTGTAACTCCTCACTTATACTCGATGATATAGTTGAAAAAGAATGCATAAAGGAAAAGGATAATTAACCCAGCGTCGCCCATAGACAAGCTATGGTACAAGGCTGGGGAACATATAATGATAATTGGTATTTTGTAATAATAAAAAGCTTTTCATCAAATGCCTTCCATTATCTCTACTGGATAGAAAATAATTTTGTATCACTCATAAAATTCGTTATATTTGTAGTATCATAGAGGAAAACCACCGAGACTTTAGTCAGTATTAACATTTAGGGGATTTTAATTACAGGTGTAAAAACTTCATTTATCTCGACTCGTGAGAGAACTAAAGCTAAATTTAAGCAAACTCATTTTTAGTTTATGAGAATTGATGTACCTGTATTCAAACAATCAAATGAATTAGGTTGTGGTCCTACAGCTCTTAGCATGATTCTAAATTTTTATGGTATCAAACTTTACGAACAAGATATTTTGAAAAAAGTGAAAATAATTAGAGACAAAAAACTAAAAAAATATGGTACCTTTATGGTTGAACTCGCTTTGTTTGCAAGAAAATTGGGTTGTGATGTTCATTGTTCTTCTTACAGTTTAGAATTGTACAGACCGGAAATGATATTGTTAAGAAAAGAAAAGCTTACAAGAAAAATTTTAAATATTCTAGCCAAGACGAAAAACCAAACTCATAAGAGGATATTACAAAGTACGATAGATTTAATGAAAGCAGGTGGAAAATTCAAACTTGAGATGCCATCTCTGAATAAAGTGAGGGAATTCTTGAATCATAAAATACCCGTTATGCTGGCAGTCAAATCTGTTATATTGTTTGAAAAGGGAAGGCTTTCATCAAGTGGCCATTTTATTGTTCTTACCGGTTACGACCAAAATAAATTTTATTATAATGACCCTTGGGATGGTAAACGAAAAGAAATTTCTTCTGAAAAATTATTTTTTGCTCTATCAAATAATGTCATTCATTCTTCAGCATATTTAATTGCTGCTCGGAGCCCATCGAATTTGAAGTAAACTGGGAAATATTTATTTACAGCTGTAAAAAGTGCTCCATTTTATGTACCAAAAACAGTTTAAATCCTTTGTTTTTAATAACTAAGACGTGTCAGATGCAGAATTAAAAGTGGCTGGAATAGCTTTATACAACCTCTCGAAAGAAATCTCCAAATTTGGCTTTGCAAAAGCAGTAGAGGAAAAAGGTGGTGTATCTGGTTCTTTAATCTACATGTTTCCACTCGATAAACAACCTTATTGTGCAGTAATAAGAAGAAATAATAAAATCCATAGAATAGAACTTGGCAAATATAATTTGCGTGTTGAGTTCGGATCAGTCATCTACCTTCCACTTGAATGGGATGAGGGGAATTTGATGCGAAAAGAATTGCTTGAAGCTGCCAATAGTTTCATTGATTATTTATCTAGAAACAAAGGGCGATTACTGAGGGTTCGTGTGGTAAACAAAAATGAAACAGAGGATAACAAGATAACCAAGAGTATTGATAACTCATTGTTAGGAATTATAGATGGTCACAACCTTTCTGAAATATTGTCCACCGGCATTTTCAAAAGCCCAGAGAAACGTAGGTTAATAAAAAGGATTGATAGATTGCAAGATGATGGAATTGTGACAGTTGAAAATGGAAAATATAAGGTGAAGTCGCAAACATAATATTCGTTCTTAACTTTTACTTTTGCTTGCGAGAATTTCCTATTGGATCCGGAGGGATTAGAATACAAATGGGTTTGGAACCATACATTTTTCAATTATTTTTTGTAAAAAATTACATAAACAAGATAAAATGCTCCCACCATGCACTTAATCAGTATTAACATTTAGGAGATTTTATTTACAGCTATAAAGTTTTTACAGGTGTAAATAATTTCAGATGTTACTATTGTTTATACCATGGTGATCTAGTTCTGTAACTTCTGCCTCTGACGTGAAGGATTTTGAACATTTGCTTTGAGCGATCTCTGAATCTTCTTTCCTCATCTTCGTGTGCAACAAATCCTCTTTCCATAAGAGATTGATAGGAAACGTTACTGGTGACTAAAAGCCTGCCACCAACATTATGCGCGTTTAAAATCATTTTCTTGAACACTTGCATTTCAGTTCCAAAAGGGCTGTTTAAATCAACAACAAGTCAACCATTCTAACCACTCGCTACTTTCTTTATCTTTACTCTTATTTGCATTCAGGGCACTATATAAATTATTGTTTCAATTGATTGTTTTATTTATTGCGGTTGCTTTGTTTTTGAAACGAAAACAAAAAAGTGAAAAAAATGGGCGAAGAAGAAAATATTCTGAAGATGATCATAGAGAAAGAAAGCTGGGAAGAAGTTATTTATCAAATCGTGTCGCTGGAAAATCTCAACCCGTGGGACGTCGATCTTGTCAAGCTGACAGGCAGCTTCGTGAAGTACATGAACCAGCTCCAGCTGAAGGAAATTAATTTCCGCATGCCCGCTAAAATCGTGTTCCTCGCCGCTGTCCTGCTCAGGCTGAAGGCAGACTATCTGTCGATTTTCGAGGAAGCGGAAACCATAGAGGATGTGGCAAAGCAGGCAGGGCCTCTCGAACAGCTTGGCATCGACCCGAACCTCATCCACCTCGGAGTTCCGATGAAGCGCATGCCGAAAAGGCAGATCACGCTCGACGAGCTTATGGGGGCGCTGAAGAAGGCGATGGAAGTCCGGGTCAAGAGAGAGATCCGCAGGCAGGTTTGGGAAGAGCGTCTGCGAGTCCAATTTACGGAAGAGGAGGACATCGCGAAGCGAATTGACGAGATGATGAAAGAGATTGATGAAAAGATAACAAAGACGAAAGGAGAGTCTGTATCATTCAGCGATGTTGTGAAGGAATGGAAGAGGGAGGAGGTCGTCGGCAAGTTCGTCCCGCTGTTGCATCTCGAGCAGAACCAGAAAATTCAAACGAAGCAGGAAGATTTCTTCAAGGAGATCTGGATATCAAGAAGGATCTCCCCGACTGAGGAAGAAGATAAGGAATAGTTGTCAACCTTTTAATTTCAAAATATTTAAAGTAGAATTATGATATCTGACTTTTTGCTGGATATTTTTCTCAAACTCTTTGGTGTTTCTCTACAAGACATAATTGATAGAATGTGTTCGGACATAGCACAATATAAAATGTTTTATTGTGGTAATGTCGATTTTTACTTTAATTTGTTCGATTTAGTAAGTATTGTGATCATAATTATAGTGATAGTCAAAAAGTTTGATTTAATCCAGAAGTTCAGTACACATAATGGGATTTAAAATACCTTTCGACTGAATTATAGAGATTCTTCTTCTGGATATCAAGAAGGACTTCCAAACAGACTGACCAAAAAGTAGTGAACAGTCAAAAGGTTGACAAGAACCACATATGAAGCACACATTTTACCAAAAATAAGTCTTAAATCCTTAATCCCCAATTAAATTATTATGGCTCAGCAGGCTGCTTTAAGTGAAGTTAACCAGGGCACTGTCAAGGAAACTGTCAGATATTCTTTTGGAAGAAATCCTGTTGATGTTTTGAAGTATGCCTTGCCTATAATTAGAAAATATCATCCAAACGCAAAAGTGGGGCCTGTGGATACTAGAGAGGGGAGAGAACCCAAGCTCGTAATTTCCGATCCCGGAAAGAAGTCTGTTAAAATTCCGATAACGAATATGTCATTGGGAGAGTTCTACAATTTGTTGCTCACAAGAAATGTCAGTAATGTAGACTTTTCGTTTGTTGATTCTCCTCGTAAAGATGTTCTTTCTTTTGACGACAATTGGATTCAAATAGCATACTCTGAAACAGCAGACTCTGTGAAAAGATTTCAGATCGCCTATGTGATCGGATTTGAGGATTTTCTGATAAAAAAGAGACCTTACATAAAAATAGAGGTATCGCCGGCTACAGCAGACAACAAAAATAACCTAACTGAATTGGCAGAAGAATTGAAAAGAATATGAAAACAGATGCGCCTGTTAAAGATTCAAAAGGTTGACAAGATTCTAACAGATTCTTCCTGACTTCAGGATTTTTCAAGGAGAAAATGATAAAAATAAAATAAAAAATTCTCAAATTAAACTATCGTTATCGATCTAAAACATTTTCAGTAACTCAGTACTTCTTATGTTTTGGATAACACTCTCTGCAGTAAACAGGCCTTCCTTCAGTTGGCTTGAAAGGAACTTCTGTTTCTTGTCCACAGTCAGCGCAAACAGCCTTGTGCATCTCTCTTGGTCCGCCAAAGCCGCCTGATCCGCCAAAGCCGCCTGGTCTGCGATTTCCGAATGGCATTTTTTATTCACCCTTTTTTTATTTTTTCCTTAATTCTTTAGATTGCACAAAGATTTTACTAGAAGTAGAATCTCTTGCATATCCTCAATAATCAAGTTAAGTAAGTATGGAATGTGTGTGTATTAATACGTTTCTCTTGAGCTTTTTTCTCTTGAGTTTTTTTAAGTTCAAGCTTGTAAATATTCTTCAAGGTAATTTATATTATGATTTAAAATCATAAATTTGAATAATTTTGGTCATTTCTATTTAACAGAAAAAATTACTGATATTTAAAAATATTATCTCATAATTATCTTTAGTATGTCTGAATATAATCCGCATCAACTCTTGGCAACATTGTTTGACGAGCTTCGAAAACTTGGAGAAGTGAAGAGAGAAATCAAAGACCAATCGTATCGTCTTGCAGCATGGAGTCTAGATGACAGACTTGATGTTTGTGTTTACTACTATGATGGCATTGTTAGCGCAGTAGATGGTATGAATTGTGTTTTTACATTGGGGAAAACTGAAGATAGATGGAGCCATCTAGCTGGCGTGCATGAAGCAGTAATGTATGCTAGAATCAATTGGAAAGAATTGTTAGCTGAAAAAAAGAAAGTTTACAGTACAAACCCTATTTACAGCCTTCCTGATAATGAAACTATTGACGGTTTAACTAAGGATCAAGTTTCCTGGGTAGCACATCTTTCATTAAGAAAAGATCATCTCATTCGTTCTTGGGATGGAGAGGTTTCTATCAGAAAAAATTTTGATGTTCATAAATCAGAATATGTTGTGAAGCCGATTCCTAAAAAATTTGTCGTCAAAGAAGAACCAAAACATTCAACCCTTTATAAAAGCGAAGTCGTTCATTTCTTAGTTGACCATGTACAAAGTGTCCTTCATAGCGATGATTTTTGAATCTAATTGATTGAACCATGTATACTGCTATATATTTCTTTCAGAAAATCTTCTTGTTTTAGTAAATTTTTCAAGGAAATATCAGAACAGTTTGTAAAATTCTTCTTTGACTTTTTTCATAATATTTTCTTTGACTTTACCAAAACTTTTTATTACAATGGATTTTTCTAAAGTGAATACCGTATTGACTTTTATTCTGCTGGGTTGAGGAAGAAAGCCTTTTACCAAATCATCACTTTCAATTAAAACAGAATAGTCAGTTTCCTTTATGTTGGAAGTTATACCACAAGTAATAATATCCGCAGACCTTCTGTTATAATCTGTTCTTGATATTACAAGTACCGGCCTCTTTTTTGTTGTTGTTAAATCAGTAAATGGAAATGGCACAAAAACAATTTCGCCATGTTCAAAGCTTATCCCAGATGTCATCTTTCTTGTTCTCCCATAACTTTTTTGCAACTTTTTCTGCATACTTCAGCATAAAGTTGAACTCGTTTGCAAATCTTTTGGAAGCCTTGGAGGATTTTTCTATGAGTAACTTATCCCCCTTTCTTATGAGAAGTAACTCTTCACCCTTCTTGATTTTGAGCTCTTTTCTTATAACTGAAGGTATGGATATTTGACCCTTATGAGAAACCTTTATTGTTTTGAATTCGATATCTTTTTTCATAGTAATTGTAAGAATTTTCTTACTTATAAACTTTTCTTCTAAATTCAAATTTATGTTTCTTTGTCTGTTTGTATACATTCTTCAAGGAGATCTGGATATCAAGAAGGATCTCCCAAACGGAACAACAAGAAAGTAGTTAAACCATAAATTAATTCAAATGGATATCAAATCTGATTTTTGAAAAAGAAAATAATTTTGTCAAATAGAAGTCAAGATGGTGATATATAATATTCTTAGAGCTTGAGACTAGGCCATATTTTAGATTTCTTTCGTTCATCATCTTTATAGAGTTAAATGCACTCCAAAATGCTGATGTAGATTCTTCTTCTAGAAAAATTGTAGCATTACATTTTTTATTATTCTTCTCCCACAATTCTTTCATAACTTTGGCCTCAGTTATATTTTTTGTTTCGTCCAGGATTCTAAAAAGTCCTAAAACTTTATTGTAATGTCCACCTGTAAGAATAACGAATTTAGTATTATTATCACAAAACTCAATTCCATCAAGTACCCTGTATTCCATTACATCTTTTGAATTTTTTTCATGTAAATCATAGCCTAAAACAATCACAGTATCTGGAAATTTAATATCGTAATTATAAAATTCGAAAAAAAGAATTGATGTGATAAATGCAATCGATAGCAATCCCATTAGTAGAAAAATTACAGTCCTCATTAATTATAATTCTACTTTAATCGATTAAAGATCCTGTCTGACTTCAGGATCATTCAAGGAAATATATATTCGCAAAAGAAAGAGAACATTTTGATAATTTTACAAGCATGTTTTCAGCACTATTTTTTCAGGCGCTTCACAAGCTATACTTTCACAGACTATATCTTCACATGCTACTTATAGAGTAAAACCGAGTTAATACCGTTAGTTATGACAGGAATTCAAGTGAAATGTGCATATTGCGGGCAGAATACGAAGATCAACAACTGCGGGTTTTTCAAAGGGATGAACATGCACAATCTTCCTGGCTGCAACTGCATGCAGTTCGCCATGAGGCTTGAGTTTTCTGATTTCAACAAGAGAAAGTGGTTTGTCTAGAGTTGTCTAGAGAGACGAGTTGAGTTAAATGCTTTGCACGAATTGTCATAGAGAAGTTTCTAGAAGGTATTATCCTCGCCACCACAAGATATGTTCTTTCAATCCTGACTCTTTCAGCCATTTCCAGGAAAGCTCTTCAGGAAGCCAGAAGACAAAGAAGAAACAGAGACAGAGTAAGTAAAGTAAGTAATTTTTCTTATAGTTTCCATTCATATTGACTAAGTAAGTCTAAGAATCTATCTCATCAAAATTTATTTCTAAATTCTCCCAACTTCTTCCATTAATTTACTTAATTTATTTTTTGTAATATCATTATCAGGCCACATGGTTACTATAGCACGAGGTCTGCTTCTTCGGATCCAAGGATATATTTTTCCTATATAAAAGTCAACACCATAATTGCTTTCTTTAGAATTTACAAATCGAATTGGGTTACTCCATGGATCTCCGCACAATTCTTGAAAATATGGAGAGTCTAACAAGGCATTAAACTGGCCAATTGGCATACCCTTTAAATTAATAATTCCTACGCCCATTTCAGGATCTTTAACTCGAACTTCCATCCAAGTACGTGCAACTTTTAGTTCCGGAAAATATTTTGCAGCGATTTTTGCAACTCCTTTAACAACTTCTGCAAAACTCTTTGATGGTTTATATTCAACACTTCTTCGAATCGAATTCCATTCAATTTTATATGGCTGAAGTTCTGGAATTGATGGGACGCCCATGCAAAAATTAATGGTGGTTAAAGATTTAAACCTTGTGCGGGAGGTGGGATTTGAACCCACTGAAAGAGATTTCATAATTAACCTTCTAAAATTTTTAAAATAAATTATTTCATTAAAGCTCTTTGTGCAATCTTTTTGCCATCTTCTGTCAATTCCACAGATGGTCCTGTGTCAATTTTTTCTATATCAATTTCTGACAACTCGATAGAAGGCAAAGAAACAGAATCACCTAAGTTAATTTCATAAAAACGAAGTCCCTTTATATTTGGAAATGAATAACCTCCCTTAAAAGCACGCTTAAGATTAACCACTACCGATTTAGGAACAATGTCATATTTAACTTCTCCAGAAGTAAAAACCCTTTCCACTACAAGATAGTCTCTAAATTTGAATAATTCTTGTTCTAACTGTCGCTTAACATATTCCATTGCCATAAAATCCACTTTAATTAAATATTGTAAAATTAGTTAAAGATTTAAGCTTTTCTACAAGATAGAAATTTTCAAATTAGCAAATCCCACAGAAATATTATTAGCATGTGCGGGAGGTGGGATTTGAAATTTACATCAATTCATTTTCACTTATGACTACAAAATCGCCAACCGATTTCACAGCACTAAACGATACGATTATTCTGTCTCTCCGGTCTTTCCTAAGATTCAAGTCAATCAGATGCTTGGTTGGATTCTCTACAACGATATTAAGCAGCTCGCCACTTTCTGCTATGAAACTGGCATTACCAGCAACACCAAACTTTCTTCCCGTTTCCTTGCCAATAATCATCTTTCCTAAAAAGTTACTAGCTTTGACTCTCATTTCATACATCTGCGATCCATCTTGTTTATTGATATACCTAAGTGAATCTGTATTTTTCAATTGATTGAAAATATTGTCGATCAGTTAGAAAAACCAAACGATTGATTATCTCTTCTTTTTAGACTTTGCTTTCTTCTTTGCCAACTTTTGCACCTAAAAATAAATTATACTTCTGTCCTAATAAATCTTAATTGCAATCTGTAAGATGTAATCAAAATCTAAGCCATAAAATATTTGGCGATAGTTCAACAACAACAGTCCTGCAGATGGGGATAAAGCACAATAGATTAAGAAATTACTTCTTTTTTTGTTTTTTACCTCTTAACTTTGCAAGCCTGATTAATTTTCTAATTTTAGAAGCCTTGTTTTTTTACTGGCACTTCTACCTTTGTTCAGTTTTTTAATTTTTTTAGACGCTTTCTTAGATGATCTCTTGAATGTTTTTTTCTTTCATCCTCTCACATCTTTAGGAATATAATAAATCGATTGCGAAGTTGAAATAGTTACCTACCAAAGTCCTAATTTAATTGATGCTCAAGTTCGAAATTCACAACATGGTAATCACAGTTCAATTCTCAGATAGGATAGACCTTGACAAATTAGCCAGTAAATTACCGAGCGGTGCCGAGTATTTTCCTGACAATTTCCCAGGTGTGGTTTATCGTATGAACAAACCGAGAGCGAGCTTCCTGATATTCTCTACAGGAAAGGCTACATGTGTCGGTACTACGTCTGAAAAAGATGCAAAGGAAGCTATAAAGAACATGTTAAAACTGTTGAAAGGTGTGGGGTTTGATGTAAAAATTCTTAAAATTGAAGTTCAAAACATCGTCGCATCAACAAAATTAGATACAAGACTTGATATCGATAAGATGGCTTTTGAGCTAGAAAACTCTGAGTACGAGCCAGAAACATTCCCAGGTTTGGTGTATAAAATGAAAGGAAGCGTTACTTTTCTTATATTCGGCACAGGAAAAATAGTTTGCGTCGGAGCAAAGTCCATCAAGGATATTAAAGAATCGCTCGATCGTCTTGTTAAAAAATTGAGAGAGATTAAAGCGCTAAAATGATTTTTAACTTCTTCTTTTTCTTGAAGGGGTTTACTATATACTTGGAAAACTAATTATCATTATGAGAGAAAGAGTTCCTAGTCATGATTTTGTAGAACCGATGATTCTGAAGATATTAAAAGAATCTAGAGTTTCCATGTCGACTCTTGCAATTAATTATAAGGTAAATGAAGCTGCTGGAAGAACAATTAACCTAAATGTCATTAGAAATCATTTAATCTTTCTTGTGAAGAATAAGAAAATTTTTGAAAACCTTGATAAAGAAAATGATGTAACATATTATAAATTGATTCTGTAAATTTTTTATCGTTAAGTTTTACTTTTAAACAAATTCATGATATAAAATTCTAAAAAAGGAAATTTATTATGCTTTTACGGAACAGTATTATTCTACCTATTTTGAAATTTTTTAATGTGAATGAGGTGAAATTTGAACCCACTATGAAAAATGAAAGTCCTAAGTTTTATAAAAGATAAACTATTTAAGTAATGAGACTAAATGCATAAAAGGTGAAAAATCATGGCTACTTTAACAGCAGTACTAACAAAAGAAGAAGATATGTATGTAGCTGAAAATACGGAGACCGGTGTGGTTTCTCAGGGCAAAACGATAGAAGAAGCTTTAGCTAATCTTAAAGAAGCAGTGGAATTGTATTTAGAGGAATTTCCTATGAAAGAAGTTAGAAAACCTATTATGACTACTTTTGAGGTTCCTGTTCATGAAGTTACCAAGACTTTCAGGTCAAGAAGTCATTAAGACTCTTTCTAAAGCTGGTTTTAAGCCTGTTAGGCAAAGAGGAAGTCATGTACTTCTGATTAAATTTGTTGGTACGGAAAAAATAGGAACTGTTGTACCTTTACATAAAGAATTGAAAACTGGTACTTTAAGAGGAATTCTAAGACAGGCAAGAATTACTCCCGCTGAGTTTATTGAATTTGTAAGAAAGAAATAAGTTAAATATTTCAATTTAGACCTCCCGAAAATATAACTTTTGAATTTCATGCGGGAGGTGAGATTTGAACCCACTGAAAGAGATTTCATTTAATCACTTCTTTTCAAAAACTCTCTTATAGTTTCTTGTAATGGCTTTCTAATCTTAATATCGTTCATCCAGTATATTTCTACATAATGCAAAACTGGAAATGGTAGCCATGAGCTAAATGCTGACCTTGCAGAAACAGGACGAAGTTTATTAGGACTATGCTTCTCAAACCCGTAATCATGTGAAACTAATCTTGCATTTATTCCAAGTTCTGTGAATACCTTATCTTCAATAGCTCTCATACCTCTTGTTGATAAATATACAGTTACTATATCGGCATCACCCAGTCCATAATCAAATACGTTTCCTTCTATAATCTCAACTCGACCTTCTAAACCATTAGTGCAAACTCTATTCTTTGATTCCCTTACCAAATCTGGATTTATTTCATACCCAAGACATTTTATCGTTGGGTGTTTTTTAGCCGCTTCAATTACAACATTTCCTTTACCTGACCCAACATCAACTAGCAGTTCTCCATACTGTGGCTTGGCTAAATCTAACATTTTGTGTATTACTCTACACGGTGAACCCACATAAGGTGCTAATTTCATAATTATTCAATAAGAAAGTCAAATCTAACAAATTTAAACCTTTTTGTTAGGTAGAAAATTTTCAATTTAGAAATCCCACGAATATAAATAGCATGTGCGAGAGGTGGGTGTTTATATTGTAATCAAATCCCTAGAGGGATTAGATTGCAATTCAAGTGCCCTAGGCATTAACTGTTACTACATCAGGTCGAGAATATTTAACCCAAGCCATGTCGTCATCTCTTAACTTACCATCATCAAAAGCCATTTTCAATTCTGAGCATTGTTCAAAAGATAACAATTTTCTTCTATAAAATTCTTCAAATAATTTACAGGCCTTTTCTCTCAAATTATGGGCATAACCAAGAAAATTATCAGGATTTTTGTGATCATGAACTTGAAAGTAAATTCTTTTTAAAATATCCAATGTTTCTTTGAGTCTTTGATTTTCTTCAATATAACCTCTTTTTTCGGTGTGACCAATCAATCTAGAAATTATATAATCTTTGCGATATTCCTCTCCCATCAATCTATATAGATAACCACTTCCAGTGGTTCCTGCTTCATGCAGTTCTATACCACATGCAAAAACCATTAATCCAAGTTGTAATAATTCATTTATTGTTCTTTCATCACTTAATACCATATCAATTCTACGACTATTTCCAAAATAATTTTCAAGAATTCTACCAGATTGTTCTTTCATCATTCTTGATAATTTCCTAGCTCTTTCATAATCTTCTAAGCCCCCTCTTAAAGTTTCCAAAGGATTTTCTTGAAAAGAAGCGCAGATTTCTTTTATTCTTTTTTCTTCAAAGACTCTCTCAGCATTAGTGAATAATTGTGGTATATCTGATCCTTCTAGTGTGCCATTAAACGAAGAAATTTTTGTTAATAAATCTTCAAACTCAGTATCTTTCTTACTCCTAAAATTGATGAGCTTCATACTACTAAGACAATGCGTAATAAAAATTTATCCTTTTCTAAATGATCAAAAATCCCTATAATTTGACTGCAAGGTCAGTGCGGGAGGTGTGCAAAGCGTCTACACCCAGTTTATCAGATGAGATTGAATTATTTACAACTGTAAAAAGATGCTCCCACCGGGATTTGAACTCTTGCAACATGTTAGCTATTGACGAAAATATGTTTATGTAATTTCACAATTCGTAATTTCAATCTAAACTTTCATTTTCTTGAAGGCATACGTTCCGATTGCGACCATCACTAGCGAGAATGCGCTTACCGCTGCAAAATCAAGAGCGAAGCTGAATGTGGAAGTTCCAAGCATCACTGCTCGAAGTCCGTCCACGGAATATGTCACAGGATCGAGAAGCACGACAGGAGCCAGCCAAGAAGGAAGGTTGTCGATCGGAAAGAGAGCTCCGGAAAGGAAGAACATCGGCATGATGACAAAAGTGCTGATGAGCTGGAAACCTTCAGGGCTCTCCATCTGCGACCCCATTATAAGACCTATGCTGATGAGCCCAACTATCGTTACGAGCAAGATAGCAAATGAGGCGAGTACTGAGAAAACGTTCAGCTGAAGGTCGGCCATCAATCCTGTTTGCATGAAAACAAATCCGATTACAATCAGGATAGAAAGCTGGATCAGTGTGTCAGTCGCGCCGCCGAGTATTTTCCCTACGAACATCGACGTTCGCGAGATCGGAGCTACTAAAACCTCTTTCATGAAATCTATCTTCTTGTCCCACACGATGTACGTTCCGAAGAAAATTGACGCGAAGAGAGCTGATTGAATCAAAACACCAGGATAGATAAAAGTCTGATAATTGACTCCGCCGAAAGAGACAGCCGATCCGATACCGCCACCGATGATTAAGAGCCACATGATCGGGTTGACAACAGACGCAACTATTCTAGACTTCTCCCTCAAGAAAACTTTGAATTCTCTATACCACAATGCATAAATTCCTTTTAGCTCGCTCATTTTTTCACGTTCTTTTCATCACATCGTTCATTTCATCATCTCGCTCGCATTGCAACCTTAGTGGCCTGCCCTCACATGCATCATTCTTTCTGCCCATCCACCTTCTGGCGAATCGTCTCTTATCGCTTTTCCGGTGTAATGCAAGAAAACGTCGTCAAGCGTTGGTGAGTGGACTTCTGCCGAGTCGACAATTCCTGCAACTTTCAAAATTTCTTGTAGATTTTTTCCCGCGTCCTTCACAGTCAGCGATACTTCGCCATCGCTCTTTTTTATTTTCAGAACAAACTTCAAACTTTTCAGCGCATCAATGTTAATATCATTTCCTTTCAGCCCTTTCAGACGGATCACATCCCCTCCGATTATCTTCTTCAGGTTCTCCGGAGTGTCGAGCACAACAATCTTTCCGTTGTCGATGATTGCCAGCCTGTCACAAAGCCTGTCCGCCTCGTCCATGTAGTGGGTTGTGATGATAATCGTTATTTTTTCCTCCTTCGCCATCTTCTCGATGTACTGCCAGATGTGCTCTCGTGACTGCGGATCCAGGCCGAGAGTCGGCTCGTCCAGGAATAAAATTTTCGGATGATGCATGAGCCCGCGCGCAAGCTCGAGCCGCCTGCGCATTCCTCCTGAATATTTTTTCACCAAGTCATTTTTTCTTTCTGTCAGATCCACAAGCTTCAGAACCTCTTCAATCCTTTTCTCGCGAAGATCGTCAGGCATTCCGTAAAGCATGCCATGCAGCTTCAAGTTCTCATAACCTGTCAATATGTCGTCCGAGCTCGGATCCTGGAAAACTATGCCGATTGATTTTCTGACTTGATCGGGCTGCTTCACAATGTCAAACCCGTTGATCGTTGCTGAACCTGACGTCGGCGGCCTCAGGGTCGTGAGCATCATGAGTATTGTTGTCTTGCCAGCCCCGTTCGGTCCGAGAAGTCCGAAAATCTCCCCTTCCTCGACTTCAAGGCTGATACTGTCAACTGCTGTAAGGTCCTTGTACTTCTTGGTCAGGTTTTTCGTTTCGATTACATGCATGAAATCACTTGTTCTTTAATTGTTTAATTGTTTGTCAGAAAGTATCAAAGCATGAAAGTATCAGGGTATCAAAGTATCATTAATTAGAAAATTCTAGTTAATAACTTTTCACAAGCCTTTTCACAAGTCTCTTGGCCAAAAAAAATAATGACAAGAAGATTGACCATAGACAGGATGCTGTCGAAGAGATTTTTCTATTCTATTCTGCTCTCCATCATTTTCAATAGGATTCACTTCACTGACCTTGCGCTGTTTTTCATCATGAGTTTGTCCGGTATCCTCCTTAACAACATATCCGGCAACTACGACAAGAATGCGACCATAAATATCAGGATAATTTTTGAAGACAAGAATTTTTTGGTCTGACAAAGCAAGAACATCTTCCCTCTCTCTTATCTCATCGCCAGGAAGCATGTGATAGAATCTAGCCATAATAACTTTATTTGGTGAAAAATGAATAAATGCTTGAAAATTTTGATTGCAAAGAAAAAAATTGAGAAAATGGTTGTTTAGCTGACTGGCTGTTTAGCTGATTAAATGATTTTAGGTTGAATATGAGAAATAATGACAAGATTTATAAACTTAATCATCGACATATATTTGATAATATTAGCTGACTTCAGCTTGACAATTGGTTGATAACATGGCCGAAAAGAATGAAAAGAATGAAGAAAAGAGCAAGACGATAAAGATAAAGTTTCCTCAAGTAAACATGTGGATGGTTTTCACAGTTATTCTGGCAGTGCTTGTTGTCGCGCTGGCTTACCAGATGTACGCTGGAGGCGGCATAGGTGGAATAACAGGCATGGCAACTGTTCTCAACTCGCAGCAAGCTGCTGACAAGGCAATTGATTATATCAACAAGAATCTTGTGCAGACAGGCACTGCTACATTCGTTTCAGTCGAAGAGTTCAACGGAATGTACAAAGTAACAACTTCTTATCAGAGCCAAAACATTCCGATTTACGTGACGAAGGACGGCAAGCTTCTTTTTGCCTCATCACCGATTGACATGACCCAGACGATTGAGCAGACAACGCAAACGCAAACACAGACAGAGATTCCTAAGACAGACAAAGTGTCAGCCGACCTTTACGTAATGGCATTCTGCCCGTACGGAATGCAGGCAGAAACTTTAATGAAGCCGGTCATCAACCTGCTCGGAACAAAGGCTGACATAAAGATTAGATTTATTGCAAACGTTGCGAACAGCAACAGTGGAATGCAATCCCCATTAGAAGTCAAAATCAATGGAACTAGTTACTTTGTAGGCTCCCTGCACGGCGCGGTGGAAGCAGCGGAAGACCTGCATCAACTTTGCATTATGAAAAATTATGACCAGACAACTTATTGGAACTATCTGACAGAAATCAATACGAACTGCGCGAGCAAGTACAGCGACGCGACTGCTTACGACGCATGCTGGAAGGCTGCCGCGACAAAGTTCGGAATCGACGCAGCGAAGATAGACACTTGTTCGAAAGGCAGCGAAGGGCTTGACTTGCTGAAAGCTGACGAAGCGTTGACAGAAACGTACGGTGTGAGCGGATCTCCGACACTGATAATCAACGGAGTGACGTACAGCGGAGAGAGAAGTTCGGAAGGATTCAAGCAGACAATTTGTTCTGGCTTCACCACAGAACCGGCAGAATGTTCTCAGACATTGCAGGCAGCGAACAGTTCAAGCAGCGCATCTGCTGGTGGATGCGGGTAAGCAAACAGCAAAGCAGCAAAACAACAAAGTTAAATCTTTTTCTACGAATTATTTAACTAAACTGAATAACTAAAGTAAAAATTCATGGTGAAGAATTTGGACGATACTACAAAAACGATTTTAATTTCAGCTCTGGGACTTGTTGCAATTGGAGTAGCGTGCTATCTTAGACCAAAACTTTGTTATGTAGCATATGTGTATAGTGAAAGTCAGCGCAACAATCCTGCAAAAAATAATATTAATAACTGTCATGAACTGGAAAATAAACCTTCAAGAACAGAAAGAATGTATTCAGAATAATTTTTTTTAGATTATTCACAATGATTTTTTATAATAATTTAATAATAATTTACCATTTAAAGTGGTGGCAAACACTTATTATCAGGGACTGTTTCTATAGAATTAGGTTGTTATGGCAAGCAAGACTAAAAAAATAAAAACTGGGTTGCGCGTTATGCCGTGGCGTGTCGTTGATGATGGCATGGCCAAATTTGGAAACTGGAAGCTTATTGAAACAAAGACGAGCGCGAGATCGTATCGAAGAGGGAATGAGAAGATCGTTGCCGTGAAGCTGGGGCCGGACAAATGGAAGGCGCAATATTTCGCGCAGGGCAGGTTGCAGGATATGAGCGGTGCTTGGGACGAAGAGTCTTTGAAAAGAATTCTGGTCGAGATGGCAATTTTCAAAAGCAGTTATTTTTACGGTTAGATAAGAAATTTTTACGTTTAGAAATTTTTATGGTTATGAAAAAATTATTGGTTCTAGTCTTTACTGAAGGCACAACAATTATGCATAGTTCTACTGAAAGAATCAGAGAGTATAGTTCTTATGTTCCGGTTAAAAATGCTGTAAAAAAATTAACGAGTTGGAAAGGAAATGGATGTGAAATTTTTTATTTGACATCAAGAACAGAGCAAAGTGAAATAAACCAAGTGAAAAAAGTATTAGTGAAATACAAATTTCCTAGAGGACCTCTTTACCATAGAAAAGAAGGAGAAGAGTATAAAGATGTAGTTGAAAGAGTTAAACCTGATATTCTTGTAGAAGATGATTGTGCGAGTATAGGTGCTGATGAGATTATCGCTCCGAAATTAAATCCTAAATTAAATATAAAAGCAATTGTTGTAAAAGAGTTTAGTGGAATAGACCATTTGCCAGATGAGCCTGTAGAATTAATGAAATACAAGTGATTAAATGAATGAAAAACTTTCAGAGTTATGGAATGAGGTAGATAATTGTAAAGAATGTAAAGATTCTGATAATAAACTAAAACATATTCTAGGTGGAGGAAAAGAAACTAATCCAGAAATAATGTTTGTATTTATCAATCCAACTTATAGAAACATAACTGCAAATCCTAATCATAAAGGTAGAAGATTCCCTTTCATAGGAACCAGAGAAATATGGGATGCCTTTATAAAATCAGGTATCCTTGATAGTTCAATTCTAAAAAACTTTTCTAACGCTGACTTTGTTATCAATGAAGTAGAAAAGAAAGAAATTTATTTTACAAACTTGGTTAAATGCACAACACCTAATTCTGAATTGCCAGATACAAAACTAATTAACAAGAAATTGAGTTTATTGTTCAAAGAAATAGATATTGTAAAACCTAATCTGATTGTAACTTTTGGTCTTTTACCATTTTACGCTATTACTGGTAGTAAAATAAAATTATCAGAATTTTACAATAAGCAACTCAAATCGAATAATCTAATTACTTACACTTCAAAAGAAATTGAAGGTGCCGCCTATAATGTATTTCCATGTTATTTTCCTGTAGGTAGAGGAAAAAGAAAAGAAGCATTAATTTTATTAAAATTAATTAAAAATAAAGTTGGTATTATATGAATTCTCTTTCAGTGGGTTCAAATCCCACCTCCCGCATTGACCTTGCAGGCAAATTGTAGGGATTTTTTCAACCTTCTTAAGTAAAGCTTAAATTCTTAACTTTCTTCTTTATTAGAAGATGATTAAATGAGCACCATTGAAGAGCAGATATTAAAAGAAAACCCAGCTTGGTTTGCCGAATTTTTAGCAGATTTTTTAAGAACAGATGTTGCTTATAGGGATTTTAGAGAGCGTTATAATGCTGAAGTGGAAGAATTGAGAGAAAAATATCCTGAAAAAATGTTTGAGGTAGCTAAGAGAAATGGCTATATTGTAGAAGCCAATGGATCATATTTTGTACCAACAGAGCTTGAAAAAAGAAGAAAACTGCATGATTTTGTAAGTAATAATTGTTTAATGCCAGAAGTTCCGCCTTCTGAAAATTACAAAAGAGGTATGGAACTACTTCACAAAGACCCAGAAGCTGCACTTAAATTTTTTAAATTGGCGGAATGCGAATATAGAACTACTTTTAATGAAAGACCTTCTTTACAGCTTAATAATATTTTAGATGCTAAAAAGAAAGCGCAAGGTTTAATTAAATAATTAATTCATTGATTATCTGTATCAGATGGGGCACTTGAATTGTAGTCTAATCTCTCTAGGGATTTGACTACAATGTAAACACCCACCTCCCGCACTGAACTTAATAATATTTTAATATTTCTCGTGCATTCTGACATACACCAAGATTTTTTCAGCAGACTATTTCAGCGTTCACGCAGATGAACGCCAAAAATTACAAACTGCCAAGGGAAAGTTTCAAGAAAACCGTAGGTTGTCTTTAAAATAAAAACGCCGAGAACGACGACGACCTGCCGTCACCTACCGTCAATTTCTTGCAAAAAATCTATGGCTGGAATATGGATGGTCTTTTTAGCCGCAAAATCGCCAGCCATAAAACATCCATAACTTTTTCCTACATTTTTTACATCCATTTTTACTTTCACTTTACTTCTTTCACTTTACTTCTTTACCGTCTGCATCTTTCGTAAAACACCGTCTGTTGGCACATAGTAGCTGTTTTTGCGACTGCCGACTTTCTTTATCAACTTCTTGTCAGCAAGCACTTGCAAATCCCATTTTGCAGACCCGCGAGACACCTGATTCATCTTCTGATAAATTGCATTCGTAATTCTTCCGTTCTTCTTCAAATATTCCATCGCTTTCTGCTGCCTCAAGTTCAGGTCAGGATACTCCACTTCCTCCACGACACGCACCTCGATTCCCTTCGACAGCCCGAACTTCTTCGTGAGCAGCGTGATGACGTCAGCGCCAAAAAAGCCAGCAAGAATAGCAGCTATGCTTATTCCAATCTTCCACACTCCCAGCTCGTTCAGCAGTATCGCGCCGAACAGGCCGAAGAACATCGACGCAAGAATCTCGATTCCGACACGTTGCCAGCTCAGCTTGAAGTGCATGTAGTTCGAATACGCACGATAAATTCCGAAGACGGTTCTCGCCCCTGCCCCGAAGGAGCTGTACGCTACGAATGTCAGTATCAGCACGATGTCAATCGGCATGATGTTCAAACCTAATTTTCTGACAAATTGTTAAGGATTAATAGCTTTCGATGCAAGCTGCAAACAATTTTTTTCCTGCCAACAAACTTAAATGTTTAACATTCTTTTTATTTTCATGGCACGATTCAAGAGAAGGTATACGGGAAGAGCACCGTTGCGAGATCCAATAAATGCAGAAGGCAAAAAAGGCAGCAGCTTTTGGGCGCATAGAAGAGAGCAGGGAATCAGCGATGAGAGAATGAGGGAAGAGGCGCGAAGACAGCAGAGAGTTAGTGATTATGGAATGGGCGCACAATCAAAGAATCGTTCACATTACGAAGAGCAAAAACAAATTCCTCCTCTCGCGCAAGAAAATGAATCAAGAATACAGCCCTCAACTACCACTGTGCTTGCCAATTATCTTGGGTCACGAATCCCATTAAGAATTTCATCAGATCAGCATGCAGCTTCAACACA
>Ga0315289_10002254_pt1 | contig 29710 bp, 19 predicted proteins | sample YL17G11_40_MG_FD_203452 | JGI IMG/M metagenome (GOLD analysis project Ga0315289, IMG submission 203452) | Sediment microbial communities from Yellowstone Lake, YNP, Wyoming, USA - YL17G11_40 | ecosystem: Environmental > Aquatic > Freshwater > Lake > Sediment | place: USA: Wyoming | collected... | reverse complement strand
TCCAGAGCGCGATCCTCAGGGGCCAGCCCTGGCACCGCCGCCTCATCTCACGCACGTTCAAAGCCACGGTCCGCATGATGCTGAGGGTCCCGCGGGAATTGACCGATACCCAGTGCGGCTTCAAGGTTTACCGGGGCGACGTGGCCCGAGAGCTCTACGGCGAGTGCATCACCGAGGGCTTCATGTTCGACATCGAGATCATTCTGCGCGCCGTCCAGAAAGGCTATCGCATTCGCGAGTTCCCCGTGGAGTGGGCCTGCGACCGCGACACGCGGCTCTCCGTGGCCCGCACGCCCTGGCCCGTATTGTCCGAGCTGCGCACGCTCCGACGAGCGCTGGCCAACAGCGGCAACACCTCGTCCGCGGACGAGAGACAAAGCTGATGCCGATTACGCCTGAATTTTGCCTGGCGGCCCCGGCCTCGTAAGGCCACCGCACGTTTTGCGCTTGTCATGTCGAGCGGAGCGCAGCGGAGTCGAGACATCTGGCCTTGAATGCCGTTTGCGGCTGGATTTTTCGTAGCCTGCGCCCGACCTATAGCGCCCGGCGGGTCGGCGTTTGTCATTTCGAGCGGAGCGCAGCGCAGTCGAGAAATCTGGCCTCGAATCTGACGTGGCGCCGATGCCCGGCCAGATTTCTCCGCGCGGCCTTCGGCCTTGGTCGAAATGACAAAACTCTGCCCCTGCGAAATCGTCAGAAGCAATCCGTGTGAGTTACCTACTCCAGAAGCTCTCCCTCGCCCCAACGACCGACGGGCAGGATGCACTCCGTCGATCCCTCACCCACTTCCGGCACGGTGAGCAAGCCGCGAACCTGCGGGTGCTCGGAGCAATACTGCTCGACCTCACTCGGAGCCATCACCATGAAGGCGGTCGAGAGCGCGTCGGCGCGGGTGGCATCGGGAGCGATTGACCATGTCGCGGTCGCGCCCCGCACCGGCTCGCCCCGGCGCGGATCGATGATATGCCGGCCCTTTTCCAGGCCGGAGCCGCTCACCGAGACGCGCTCCAGCTCCAGCCGGGCCAGCGTGCGGTTTCGATTGTTCGGATGGCTCAGCGTCACGGGCCAGCCCTTCGCGCTGTGCGGCGCGTCGAGGGCCAGGACCGAGCTGAAACCGCCGTGAATCAGCGCCCGGTCGAGGCTCCACTCGCGCAGCATCTCGGCCATCCGATCGACGGCATACCCCTTGCCCACCCCGCCCAGGTCGACACGAACAGGGCTCTTAATCAGCGCTACCGCGTGGGTCGGCTCGTCCAGCAGAATCAGGTGCACGCCCGTATGCTCGCGGGCAAACGCCAGCTCCTCGGGCGACGGCGTGCGGGGATTCTTGTCCTTGTCCCGCCAGCAGTCCACGAGGAACCCCACCGTGACGTCGAACGCCCCCTTCGTCTCCTCGTACATCTGCGCACTGATCTTGAGGCACTCGAACGTATCGAGGTTCAGCAGCAGAGGCTGGTAGACGGGCAGATGGTTGATTCTCGCCACATCGCTGTTCTCGAGGTAGCGGCTTAGCTCCCCTTCGAGCCGGTCGACCTCATCGAAGGCGGCCCGCGCCGCCTGCTGCGCGTAGGACTCGTCTTCGTACTGGACGATCGCCTCGAACGTGGTGGCCATCGCCTGATGCGAGAAGCGATGAACGTCGGCCACCGCCGCCCAGTCACTGGTCACGAACGGCGTTTCCGCTTGTTGGGGTTTGTCCGCCACGTTGTCCCTCCCGCGCTCCGGTCGAGTCCGGCTGCCGATAGGCACGCTCGTCCCAGAGACTCTTGCGGACGAAGCCCAGCAGCTTGACCTTGGGCCGGAACCACACATAGTACGGCTCATCAAACAGATACATATACATCTGCCATTTGTCCCGGGGCGTGTCCACGTAAAGCCGGCGCGTCAGCGCCTCCTCCAGCTTGTCGGAGACCAGAATCAGCGGCCCGATGGGCTCCGCCTTCGGTATATCGGGATACCAGGCCACTTTGAGGGACCGCAGGTACCAGGGAAGCGGCCAGTAATCATATCCCGGGACGGCGACCTGGATGGGTTCGGAATACCCCAGGCCGTGCAGGCCCGCAAACTCTTTGACCTTCTCCACAATGGTAAAGACTTCCTCTGTCGGATGCGCGTACACGTAGGGATTGCGGCTGTCGGCGTAATAAACGAAGTTCGCGCGGTACGTCTGAAAGGCGAGGTGCCCCGCGGCGATAGCCAAGAGCACAGTCACGACAGCGCGCCCGGCGGGTCTGCGTACCCACGCCAGAAGCATGACAGCGCCGACACCGGCCAAGAGAATCATGCCGTGCAGGAAACCCAGCAGGCACCACGGCGTCTTATACGGGATCGCGGAGTACACGACCGTCATCGCCACAGTGTAGAACGCGAGAAATCGCACGAGCTTCAAATCGATCGAGCCGACGCGCGTTCCTCGGACCGCCGCCACCGCACCGACAACTGCCAGCAATACAATCCAGCCTTCCGTCCAGATCGGCCCCGCGCCATAATGCGAGAACAGGAGGGTTTGCAGGTAGTAATGCCACGGGTGAACATGGGCGGTGCTCGCGCCGGCGGCACGACTGAAATAGGTCGTATACGCGAGATAGGAATTAAGGATTCCTCCCGGATGGCGGAAGAAGGACGAGTAAAAAAGGGCCGAAACGACAACTGCTGCCACGAGACCCAGAGCCAGATGAAGCGGCCGGACGCCCGCCAGAACCTCCCGCACGGGCCGGCCTCTGCTTCGCTCCACGAAAGCGACCAGGACCAGGGCCAGTCCCATCGAGCCCAGGGCCACGACCGCCGTCTCCTTCGTGGCGTGCATCAGTCCCACGAACGCGCCGGTCGCCACCGCCCACGGCAGTGTCCGGGCCCGCACGTACCGGTACCCGCATGCGATGGCCCCGAAGGTGAAGCAGACCAGCAGCATCTCCTGAATGTAGTAGCGGCTGTAGAAGACCATCGCCGGCGAGAGAGCCGTCAGCACTACCGCCGGCACTGCCGCCACACCCAGACCATCCGCGAGCAATACCGCCAGCACAATCAGGAGTACGCCGAAGGCAACCGGGACAATCCGCAGAGTGACTTCCGTGACTTCGGTGTATGTGTGCGCCGAGGTCAGCCAGGCGGGGATCAATGTGAAATAATTGAGGGTGGGGCCGTGATACTCGCCGGGATCGTATTTGTACGTGCCGGTTTCGAGGAGGGTGCCGAACTTGTCGGCGTGAACGGCCTCATCCGTGTGCATCGGCCGCATGCTTAGCCGTGGCGCTCGGACCGCAAACGCCCCGAGCGCCACGACCAAGATCAAGAACGAGGATAACTTGAGCTCCTTAGTGCAAGAAGCCCCATCCAACCATCTCATTCCACCGGCTTGCCGTAAACATCAACCTCGATGTAACGATTCAGGTCGTTTTGGCTGTTGCCGTTGCTGTACAGGCGGACGTAACGAGCCTTCGGGCTGCCCTGCGAGATCAGATCGATCAGCTTGCCTTCGGAGGTCTCCACATAATGCATATCCTTGCCGATGCCCAGGCCGGCGGAGTTGTCGATGTCGTTATTGAAGACCGTCTTGACGTCCGTGATGAAGTCCGGGTCGTTCGAGAGCTGGACCACAACATCGAAGAAGACGCAAGGCTGCTTGTGATAGTGCCAGACCACGATGGCATAGAGCTCGCTCTTCTTCTCGAGGTCGATCGTGACGTGCTGCACGAACGGTCCGAGCTCGACGTAGCTGCCGTCGGCCGCTTCCTTGTCGCCGTCGGTGATAAAGTCGATTTCGCCGATGATGGGCTCTTCATCACTGGACTTGACGGGCTTGCCCTTGGCGAGGTTTGTCGTCCCTGCCGGAGCCAGGAACGGAGGACGCGGCTTGCCCAGCGGCTTCTCCAGGTTCTGGACTTTGATGTCCTGCGGCGTGCCGACAAACATCGGCTTGGGCAGCTCGATCTTAATCGGCTCCATGTTCGCGCCGCCGGTCGGAGCGGCCGCGGGTTGCGGCTGTGGCTGCGGGGCCGCCGGAGCCGTCTCCGGAGGCTTCGGAGCCGGTTGCGCCGCCACCGAAGTCGCCGTCGGAGACACAGTAGCAGGCTGCGGTGCTTTCTCCACGGCCTTCGCCGGTGTGGCAGGAGCCTTCTGTGGAGCCGCTGGAGGGGTCTGCGGCGTCGATTTCTTGCAGGAGGTGCCCAGGCACACGGCCAAGACCAGGGCCGCCACGAGGACGATTTTCATTGTTGCATCCAATCTCTTCTTCATCTCACTAACCTCATCACACCAAACCCACTACTTCACTCGATCTCCACTGTCTCGGGTACGAAACAGGTGCCGGTCCCAATCGGCTGAAACGGGCATACTACCGGCCCCGGTGTCCCTTGTCAAGTTGCGCCACCGGCCATTTTGTTACACGTGCCGTGCGAATGGCGATGAATTTCCGCGTCCCAAAGGTCCGAAGCCGTGAAAAAAAGCAGGGACTCGGGTCTTTCCCAAGTCCCTGCATTCACTCTATTACCTATGCCACGGCAGACTATTCATTCTTTCAGTTGGCGAGCTTTCCTTCCACGGTCGCGCCCTTCGGTGCTGCCGCGGCCGGCGTAGTCGGCACGCCCGGCATGGCCACCGGTGCCGGCTCCAGACCCGCCTTCGCCAGGATAAAGTACAGGACGGCGCCCACGAGGAACGCGATCAACGGAGCCGCCGGGACGTTCGCAATTCCCATCAGCGGCGCAATCCCTACGATGAAACCGACGGCCCACGAGATCCAACCGGCCATGTTCCAACCCGGGCGCGGACCGGCCCACCGCCCACCCGCGAGCAGGTAGTCCACCAGCATGGCCCCGCAGATCGGGCCGAACGACGCGCCGATGACGGTGAAGACAACTCCGGCCCTGCCCGCCCAACCGGTCACGGCAAGGATAATGCTCACGAGGGTTCCGACACCGACAGAGACAAACGGATTCACTGTCGGTAAAGTGGTCTTGAAGCTGTTGGCCGCAATAAACGCCGAGAAGCAAGCGGACGGAAACGCCGCAATGGCCAGCAGCACGCCCATCGTCGTGCCGGCCCCTCCGGATCCCATGATGCTCCCCATGAACTTGGGATCAGCGGGGTTCATGGCATAATTGCCGGTCGCGCCAAAAGCGCCCGCGGCGATCAGTATGGCGGCTCCTGCCGAAATGATCGCAGCCAAGGCGATTCCCGCGAGGCCGCCCATCTGGACGTCTTTCTCATCTCTGCTGTTGGTACCGAAATCCACACCAGCGGCACCGGCCGTGGCAAAGAACCCGATGACAAACGACATGCTCAGCGCTATCACGCCGAGAAAATTCAGGCCCGCACCCTGGCCACCCGCTGCGGCAGTGCCCGCCGCGACAAACTTCTGCGGATCAAAACTGCCTAACCCACCGAGCGTCTTCGCCAGCAGGATGAGCAGAATCGCCAGCGGTATCAGGGGCAGGAATGTAGCGACCCGCGCGACATGCTGAATCCCCTTGAGCCCGACGAACGCCGCAAATGCCGCCCAGAGGACCGCCAAAATCCTCACGGCGATGACATTGCCGCCGACCAGCGGTCCCAAGGCCTGGGCGGAGAAGTACGCGTTGACGCCGAGCCAGCCAAACTGCAGGACTCCCATCAGGAAGCCCGGCATGAGAAAACCACCCTGCGTCCCGTACGTGGACGTGCCGACCACGTACAGCGGCAGACCCGTCTTCAGGCCGAGCATGCCCGGAATAAAGTAAAAGAAGAAGTGGCACAGCAGCGCCGCGATAATCAGGCCGAGAAGGGCGACCCCAACACCCTGTGACAGCACACCACCGGGGATGCCCGAGCCGCCGCTGGGGGCCTGGCTCCAGAACACGAACCACAGGAAGATCCCCGCATACGTGGGAGCCGTGTTCTTGTACCACGGCGCCCGATTGCTAAGCGGATTCGGCTTGGCCATACTTACGTAGCTTGGCAACGCTCCATTACTCATAATCGGTTCTCCTAAATCAAATGCCCCGACTCACAACATTCGTATAACGACTCGACCGACGGAAACTCTCTCAGGCAGAGACAGTCGGTTCGCAGACGCGATTCACCCACCCCCAGCAGACATGCCCGTATGCAACCTTGTTTTGCCATGGTTCCTGCCAGCCGCCGTGCCAGTGTTCATTGAACCCACAATGACATCACAAAAAGGCGATGCCGGACCCTTTCGCATCGACAGCCCGAGGCCCGGCTTTTACGACCAAAAGCGGCAAACAGATGCCTATTCACGCTTCGTCCGTCATTCGCACCCGTATCGCAAAATACGTGAAGAGAATCGCTACAATTACGAACGCCAGGCCGGTCCACCGATGAATCGCCAGCGTCGCATGCTGCCACCCGGTTCCCAGCAGATGGAACATGCTGACAATGATCGACAGGATCAGAGGCAGCGCCAGAAAGAGAATCAGCCAGAACGTGACCTTCTGGAGCAGCCGGGAGCACCGCCACGGCCTCTCTTCGGCAGGGACGCGGAGCCGCGTCGTGCGGCGCAGCAGCCGTTGGACCCACGCACAATCATCAGCGGCAAAACTATAGCTGCCTGCCCACGTCACCGCCAGAATCGCCAGACACAGGGCAAAGACCGGCGCGAACGTGGCGTGAATCATCATGAAATAACCGGAAATGTGCTGACCCCTGACCAGCAGCGGCCAGAACCCCGTCATCGCCAGGACGAGGAAGCAGAGGACCGTCACGAGGTAGACCAGCTTCTTCAGGGCCCCCAGGAGGCTCGACTTCTGCTCGATGAGCAGCAGACTCAACGTGTGCACGCTTCCTCGAACGAGCCGGCAGGTGGCCGCCTGACGCGGCAGACGCGTCGGATAGAGGGTCAAGTGCACGGCGATCCCGAGGAATGTTACCAAAAGAGCAGTGTCCGTGATCGTCTGAAACATCCTGATTACCCATTCATTGATTATGGATTATCGATAATTGATGATTGTCAATAATCGATCATGAATCATCGATCACCAATATCTACTCCTGTTCGGCCAGCACTCTGGCAATTGCCCCCAGGGCCCGGAGCCCATAGAGCAGCAGGACAATTGCAATGAGACCCGCCGAGCCAATCGCCACGACCTTGAACCACGGGCGGAACACAAAGGAAAAGGCGAACGCCCACGTGCGGCCGTGAGGCACCTTCTGGAATTCATATTGCCTCAGAGCGATATTGCTGACGGAGGCAACCGGCGAATCCACGGCGACTTTCCCGAAGAAAAACGGGGACTTCGGGGAATGGCAGACCGTGCACTTGCCGACACCGAGCGATTGGGCGGCTGGTCGGACGTTGTGGGCGACCGGCCACAGGTAGGGCGCCGCCGCCGGATGCTCCTTCGGACCGGCGAGCGTGCCATCGTCGTTCAACTGGTAGAGCATCCCGCCCGTAACGTACACGGGCTTCTGCTCGCCTGAGTCGCCGAGCGCTTTCAATGCCTTCGCGACCTGCTCCTCTTTCACCTCGCCCCAATCGCCCGTGCTGGGAACGTTGGCATCTTTCATCACCGCACCGACGACCTTGCTGACGGTGGCCAACGCGATCGGCTCGACCTCGTTCTTCCCGGTCAACGTGCCCCAATAGGCCGGCCAGACCAGCTTGTGCGGCCCGATCTTGGGGGTCGTCAGACGCGATTCGTTGGGGTCGGTCACTGTCTGTTTGGCAAAAACAGGGGAAATCACATGGGGCAGCACCCGCTCGTCCTTGGCGACGTTCGGGGTGCCCAGACGGTGCGCACGCGACGTCTTGGCCAGCACCGTCTTGTCGCCCGGCCACGGGCCGGAATGACACGCGGTGCAGGTCAGCCTCTCAAAATGGACCGCCGGAATGCCTTTGTGCACGGGAACCGGCGCACCCAGCCGGCCACCGTCCGGCCGTCGGCCGCTTTCATCGCCGAGATGGCAACCGCGACAGGAGGTGGCAGCCGCCATTGTGTTGCCGGATTCCGCCGCTTCGCCGTCGTAGCCCCGGACGATATTGTGCTGCAGGCCGTTGCGGTGGCAGTCCACGCATTTCAGTCCCGCCGCCAGATGAACATCCTGGTCCTGCGACCACTTCTCCGGCTTCTCGTCGCCGCCCGCGCAGGAAAGGTCGCTATGGCAGAAGTAGCAACGCTCGTCGGGCGCTTCCCGCACGATCTGCATAAAAACGCTGCCCTTGGCGTCAAACGCATTCTTGTTGTACGTCACGCGCGGGGCTTTCGGCCCTTCGCCTTCCGCCATGAACGGATCATAGGTCGCCGGCATATCGGCCGCCGAACCGGTCACATCCGCAAACTCACTGGATGCCGCCGCGGCCCAGCGAAAGTCCGTCCGCGCCACCTGGACCGCATACCCGGTTGGACTACCCTGATCCTGCCCGGGATGCGCGTTGTGACAAGCCAGGCAGTTGACCTCCAGTTTCCCGGAGACATACTGCTTCGCAACGTCGTCCGGCTCGATGGCGGTGATTTCGCCCGGACCGCCGCCCGGCATGTGCCGGCCGAAAATCTTCGTGACTTCGAATGGCGTCAACCCCACCCGTTCCGGCCGGAATGTCCCCGGCCAGGGGCGATAGGAAAGGGGAACCTGGATGCCCAGCTTCGAATCGAAATACAGCCACGGCTCGCCGGGCCGGCCGGCGGGGACATTGGCATCCACCGCGTTGAAATGCCAGCCCCGGCTGATGGTCCCATAACTGTGACACTCCCCACACGTCCACCGCGTGGAGAACGGCATCACCTGTTCCGCGTTCGGGTCCACGCGCTCGCCCTTCTCGCCCTTCTCGTTCTCAGCGTACAGCGGAATCACATGAACGGAATAGGCCCGGCTGCCGTCGCTCTCGTCGCCGAGCAGTTTCTTCGCAGTCTCTTTCCCAACGGCGAGCGGCACGCAGACCGCCGCCCAGACTATCAACCCGGCAATTGCTTCTCGTCTCAAGGCTATATCTATTCCTTTCTACATGCTCAATTCATGCAGGAAGCCGACCCCGAACACCAAACCGCGGCGCCCGGGATTCGCGTTAGACCTTGAACTCTTCCGGCTTGAACTCCAGCCTCTTCATCGCTTCGACCGCCTCGTTCACCTTCAGCACCATCACCGCGGTCTCGTAGCCGATCTCGGCCGGACAGTTGAGCTTCTCTTTGCCACGGACGGCATTGAAGAAGTTTTCGAGGTGCGGCTGATGGTACGGCTTGTCCATGGTGACGGGAATCTCATAGGCCGGCGGGGCCAGCGTCTCACGCACGTCCAGCGCAGCAGTGCCTTCTGTCTTCGCCTCTTCCTTCTTCTTCGGCTCGTTCAGGAAGCCCAGCTTGACCCACTTCTCCCAGTCCACCTGGGCGCTCTGCTCGCGATAGACCGAACCGCGGGCGGCAGACTCGGAGATCACCAGCGTGCCTTGGTCACCCATGAAAGTCTCAAAATAGCCCTGGCAACTATTGGTCGTCAGCACCTGATAGAAGCCGCGCACGGTGCCTTCCTTCGTCTCGAAGTCATAGATGGCCATGACCGTGTCGTACCACTCGTGCGTCTTCTTATCGTAGTAGTCGGTGCCGCCGCTGGCGACGACGCCCTTCGGGGTCGTGCCGAGGAACCAGGCATAGATGTCGATCTGGTGCGAACCCAGGTCCACGATCGGGCCGCCGCCCAGCTTCTTGTACCACCGCCAGTTGCGGAACTGCTCCATGGACGCAAAGCCGTACTTGTTGAGGGTGGCCTCGTCCATCACGGCGTTCTTGGGCCACTGGAGAGGCTCCTGAGCGCCCCGGTTCCATTGGCCGTTGATCGTCGTGATCCGGCCGAGGATCTTGGCTTCCTTAATCAGCTTGTCGTAGCAGTGCAGGTAACGGGGGTTGCTGCGACGCTGGTGGCCGATCTGCAGGAGCTTGCCCGTCTTCTTCTGGGTCTCGACCGTCTGGCGGGCCTTGGCCAGATCGTTGGACATCTCCTTCTCGCAGTACACGTGCAGCCCGGCCTCCATACAGGCGATGGACTGCTCGGCGTGCCAGAAGTCGGGCGTCGCGATGATCACGGCGTCAATCTTGCCCTTCTCCTTGTCGAGCATCTCCTTATAGTCGATGTAGGCATTGCACTTCTGCCCATATCGGTTCAGAAGATTGGTCACGCGCTTCTGGTTGTAGGCTTCCCAGATGTCACAAACGGCCTTGAACTTGACGTTCGGAATCTTGCGGATGGCCTCCATCAGGATCTGTCCCTCGGCGCCGGCGCCCAACAAGGCGATATTGATATCGTTCGACCCGCCACTGGCCTGGGCGAAAATCCGCGGTGTCATGGCCAGACCGGCACCGAGTGCCGCCGTCGAGCGCAGAAAACTGCGCCGATCCATACCCTTTTGTATTTTCCGCTCGCTCATTGTCTCTCTACTTGCTCCAAAATTGGAACCATACGGTTCACGACCTCGTGTCTGAATTTAGCCGGTTATTATGGCGGCGGCCCAAACGACTGTCAAAGAAAAGTTGCCGTTTTTCGCACCGTCCGATAACACTCGGCACGCTTATGTTGTCACTGCAGTAACAACCGACAATCACTTTAAGGGTGTCACAACGATGTTGCGATACGCCACGGGACCGTGGTTACCCTGGAACATCAACGGCCCGACCGGCGCCTCCTTGCCTGTGACGCCGCCGGGCGTCGGGCCGGTCATCACCAGGTTCTTATGCAGTACCTGGCCGTTCAGCTCGATCTTTACGAACTCGGCGTTCTGAATCTTGCTGCCGCCGGCGTCGAACCTGGGGGCCCGCCACTCGATCACGTACTGCTGCCACTCGCCCGGTTTCTTCGAGGCATTGACCGACGGGGGTGCCGCGCCGTAGACCGCGCCCATATCACCATTGTTCAACGCGGTGTGGCCGTAGCTGTCGAGCACCTGGATCTCATACTCGCCCATGACGTAGATACCGGAATTCGACTCCTGCGGCACCATGACCTCCAACTCGATGCGGCAGTCGCCGAACTTCGCCTGGGAGTAGATGTCCTGGCTTTCGCCATGCTTGGGCGTCAGATTGATCATCTCGCCAGCCCCTTCGACACGCTCCAACTGCTTGGGATCGCTCGAAGAGAGTCTGGCCTTGCCGACCACCCACTTATTGGCCTTGCCGGAGCCGGCGTTCGTAGTCCATTCATCCAGGTTCCGACCGTTGAAGGCAAGCACGGCGTCGCCGTACCTCGGCTCAATCCGCTTGAGCCGGATATCCTTGAACTCAACGACCATCGGCGGGCCGGCGTGAATCTGCAGGGCCAGCAGACCTGTGCGGGCCGCACCCTTGAGGTCTTTCGGATCGTTCGGGTTGACCACGCGATCATTGTCCAGCAACTCTATGGTCTTATAACCATTGAGATATTGGATCAGGTGGTTGCCCCGGCAGACGATGCGGTACTCGTTCCAGTCCTTGTCCTTGTAGTAGCCGGCCTTGATTAACTCCTGCTTGTCGTTGACGTTGCCGACGACCTTCTTGCTGCCCTCTTCGTCGATGACCACGAAATCGCCGACGTTGACCAGCGAGCCGCGACCGGCCTCATGATAAAGGAAGCCGGCACTGGCCGGGTCGTTCACGACTTCCGCCTGGTAGCCGCCGATCCGCCACTTGTCGAACTCCTTGCTGCGGTACTGAATGCCGGAGTTGCCGTTGTGGATGCGGAACTGGATCTTCAGCTCGAAGTCATCCAGCGTGCCGCCCCGATAGACAAGGAACGTGTTGCCCTTCGCCGGGTTCTCCGGGGTCGTTTCACCGCGAATGGCGCCATCTTTGACCGACCACAGCCGGAGGTCGCCATCCCAGCCGGCAAGGTCCCTGCCGTTGAACAGCGAAACCCACTCTTCGGGTGAATCGGAATTGCCTGCGAGCACCGTCTGCTGATAGTCGGCCAGGAAGGTCGCCAGGGAATTGAAGATCACGAACGCGACGATCACGAGTATTCCATGGCAGACGATGCGGTCTTCTTTCTTCATCGATGCATACCTCATTGCTGTCCGCCTCAGTCAAGGGATTTGATTTTCAGATTCTTGAACCAGATCGGGTTGCCGTGGTACTGGAAGCCGAGGTGTCCCTCTCGCGGCATGTCCTTGTAGGCCGTGGGGAACTTGTTCTTGCTTCCATCGGGGTTCTTGTGCGGCTCGGTCCACTGGTCCAGGTCCATATCGATGATGTCCTCGCCGTTGAGATTCACGTAAATCTTGTTGTCGAGACACGTGATGACATAATGGTTCCACTCTCCAACCTTTTTGGTGGCCCCCTTTGCCGGCGAGAGGCAGTCGTAAACGGCCCCGCACTGGCCGTGCGGCGTTCCGTCGGTGGTCGCGTGAATCTGAATCTCAATGGCTGTGTTGATCCAGTTCTCGATACTGCCGGTGCGGATGAAGACACCGCTATTGCCGCCCTCGGGGACTTTGAAATCGAGCTCAAGCACGAAGTTGCCGTAGCGTTCCTTTGTCCAGATATCGCCGTGGCCGCTCGCGGTCGGTGTAAGGACACCGTCCGCATCAAAGGCCCAGCCGTTCGGGGGCATGACAGCGTTCGGCAGATCCTTCTGGAACACGTCTTTGACCGGCGCGCTGCTCAGCTCGGCCGCGGTCTTCTTGAACCACTCCACGCACTTTCTGATCTCGGGCACGCTGTTGTCCCAGTTGTATTCGTACTCGATGGAGAAGACCCCTTCAAAGCCTTCGGCGGCCAGCTCGGCCAACACTTCTCTGGGCTTGCTCACGCCGCCGCCCCAGGGGACATCGTGCGCGTCGCCGCCGAATTTATTGAGGTCCTTGAAGTGGAGGCTCCGGATGCGGCCGGCCTTGCCCAAGGCCTTGATCGCCACAAGGGGATCGATTTGCGACCGTGTCCAATGCCCGGTATCCGCACAAGAGCCGATCCATTTGCTGCGGCCCTCGCAGACCTTCAACACCGTCTCGTAATTCCAGTAGTGGGACGGTTTCGGATGGTTGTGAATCGCGACGCCAATTTTGTACTCATTGCAGAGCTTGTCCACCAGCTCGAACGCATCCTCCGGCGGCTCGGACACGATGGTCTCGATGCCCATATCCTTGGCGAAATCGAAGACCTTTCGGCATTCCTGCTCGTTGTTCGGCAGCGCCACCACGCCGTAGTTGACGAGCTTGATCCCCGCCTCCTTGAGTATCTGCTTGGCCTGCTGCCTCTGCTCGGCGGACATGTTATGGTCCAGCTTCGCGTCACCGGCCTCGGCACTGAGCCGCTGCCCAGGATAGGCCTCGATGTACTTCAGGTTCAGCGACTTTGTCTTGGCCACCGCCTCGGCGAAGGTGAAACGATTGAAGCTGTACGCCTGCGTCCCCAGACGCCACTTCTCTTTCGTCTCCGCGCCGGTCACACTGCCCGCATACACACAGGTCCCGACGACCAACAAAGCCATCCCCAACTTCATTCGTTTGTCCATTTGTCATTCTCCTCAAGTCTACCCATCTTGTAAGGCACTTGCGCAAACCAACCGTCTCACACGTATCACGAATAAGGTCGCTGCAGAATGTCATGTCGAGCGGAGCGTGGCGCGGCCTCCGGCCGCAACCAAAAATGCTTGCTAAAAAAACAAGATGTTGCGCCTTTGCAGTGCAGCGAAGTCGAGACATCTGGCTTCGAATATGGCGCATCTTCCATTCGCGGCGAGATTTCTCCGCTCCGGCCCGCCAAGCGGGCCTCCGGTCGAAATGACAAGAAAATCAACATGACTTCGTCGGTTCCGCCATTTCATGCACGTGCGGTGTTACAGGGTCCAGGGCTCGCGATACTTGCGGCGGAGGAACTGGTTGGCCTCGGGCATGTTCGTCGCCTTCATGTTCGGGCCGTCCCATTCGAGCTTGCGACCCGCCAGGGCCGCGATATTACCCAGCAGAATCGTCTCCGTCAGCGGGCCCGAGTAATCGAAGTTCGACAGCGGCTTCGACCCGCCCTTGCACGCCTGGATCCACTCCTGGTAGTGATCGACGTTACGCGGCAGGAACGGCTCAGGCATTTTGAAGCCTTTCATCCGCGCTTCCGGTATCAGCCTCGGATTTCCGCCGTGCGGCAGCAGAATGACGCCCTTGTCACCGTAGTAAAGTCCGCCCTGGTCCGGGAGGTCCCGCCCCTCGTCGAGCTCCTTGGGTCGCGGCGGCCGATTCTCGCCATCGCACCACGTCATCGTCACGGGCGGCAGGTCGCCGCGAGCCGGGAACTCCCACTTTACGATGGTCTTTAGCGGGTACGTCTCCTTATTGAATGGCCCGGGCTGCGCCTCGACACTCGTCGGGTATTTCAGGTCGAGCACCCACCACGCCGGATCGATGATGTGGCAGCCCATGTCGCCCAGGGTGCCCGTGCCGAAATCCCACCAGCGCCGCCATTCCGCCGGCAGGTACTTGGGATGATAGGGCCGATACGGGGCCGGACCGAGCCACAAATCCCAATCCAGCGTCTCCGGGACCGGCGGCTTTTCGGTCGGCCGCTCGCCGCCGCCCCAGTCCTTGCCGCTCCAGAGGTCCACCCGGCTCACCTTGCCAATGACGCCCGACTTGACCCACTCGACGAACGTCCTCATTTCGCCGGTCGCGTGGAGCTGCGTACCCATCTGCGTCATGACGCCCTGCTTGCGGGCGGCCTCCGTCAACTGGCGGACTTCGTAGATGTCATGGCACAAGGGCTTCTGGCAGTAGACGTGCTTGCCCATCTTGATGGCCATCATGGCCGCCACGGCGTGGAGGTTATCCGGCGTAGAGACCGTCACGGCGTCGATGTTCTTGTCCTCAGCTTCGAGCATCTTACGGAAATCGCGGTACTTCTTCGCGCTCGGATGCTTCGCAAACGAGTCCGCCGTGTGCTTGCTCCAATCGACATCGCACAAGGCGACGATATTCTCCGTGCTCACCGATTCCAGGTCGCTGGCGCCCATGCCGCCGATGCCGATGGAGGCAATGTTGAGCTTCTCGCTCGGCGGCACGTGCCGGGGACCGCCCAGAATGTGGCGGGGCACAATCGCAAATGCCGCAATTCCCGCCGCACTGCCCAGAAACTGCCGTCTGTTCATCTGTCTCTTTCTCACTGGACAATCCTCTCAATCAAGCCTGAACGCGTGGGTTGAGAACCCACCCTACTGATCCGGGCGCCGTGTTTGACACCCACCAATAATCAATCATCAATAATCCTTAATCAATTCCTACAGCGTCCAGCCCTGTCGATAGGGCGGATTGATATACTTGTTGGCCTCCTCGACGTTGGTGACCTTGAGGTTCACCGGGTCCCATTCGAGAGGCGTGTCTTTGAGCCGCATGGCCAGCACACCCAAAAGCACCATCTCGGTCAGCGGTCCGCCGTAGTCGAACGACGAGCTGGCGGATTTGCCGTCCTTACAGGCGCGAATCCAGTCCTGCTCGTGGCCGGCCTGCCCGCGTCTGACCCTTGGCAGGGTCCGCTCCGGCCGCTTGTACGCCTTCATCTTCTCTTCCGGGATAATCCGCACGCCGCCCGCACCGTGCGAGCCGTGCATGATTGTGCCCTTCTCGCCAATCAGCAGCGCGCCGTTGCCTTCCAGTCGGCGACCGGGCTCCAGGTCTCTCGGTCGCAGCGGCATCAGCCGACCATCGCTCCACGTCAGCTTCACCGGCGGCATATCGCCCCGCGCCGGGAACTCGTACCGGACGATGGCAGCCCGCGGATAGGTCTCGGACGCCACCTCAGGCTGATAATGCGTCGTTGTGGCCTCGACCCGCGTCGGGTAACCCAGCTTCAGCGTCCAGAACGCTGGGTCCAGGATGTGACAGCCCATATCGCCGAGCGCGCCGGTGCCGAAATCCCACCAGCCGCGCCACGACATGGGACAGTAAATCGGATGATACGGCCGATACTGGACCGGGCCCAGCCACAAGTCCCAGTCGAGCGTCTTGGGAACCTCCGGCGTCTCTTTCGGCCGGGCCATGATCGGGAAATCCGACCACGGGTCGCCGCCCACCGGCCGGTCGCTCCAGGCATAGACTTCGTGCACCGGGCCGATGGCCCCATCGGCGATCCATTCCCAGAGCATGCGAATCTCGTCGGAGGAGTGACCCTGGTTGCCCATCTGCGTCTGGACCTTGGCTGCCCGGGCCGCCTCCGTCAGCTTGCGCACCTCGCCGATCGAATGGGCCAGGGGCTTCTGGCAATAGACATGCTTGCCACGTTTGATGCAGGCCATCGCGATCACGTAGTGCGTGTGGTCGGGGGTCGCGATGAGAACTGCGTCGATGTTCTTCTCTTCCTTGTCCAGCATGACGCGAAAGTCGCGGTATTTCCTGGCGTTAGGGAATTTGTCGAATACTTTTGCGGCGTACGCGTCGTCGACGTCGCACAGGGCCACGAAGTTCTCGGTGCTGCACTGGCTGATGTTATACGCCCCCATGCCGCCCACGCCAATGGCCGCAAGGTTGAGTTTCTCGCTGGGCCGCTGCCCCGCCGCCCCGGCCAGCACGTGGCCGGGCACAATCGTGAAGGCCGCCGCAGCCCCCGCCGTACCGCTCAGGAATCTACGTCTATTGATTGAATCCATCATCGATAGCCCTTCACCAATCACAGTCCCCAGCCTTCCCGATATTCCTTCGTCAGGTATTGATTCGCCTCGGGCACATTCGTGAACTTGAATTCCTTGGCGTCCCAGAGCAGCTTCGTCCCCAAGAACTTCTCCGCCTTCAGAGCCGGACGCAGGGCGACGTTACCCAGCAGGACCACCTGGGCCAGCAGGCCCGCGTGATCGGGGAAGTTCGAGCCGGCGGGCTTACCGCCCTTGCAGGCGTTGACCCACTCCTGATAGTGGCCGGGCGAACGCTCCAGCTTCTGCGGCGGCTTGCCATATTCCTTCTGGCGAGACTCGGGGATCAAGCGGCCGCCGAGCATCTTGCCTTTGTCGCCAATATAGAGCGCGCCGTTCGTGTCCCACCTGCGACCGTCCTCCAGCTCCGGCGGCCGGGGCGGTTTCATCCCGCCGTCGTACCAGTGCAGTTTCACCGGCGCCAAGTCGCCTCGGGCGGGGAACTCGTATGTCACACGCGACGCCACGGGGTACGTCTCGTTATTCACCAGAGTGCAGCAGGCTTCGACGCTGGTCGGATAACCGAGCTTCAGCGCGCGGAACACAGGGTCGAGGCTGTGGCAGCCGATGTCGCCGAGCGCACCCGTACCGAAATCCCACCAGCCGCGCCATATGAAGGGCAAATAGGCCGGGTTGTACGGACGAGTCGGTGCCGGGCCAAGCCACAGGTCCCAATCGAGCGTTTCCGGCACGGGCGGCGTGTCTTTCGGGCGGTCCACACCCTGCGGCCAGTACCACTCGTTGGTCCCGTGGAGCGGCCGGTCCGTCCAGACGTGAACCTCGCGTACCTGGCCGATGGCCCCATCCCAAATGGTCTCGCACAGCAGGCGGACCTCCTCGCCGGCCTGGCCCTGGTTGCCCATCTGCGTCGCCACCTTATGCTCGCGGGCAGCTTCGGCCAATGCCTTGGCCTCAAATACTGTGTGGGTCAGGGGCTTCTCGCAATAGACGTGCTTGCCGCGCTTGATGGCAGCCATGGAGACAATCGCGTGCAGATGGTCCGGCGTCGCGACGACGACCCCCTCAATGTTCTTATCCTCCTTGTCCAGCATCTCGCGGAAGTTCTTGTACTGCTTGGCCTGGGGATACCGTTTAAACGTCCCCGCCGCATGCTGCCAGTCCACGTCGCACAGGGCCACGATATTCTGGCTTCCGAGCGCCCTGAGATCGGCCCCGCCCTGGCCTCCGATGCCAACGCCAGCGATATTGAGCTTCTCGCTGGGGGGCGTCTGGCCCGCGCCACCAAGCACGTGACGAGGGACAATGGTGAACGCCGCCACGCCGGCGGCGGTGCTCATGAGACCACGCCGAGTCATCTTTTTCTCTTTCACGGTACCACTCCTAACAATGTCAATTGCGCCAGGACTCTTCTCGTTACAGCCGACTCATCAAAAAGCCCACAACACGAGCGAACCCCTCATTGTCATTTCGACCGAAGGCCCACCGAAGGCGGGCCGCAGTGGAGAAATCTGGCCGCGACCCAGAAACACGCCATACTCGCCGCTGGATGTCTCGACTTCGCTTCCGCTACGCTCGACATGACAATGCCCGCAAGGTGTTCGCACGGCACGGGTGCCATGCTTACGCTCGCGTAAGCTTATTTTGACTGTCGGCCCAGCATGTCCACGCCGGCGTGGACATGGCACCCGCCAATAATCAATCATCAATGATCCTTCATCAATCACAGGCTCCAGCCTTCGCGGTACTCGTCGCGAATGTACTTATTGGCTTCAGGCAGATTCGTCACTTCCATCTTTGGGCCGTCGTAGTGCAGCTTCAGACCCTTCTCGTAGAGCTGCTTTTCCATCTTCAGGGCGACGTTGCCCAGCAGAATCACTTCCGTCAGCGGTCCGGCCCAGTCGAAATTCGACCGCGCCGGCGGGCCGCCCTTGCAGGCATTGATCCATTCCTTGTGGTGGCCGGGCGAGTGGGCGACTTTTTGCGGCGGCTTGCCGTACTCCTTCTGTCGCGACTCGGGGATCAGGCGGTAGTTCAACATCTTGCCCTTGTCGCCGGTAAAGAGATTGTCGTCGGCCTCGCCGAACTTGCGGCCCTCCTCAAGCTCCGGCGGCCTCTGCGGCATCAGTCCGCCATCGTACCAGGCCAGCGTCAGCGGTGGCATTCCCTCACGGGCCGGGAACTCATACCGAACGATCGATGACTGCGGGGCCGTCTCCTTGTTCACGCCGCTCGAGCAGGCCTCGACCGTCATTGGATATCCGAGCTTGAGCGCCCGGAAGATCGGGTCGAACTGATGGCAGCCGATGTCGCCGAGCACGCCGGTACCGAAATCCCACCAGCCGCGCCAACTGAACGGCAGGTACGCAGGATGGTACGGGCGATAGGGCGCGGGTCCCAGCCATAAGTCCCAATTCAGCGTCGGGGGCACCACCGGCGTGTCTTTCGGACGCTCGATTCCCCGAGGCGAGATGTACCGGTTGCACCACGAATGGACCTCGCGCACCGGCCCGATGGCGCCATCCCAGATGGTCTCGGAGACGAGGCGGTTGCTTTCGGAGGCTTGGCTGTTGTTGCCGAGCTGCGTGGCGACCTTCGCCTCGCGTGCCGCTTCCGTGAGCTTGCGGCACTCCCAAATACAGTGGGCCAGCGGCTTCTCGCAGTAGACGTGTTTGCCGCGCTTGATGGCGGCCATCGCGATGACAGCGTGCAAGTGGTCGGGCACCGCAATGACAACAGCGTCGATATCCTTCTGCTCGTCGAGCATCTTGCGAAAGTCCGTCCACTTCTTCGCGTTCGGGTATTTCTGGAAGACCTTACGCGCGTAGGCCTCGTCCACGTCGCACAGGGCTACGATATTCTCGCTGCCGCACTCGTCCAGGTCCCCCTCGCCGCGACCGCCGAGGCCGATGCCAGCGATATTGAGCTTCTCGCTCGGCGGCACGTGCCTCGCCCCGCCGAGAACCTGCCGCGGCACGACCGTAAACGCCGCCACCGCCGCCGCCCGCCCCATGAAACTCCGGCGTGACAGCCGGTCCACGGATCTTTTTCCTGCGCTTTGCGTTTTCATACGCATGACTCCTTGTATTGTGGGCCCAGCGTCTGTTTGTCATCCTGAGCCGGGTGCCATGCTGACGCTTGCGTAAGCATGTCCCATCTATCCAATTCCGCATGCCGACGCACGAGTGGACATGGCACCCGGAATCATCAACCATCGATCGTCATTAGTCAATGTCACAACGTCCAGCCGTCCCGATCTTTGCGGTGGATGTACTCATTGGCTTCGGGCAGATTCGTGATTTTCATATTCGGCCCATCGTAGGCGAGCCGCAGACCCTTTTCCTGCGCCTTGAGGCACATTCGCACGGCGATATTGCCCAGCAGAATCACCTCGGTCATCGGGCCGGCATAGTCGAAGCTCGAGCCCGCGGGCTTACCGCCCTTGCAGGCCTCGATCCACTCCTTGTGATGCCCGACCGAGCGCGGAATGCTCGCCTCCGGCCGTTTGTACTCTTTCATCCGGGATTCGGGGATCAGTCTCGGATTGCTGCCGTAACTGCCGCAGGTCAGCTTGCCCTTGTCGCCGACGAAAATCACGCCGCCGAGCTTGTCGCCCATATGTCGTCCATCTTCCAGTTCCTTCGGCCGCCGCGGCATCAGGCCGCCGTCGTACCAGGTCAGCTCCAGGGCCGGCACACCCTCACGCTCGGGGAACTCATACCGCACGATGGAAGCCTGCGGATAGCTCTCGGTATTGAACGGCTTATCCCAGGTAATCGTCGGGACAAAAATCGAGCAACTGGCCTCCACGCTCGTCGGGCGTCCGAGCTTGAGCGCCCAGAACACCGGGTCCAGGTTATGGCAGCCCATGTCGCCCAGCCCGCCGGTGCCGAAATCCCACCAGCCACGCCAGAACTGCGGCAGATAGGCGGGGTGATACGGCCGATATGGTGCGGGACCCAGCCACAGGTCCCAGTCGAGCGTCGCGGGCACGGGCGGCGTCTCCTTCGGTCGCTCCATTCCCTGCGGCCAGACCGCGTGCGTCGTCCACGCATGGACTTCGCGGACCGGGCCGATCGCACCATCCCAGATCCACTCGCAAATCAGGCGAATCCCCTCCCCGGCATGGCCCTGATTGCCCATCTGCGTGGCGACCTTCGCCGCGCGGGCCGCCCTGGCAATCTCGCGGGCTTCGTACATGGAGTACGTCAGCGGCTTCTCGCAAAAGACGTGCTTGCCCATCTTGATGGCCATCATGGAGGCTACGGCGTGTACATGGTCCGGCGTCGCCACCACGACGGCATCGATGTTCTTATTCTCCTTCTCCAGCATGACCCGAAAGTCGGAATACTGCCGGGCCTTCGGGAAGCGCTTGAACGTCTCGGCGGCCTGCCGGCGGTCGACGTCGCACAGCGCCACGATGTTCTCGCTGCTGACGTTGATCAAGTCGCCCGCGCCCTGGCCGCCCACGCCGATCCCGGCGATGTTCAGCTTCTCGCTCGGCGCGACCTGGCGCGGCCCACCCAGGACGTGACGCGGCACCACCGTGAAAGCGGCGACCGCCGCCGCATCTTTGACAAACCGACGCCGGGAAATGCCCTCCACTGAAGCTGTGTGACAGGACTTACTGCCTCCCCCTGCGTGGCTTATCCGGTCTTCTTTCACGGAGAGCCCTCCTTAAGAATGGGGCCTGCGCGTGTCACCGGCAGGCCCCACAGGTTCAACATCATGGCGCCTCACGACACAAGGTCGAAGTCGGCGCGATAGAACTTGGTAATGTAATTGTCCGCCTCGGGACAGTTGGGCGAACGCATCTTTTCCGAATCCCATTCGACGCGCTTTTGCAGCCGGACGGCCAAATTGCCGACGAGCAGGGCCTCGACGAACGGCCCGGCATACCAGAACCCGGACTTCGCCATTTCCGGCTTGCCCGCTTTGCAGGCCTCGATCCACTCCTGGTGGTGACCGGGCGACCTCGGCAGGGTCTTCGGCGGACGCCCGTATTCCTTCATCCGTGATTCCGGAATCAATCTTGGCTGGCCGGCGTGACTGCCGCCCAACAGCTTACCCTTGTCGCCCACGAATAGAATGCCATTATCGCCGAGATTGCGGCCCTCTTCCAACTCCGGCGGTCGGGGCGGCAGCTTGGCGCCGTCGTACCACGTCAATTTGATCGCGGGCCGGTCGCCCTGGGCCGGGAACTCAAAAGTGATGATATTCCAGACGGGAAGGGTCTCGTCATTGACCGGACTGGTCTCGGCCTGGACGGCCGTCGGAGCGCCGAGGTCCAGAGCGAAGAACGCCGGATCAGCATTGTGCACGGCCATATCGCCGATGGCCCCGCAGCCGAAATCCCACCAGCCGCGCCAGTTGAACGGGCAGTAGGTGGCCTCGCCCCCTCTGCCATTCGGGAACTTGGCATACGGCCGCCAGCGGGCGGGACCGAGCCACAGATTCCAATCCAGGTCCTCCGGGACAGGAACGTTTTCCGTGGGCCGACCGATACCTTGCGGCCACCAGGCACGCTCGGGTGTGCCGGCGCGGTCGCTCCAGACGTGCACTTCGCGAACCGTCCCGATCGCACCGTCGCGAATGAACTCCCAATACAGCCGCAGGCCCTCGCCGGCGTGGCCCTGGTTGCCCATCTGCGTGACGACGCCGGTCTCTTTCGCGACCTGGGTCATCCGCCGGGCTTCGAAGATCGTATGCGCCATGGGCTTCTCGCAGTAGACGTGCTTGCCCATCTTCATGGCCATGATGGCGGCCGGCGCGTGGATGTGGTCGGGGGCGCCGATGACCACGGCATCGATGTTCTTATGCTCCTTATCCAGCATCTCGCGGAAATCGCGGTAAATCCTGGCATCCGGATGTTGCTTGATCGTTCCTGCGGCGCTCCTCAGGTCCGCATCGCACAACGCCACAATGTTCTCGCTCGAGACTTCCTTGATGTCATCGCCGCCACGACCGCCGACGCCGATGCCGGCAATGTTGAGCTTGTTGTTGGCCGAGCTTTGGCCGGCCGCGCCCAGCACGCGCTTGGGCACGAACGTGAACGCCGCCACCGCGGCAGCCGTACCGACCAACTCCCGCCGGGACAGATGCAGGTCCCGGGATGTCTTCGTTGCGTTCGGATTCTTCATGACTGCTGACCTTCTTTCAAAGCTGCTTTCGATTACTCGATGTCCCAGCCGATGCGGTAGAACTTCGTAATGTAATTGTCCGCCTCGGGACAGTTGGGCGAGCGCATGGCCTTGGCGTCCCACTCCACCCGCTTGCCCAGGCGCACCGCCAGATTGCCGACCAGAAGCGCTTCGGTGAACGGGCCGGAGTACCAGAAGCCGGCCTTGGCCATCTCGGGCTTGCCGGCCTTGCAGCCGTCGATCCACTCCTGATGATGTCCGGGCGAGCGGGGCAGCATCTCCTTCGGCCGCTTGTACTCCTTCATCCGCGTTTCCGGAAGCAGCCGGGGCGGGCCGGACCAGCCGCCGCAAAGGATTTTACCTTTGTCGCCTACAAAGAGAATGCCGTTATCACCGAGGCTGCGGCCTTCTTCGAGTTCCGGCGGACGCGGGGGAAGCTTGCCGCCGTCGTACCAGACCACCTTGACCGCCGGACGGTCGCCCCGGGCGGGGAATTCGTACGTGATAATCGACCACTTCGGCAGGGTCTCGTTGTTCGTGCCGCTGGTCTGGGCCTCGACCGCCGTCGGGGCGTCGAGATCGAGGCAGAAGAACGCCGGGTCGGCATTGTGCACAGCCATATCGCCCATCGCGCCGCAGCCAAAATCCCACCAACCGCGCCAGGCGAACGGCACGTAGGCGTTGTGATAAGGCCGCCATTTGACGGGTCCCAGCCAGGAGTCCCAGTCCAGCGTCTTGGGAATTGCCGGCGTGTCCGTCGGGCGGTCGATGCCCTGCGGCCAGATCGGCCGGTCCGACCAGACGTGCGCTTCGCGAACGGTGCCAATCGCGCCGTCGTGGATGAATTCGTACGTCAGGCGAAGACCGTCGCCCGCGTGGCCGCCCTGGCCCATTTGCGTCACGACCTTCATCTCTTTGGCGATCTCGGTCATGCGACGGGCCTCATAGATCGTGTGGGCCATGGGCTTTTCCACGTACACGTGCTTGCCCATCCGCATCGCCATGATCGCGGCCGGTGCGTGGCAGTGGTCCGGCGTGGCGACCATCACCGCATCGATGTTCTTGTGCTCCTTGTCGAGCATCCGGCGGAAGTCTTTGTATTTCTGCGCATTGGGGAACTTGTTGAACGTCCCGCCGGCACGCTCCTCATCGACGTCGCACAGGGCCACGATATTCTGGCTGCTGAGGGCATCCATATCGCCACCGCCCTGGCCGCCGACGCCGATGCCGGCGATGTTCAGCTTGTCATTGGCCGAGCTTTGGCCGGCCCCGCCCAGCACGCGCCTGGGCACGAAGGTAAACGCGGCGACCGCCGCACCCACGCCCATGAGCTCACGCCGGGACAACGCCGGGCCTCGTTGGGTCATCTTTTTCTCGCTGGTCGATTCATTCATGTTTCTTCCTCTGAAAACCTATCTGCCGGGCGCCCCATTCACATTTACGCTCTTGTCATCCTGAGCGAAGCGAAGGATCTGGCCTGCGAACTGGCTGTGACCTGCGTCGCGAGAAGCCACTCTCATCCGCAGGCCAGATACTCCACTACATTTCGTTTCATTCAGCATGACAGGGCGACCGCTGCCTATCACATATCCAGCGACCAGCCCTCGCGATAATGCGTCTGGACGTAGTCGTTGGCCTTCTCGTCGTTGGTGACGCGCATCTTCTCTCCGTCCCAGAGGAGCTTCTTGCCGACGTTCTCCGGACGGATCGCCAGGTTGCCCATGGTGACCATCTCCGTGAACGGCCCGGCGTAGTCGAAGTGGGACGTGGCCTGACCGCCCGTCCGGATGGCCTCGAGCCAGTTGCCCTCGTGGCTGGTCTTGATCCGCTTGAGGGTCTGCGGGGGCTTGTTCTTCAGGAACTCGCGGTGTCGCTCGAATGGCAGCAGTTGGGGATTGTCGCCGTATTCGCCGCAGCGGAGGACGCCTTTGCTCCCGATGAAGAGCACATCGCTGGCCGCCTGGTTCAGTGGGCGACCCACTTCCAGCTCCGGCGGGCGCGCGGGCTTCAGACCGCCGTCATACCAGTGGACTTTGACCGCCGGCATGCCCTCGCGGGCCGGATACTCATAGTGGACGATGGACGCCAGCGGGAACGTCTCGTTGTTGACCTCCGTGCAACTCGCCTCGACGCTGGTCGGGTACTTGAGCTTCAGGGACCAGAACACCGGGTCCAAGACGTGGCAGGCCATGTCGGCCAGGGCGCCGCCGCCGAAATCCCACCAGCCGCGCCAATTGAACGGCAGATAGATCTTGTTGTACGGGCGCACCGGGGCCGGGCCGAGCCAGAGATTCCAGTCAAGCGTCGGGGGAGGGGTCTGCTCCTCCTTGGGCCGATCGATGCCTTGCGGCCATACCGGGCGGTTCGTCCAGGCGTGAACCTCACGGACCTCGCCGATCACACCGGCCCAGATCCACTCGCAAATATCACGAACGCCGTCGCCCGAGTGGCCCTGGTTGCCCATCTGCGTGACAACTTTGTACTTGCGAGCAGCCTCCGTCATCGCGCGGGCCTCCGACACCAAGCGGGTCAGCGGCTTCTGGCAGTAGACGTGCTTGCCGCGTCTCATCGCCGCTATGGAGGCTATGGCATGCATGTGGTCCGGCGTCGCCACGATCACGGCGTCGATGTTCTTGCCTTCCTTGTCGAGCATTTCGACGAAGCTCTTGTACTTCTTGGCGTCGGGGAACTTCTTGAACGTGTCCGCCGCCCGGGCCTCATCCACATCGCACAGGGCCACGATGTTGGCGCCCGCCTGGGCACAGGCGTTGGTGTTTCCGGCGCCCATGCCGCCGGCTCCGATGCTGGCGACGTTGACCTTCTCGCTCGGAGGCGTCTGGCCGGCGCCGCCCAGCACATGGCTCGGCACGATGGTGAACGCCGCCACGGCCGCCGCGGCACCCATGAAATCACGACGAGAAAGCCTCTCGTCCTGCCCTCGCGTTTTCATTGTTTTTCTCATGTCCTTAGTCCTCAAAAACGACTGTTAGTTGAACCTGCCCTCTCGAACGGCGCCGGATACGCACGCCGCAGTTGCACTCATTTCTGCTCGACGAGCCAGATATTGCGGAACTGGACCAGATTGCCGTGGTCCTGCAGATAGATGCCGCCCGGCTCCGAGACGTTGTTGTCCAGCGCCCCGCCGGTCGGACGCGGAATCTCGCGCTGGTCGTGGATGGTCACGCCGTTGTGGAGCACCGTGACGACCGCGTCCTTCTGCTTGTTGCCGCTGCTGTCGAACCGCGGCGCCTGGAACGTGATGTCGTAGGTCTGCCACTGCAGCGGCGGATAGCACATATTCACCAGCGGGGCGCCGACCTGGTAAATGCCGCCGCACTCGTTGTCCTTGGGCTCCAGCCCGTAGCTGTCGAGCACCTGGATCTCATAGCGGTTCTGCAGATAGACGCCGCTGTTGCCGCGACCCTGGCCGCGGGCTTCCGGCATGAACGGCGTGCGAAACTCGACGTGCAGCTTGAAGTCCGTGAATTTCTTCTGGGTCGCAATGGAGCCGCTTCCGGGCTTGACCTCTATCGCACCATCCACAATTCGCCATTTGACGCTCTTGTCGTCCGGCGTATCGGCGTTGATCCACTTCCACTTGACGTCCGACGGGGATTTCTCCGGTGCAAAGACGACGTCGAAGAGCACTTCCGGTCCCTTGCCGCCCTCCTGGTACGGCCCGGCCACACGCCACTGTGTCAGGAAACCTTCATTCCGGGCCAGATACTCATTAGAGCCTTTGTCGGATGGGAACTGGGGCGAGACCTCATTGATATTCCGCAACGGCTTGCCGTCCTCGCCCATGAAGCGCACGATGGCCCCCCAGTCGCCCGCCCCGTTGGTCACCTTGAGCAATAGCTCGTTGGCCCCCTCCTGCAGCGTGACACGGACCTTGTCCTCGTCGGGATTGACGCCGCGAGCGACGTTCTTCGCATGAACGAGCTTTCCGTTGAGCCAAACCTTGACGCCGTCGTCGCTGCCGAGTTGCAGCATCGCCGGCTGCGTCTTCGGCGACCAGGTCCTCGCCTGGAGATAGGCGACAGCGTTCTGGGCGTTGCCGATGGCCTCTATGATATTGATCGTGCCCTTGCGCCCGCCGAGACTGAACCACTCATCGAAGTTCCTGCCATCGAAGAGCACGACCGCACCGGCGGGCGGCTGGGCCCCCAGCGTCGGCGACTGCCGGACGGTCTTCGTCAGCGAGAGCTTGCCTTTCACCTGTTCCCCGCCGGTCTCGCCCTTGAATTGCCCGGTGAATTTGTCCTTCTCCAGGACCGCCTCTATATCACCATTGATTGTGGTGCTTTCCTGATTCAGCCGGCCGGCGAACTTCACCTTGCCGTCCTGCAACTGCCCATCGAGCGCGGCGTAAGGCTCCGTCGTCACCTCAAAGCCCTCCAGAAGCCTGGCCCGGTATTGCCCGCCCCCCAGAGCCACTACTTCCGCCACAATGGAGCCGGAGTTGTAGCCTTCGATCTGCTCCCACGCGCCTTGCCAATCCCCCATCAACGGATCCATTTCCGCCGCCCGCACACCCACGGAAAGCAGTAAAGCACAAATCAGTATGGGAATCAGGTCTCTCGGGCGATTCCATCCGGAGCAAACGCTCTTCACAACCATCTCTCCAGTGCCAAGACTTAAATTCTATTGCAGCTCCACCTTCAGGCCTTCGAGCTTGCCGCCGTCGGGTCCGCGAAGACGTGCGCACAGAGCCCATTCGCCGGCACTCTGTGTCAGCTTCACCAACAGCGGGTTCCAGCCTTCTTTAAGCGTCACATCGGCTTTATCCTCTCCCGGTGTGGCCGGCCGGGTGGCGTTGTTGGCGTGCACCACCTGCCCATTGAGCCAGACCTTCGCGCCATCGTCGCTGCCGAGCTCGAGCCGGGCCTTCTGCTCCTTCGGCGACCAGATGCGCGTCCGCAGATAGGCGACCCGATTCTCGCCGGCCAGAGCCGCATCCTTGTCCAACTCGATCAGCCAGGGCTGGTCGGGGCTGGTACCGGCGGGCATTAAGCGCCACTTGGCCTCCTGCCCCTGCTGCTCGGGGGCAAATGCCACGTCGAAGAGAGCCTGCCCGTCCGCGTTCTCTTTCAGGTATGGACCGCTGACCTGCCAGGCGGTGATGTAGTCATCGAAACGCTCGGCTTGGCTGATGATCTGCTGGGCCTGCTCGCGAAGGGTATCGTTTTTCGTGCCCTGGATCACCTTCTGCAGGACTTCTCTCGTGCGCTGCGGGTAACTGCCGTAGACGCCTTGGGCGATCTGGACGGCCGCCGATTCCGCTTCCAGGTGCAGCGTCAAGTCATCGAGATACTCCGCCGCCATGTTCAGTGCCGCCAGCGATTTCGTGCTCGCCAGCCCGGACAGCACGCGCTTCTTCTCGGAGGCATCCCCGGCCAGGTCCATCGCCTTCTTGTAGAGATCGAGTGTCTCCTCCGCGGATCGGCCGCTTTCAAGACCGAGCAGCCGGACAAAGCCACGCAGAGCGAGTACTTTGTGCACCCGGTTCTCCGCTGTCTGTGCCACCTTGAGCAGGTCGGGTACGGGCTCCGCCGTCGGCCAGTCGGACAGCGCCCGGATAGTCGCATCCTGAATCTCCGGCTCCCGGCTGCTCAATGCGGCCCGCAGGGCCGGCAGCGAGCTGCTGTCTCCGATGCGACCCAGCACGCGCAGCAAAGACGCCCGGTTGACCACATCCTTGACGTTCGGCAGCACGGCCAGCACGGCGGCCGCCTGGCGGTTCTTGTCCTCGATCTTGTGCGCGACGGCCGCCACCATCTTCTCGGCCTCGTTGCGGTCCGACTCGCTCTTGACCTCCAGCAGCAGATTCAGCAGTGCGGGCAGTTGCTCGGGTTTGGCGACAACCTTGAGGACTTGGAAGGACTCCAGCCGGACTTTGCGGTCCTCCTCCTTCGCGGCAGCAAGCAGGGGCTCGACCCCGCCGGCAATATTGCGCTCGCCGATGGCACCGATCAGCTCGACCTTCACTTCCGGCTTGGCCGAGGCCAAGTTCTGCAGGATCGCTGCATCGACCTCCGCGCCGCGCAGGCGGTACAGGCTTTCGCGCGCCGCCCTCTGCTCCGCACCTCTACTCGCTGCGGCCCGCTCGGCCAGCAGCGGAACACTCGAGGCATTGCCCAGTTGACCGATGGCCCGCAGCGCTGCCATGCGGACGGATTCCTCCGGCGACTTGGTCGCCTCGACCACCGTCGGCAGAGCCAGCGTATCGCCCCGGTCCGCCAGCGCGGAAAGCAACTGGACCTGTGCGGCCGCCGACAGCTTCGGCAGTTCCTGCACCAGCGCCTTGGTGACCTGCTCGCCCGGAATCTCCCGCACAATGGTGATCGCCCCGGTCTGCATCTGGGGGTCGTCGCTCCTGAGGGCGTCGATCACCATCTTGATGATCTCCTGGTTGGCCTCGTCCGCCGGAGCAGTCGTCACGGGGACACCGAGCAGACTTATGACAAACACGGCCATCCCTACGAAACAAGTTGTCTTCGTTTGCCGAGTCATTCCCGCAATCCTTATCCCAGATCAAACACACCGGCGTCCAGACGCAACATAAGGACCACACGCCTGCGCAGCCGCAGGCATGACATCCAACGGTCCCGCATCTGCCGTGGCTATTTGGTATTGCCGCTGCGGCCGGCGCCGGTTATGCCTTTTATGGCCGCCGTGCGAACCAGTGCCGGTACACCTTCCTTGTTCAGACTGACATAAATCTTCCGCGCGCCGGCCTTGTTGCCCTCCGCCACCATTTTGTCGGCTATCTTCAGATAGGCGTCGTAAATGGGCATCTTCTGATTGTCGCCGGCGCTCTTAAGAGCCTTATCCAGCGCCTGGAGAGCATCGGGTCCACCGATCTTGCCCAGAGCACTGATGGCGGCGCCGCACAACATCTTGTCCGAGCTTTCGGCGCACTTGGCAATCTCCGCCGCCGCCGGCTTGCAGCCACGCTCGCCCAGGCTGTTGACGATGCCAATCTTGGCCTTGCCCTCAGCCTTGGGCAGGGCTGCCAGCAGCGCCTTGTTCGCCGCCTCGCCCGGAATGCG
>Ga0315289_10002253_pt1 | contig 29713 bp, 22 predicted proteins | sample YL17G11_40_MG_FD_203452 | JGI IMG/M metagenome (GOLD analysis project Ga0315289, IMG submission 203452) | Sediment microbial communities from Yellowstone Lake, YNP, Wyoming, USA - YL17G11_40 | ecosystem: Environmental > Aquatic > Freshwater > Lake > Sediment | place: USA: Wyoming | collected... | reverse complement strand
TTCAATGATGGCACCCGCATGACCCATCTGAGATCCCGCAGGCGCCATACGACCCACGATCAGTGCAATAACCGGCTTCTTCATATGTTTTTCAATAAAGGCCGCGGCTTCATGCTCCAGAGTTCCCCCGACCTCACCTAGGAGGACAATGACCTTCGTCTCCTCGTCTTCTTCGAACATTTTCAGAACAGATTGCTGGGAGAGTCCCCAAATCGGCCCTCCGCCGATGCCGACAACCGTTGATTGGCCGATGCCGTTTGCTGTCAGTACCCTTCCCACTTCGTACGAAAGAGAACCACTCCTCGAAAGAACGCCGACTCGACCCTCCTTAAAAAGGAAGTGTGGATGGACGCCCAGCTTGCATTTTCCCGGTGAAATCAGGCCTGGCGTATCCGGTCCCAGAACGGTTGCTCCCTTCAGGGTAGCATAGTGAACCACCTGGAGTATGTCCAGATCCGGAATTCCTTCCGCCGTGACCACGAGAAACGGGATCCCGCTGCTGATGACCTCGATCGCCGCATCCTTGGCGAGCCTTGCCGGGACAAAACAGAATGTAGCATCAATCTTGTGGTTGGCCACAGCTTCTTCTACAAGATCATACACAGGGATGCCAAAGATCTCCGTTCCTCCTTTTCCCGGGGTAACCCCTGCGACCACCTTCGTACCATAATCCTTCATGATCTGGGTTTGAAAGGACCCCACGCGGCCTGTGATGCCCTGGATCAGTACCTGCGTTTCTTTATGAATCAGAATCGCCATCTCATAACCCCTTCGCCCGTTTGACCGCAGCCTCCACTGCCGCCGAAAGATCTTCAAAAGGCTCGATCCCGACCTCCTGAAGCTTCGCCTTGCCCACATCCGCCTTCGTACCAACCATGCGGATAGCCATCGGAAAATCTCTCTTTGTCTTTTGGGTGTACTGAACGATGCCCTCGGCCATCTCATCCATGCGTGTCATTCCCCCGATCAAGCCGATCAGGAGCACCCTTACACGAGGGTTTGCAAGGATGACCTCAATGGCCTTCTCCATCGTTCCGGCATTGGAGAGCCCTCCCATCTCGCAGAAATTGGCTGCCCGGCCCCCGAATTCGTGGATCAGATCGAGCGTCAGCATTCCTGTTCCCGCGCCGTCAGCAATGATCCCTATGTCGCCGTCCAGCGGAACATAAGTGACGCCGGTTCCTTCGGCCAGTTCCTCCGGCAAAGTCTTCTTTCGCCTATCGAGTCTCTTCTGTTCGGACTGTAACGTTTCAAAGAGCTCTTTATGACGATAAGCCGCTTTATCGTCGAGGATCAGCTTCGCGTCAAGTGCGACCATCCCGCCTGATGTGATGGCCAGGGGGTTGATCTCTACCAGGCTGGTATCGACCTCATGAAAAAGGGTGACCATCGCCTGGATCAGGTTCCAAAGACCTCTCGTGTCATCGATCTTGAGAGCCTTCGCCAAAGATCGGATCATGAAGTCCTGTACTCCGAGAATGGGATCTATATGCTTCTTGATGATCTTTGAAGGACTGCTCCTTGCCACCTCTTCGATATCGACGCCACCTGCAGAGCTTGCCATGAGGAGTGGAAGGTTGACCTGCTTATCAATGAGGTAGGCGATATAGACCTCCCTTTTGATCTCAACAGGTTCCTCAGCCAACAGGGCGGCTACTGGGTAACCCTTCACCGTAGAAGCGAACAGTTCTTGGATAGCCGTCTGAGCTTCCTTGGGCTGATTCACCCTTCGAATGGCTCCTGCCTTTCCTCTCCCGCCAACAGGAACTTGTGCCTTTAATACAGCGGGAAGGGCGATCTGGTTCAGATCTTCAGGGGAGGATACAAGAACGCCTTTTGGAACAGGAATCCCCCGATCCTTCAGAATCCGCTTCGCCTGAAATTCGAGAAGCCGCATGGCCTAGACCTCCACCCGCACCTTCTGGTTTTTTGCAACTTCGGCGCCTCGCCGGGCTGCCTCCACATTCACTTTGAGAAAACGCTCCCGGACATTCTCGCCCATGGCGCCGACGAGGTCCTCATGGGTAAACATCCCGGTGGCCTGCTGAAGATACCCTAAGATAACCATATTGGCTGAGAGCTTCGTTCCGATTTGTGTGGCGATTTGTGTGGCGGGAACCTCAAGGATCGTGACATCACTTCGGTCGGGTCGACTCGCGAGCTCAGGATCAATGATTAAGGTCCCCCCGGATCGGAGCCGCCCAAGGTATCGATTCAATGCTGATTCAGACATGCCGATCAGAATATCCACCTCATCGGCCGACACAGAATCAATCTGCGTATTGGAGACGATCACTTCGGCCTGACATTCTCCCCCTCGTGCCTCGGATCCATAAGACTGAGTCTGAACTGCGTTGAGTCCCGCTTTGGTGACAGCAGCCGCGCCGAGAATCACGGACAAAAGGATGATCCCCTGTCCCCCAAACCCACAGAACTGTATGTTCACATGCCCCTTTTGCATCACTTGTCCTCCATCTGACGATAGACTGAAGTGCCTTCAAAAATCGGTCCTTGTTTCTCGACGAAGTTCCCAAGGACAAACTTTTTTGCAGCCTCCTGTTCCGGAAGCTTCTTTGCCTCTTGCTCGGTGATGGAACACTCCTCGATCCAGTCCAGCAGTTTGATGGGATCTCCCGATCCGATGGCTGCACGCCCGAACTGGGTCGGACATTGGCAGACGATCTCGACCAGAGAAAAACCACGATGCTGCAGAGCCTTCTTGATCGCCCGGACAGCTTGCGTGGACCTTGATGTGTTCCAACGGCTCACGAAGGTGGCACCCGCAGCGATTGCCAGCTTGCACAGGTCGAAGGGCTGTTCCTCATTCCCAAAAGGGGTGGTCGTGCTGACGGCGGCCTTAGGGGTGGTGGGCGCAACCTGACCGCCGGTCATCCCGAACGTGAGATTATTCACGACGATCATCGTCACATCAAGATTTCTGCGGCAGGCGTGGATGAGATGGTTTCCTCCGATCGACGCCGCATCTCCGTCCCCCGCAAAGACCACCACTTTCAGCTCGGGATTGTGAAGCTTGATGCCTGTCGCCCAGGGGAGCGTCCGTCCATGGATTCCGTGTAAGGCCTCCACGTTCATGAAGACAGGAATGCGCGCGGTGCAACCCACACCACCGATCCCCACGAGCTTGTCAAAGTCGAGATTCAATTCGTGGGCGGCCTGAACAAAGTAGTGTAGCACCTGGCCGGCGCCACATCCCGCACAATAAAAGTGGGGCAGGGTTCCTTTCCGTAGATATTTCTGGAGAGGATTGATTTTCATCGGGTTGCCTCCTCGATCGCCTGATAGATCTCTTGGGTCGTATGGACCAGTCCACGGTTCTTCGTGACCCGGACTACTTTAGAAGCATCACAACCGATCCGTTCGATCTCATAGGCGTATCTTCCAACGTTCATCTCTACCGCGAGAACTTTATCAGCCTTCTCGGCCACTGCGCGGATCTCTTTGTCGGGGACCGGCCAAACCGTCACCAGTTTCAGAAGGCCGACCTTGATACCGTTTGCACGGGCCTCCTTGACCGCCCCCAGCGCCGGCCGACTCTCGCTTCCGTAGGCGATCAATACGGTCTTGGCGTCGTCGAGGAAGAACCCCTCTGTCTGGACGATGTCGTCTCGGTGGGCTGTCACTTTACCGAGGATACGGTCCACCATCTTTTCAAAGACATCCGGATCCCATTGGATTCCACCCCACTCATCGTGAGGGTTAATGGAGTGAAGGATACGGTAGCCTTCTCCAAACTTCGGCAGGGCGGGAACATCGTTCGGTCCTGCCTTGAAGGGAACGAATTCTCCGGGAGGCCCTTCCGGCCTCTTCCGGTTGATGATCTCAATGGCACCAGGTTCCGGGATCACCAGCTTCTCCCGCATCAGAGCGATCGTCGTTTCAGAGAGGACGACGACAGGCATCCGATACTTCTCCGCCAGATTGAACGCTCGAACGGTTTGATCAAAAAGCTCCTGCACCGAGGAGGGAGCGAGCACAATCATCTCATGGTCGCCCGCTGCACCCCAGCGTGCCTGCATAATATCGGCCTGGGTCGCGAAGTTCTCACCCCGCACGCGCTGTACGTCCAGAATCACACAGGGGATCTCACCGGACACCGCATACTCGATGCCTTCCTGCATGTAGTTGTACCCGGCGCTCGCGGTCGCCGTCATCGCCTTCGCGCCTGCAAGGGACGCCCCTGTCACCGCATAGATGGAACAGAGCTCGTCCTCGCCTTGAAGAAATTTTCCGCCCACCTCCGGCATCCGTTCAGCCATGCGTTCTGAGACCTCGTTTGCCGGTGTGATAGGATACCCCGCAAAGAAATCACACCCCGCTGCCAATGCACCTTCCACAGCCGCATAGTTTCCCAGCATAAAGTGAGTCCCTGTCAGTACCCTCCCTCGCTTCTTCTCCATGTGCTTCTTCTCTCCTCCTTTATAATGAAACCCTGTGAATCATCTCCTGTTGATGAACTTTGTCCTTGGATCCGCCCTTTTTCTTGAAGTAACTCTCCATCCTGTCGAAGGCCTCAGAGATTGATTCCATCGAAGTGGCATAGGACAATCGCAGATGGCCTTCTCCGCACTCGCCAAACGCCGCTCCAGGGACCGTGGCCACATGGATCTCTTCCAAAAGTGCCTTCGATAATCGAATGGATGACTTCCGCCCCTTATAGGAAGGAAAACAATAGAATGCCCCCTGGGGAGGACGCTTGCATTCGAAGAAGTCCGACGCCTCGATCCGTCTCATCAAGAGGGCGCGCCGCTCCCTGTACCCTTCGACCATCTGTTTTGCCGCAATCCGTGACGCTTCACTCCTTAGAGCCTCTACCGCTCCTGCTTGCGCGAAGGCGGTGACGCAACTGACCGAGTGTTGATAAATCTTAATCATCCCCTCGAGTACCTCTTTTGGACCGGTGACGTAGCCCAACCTCCAGCCCGTCATGGCATGGCTCTTCGAGAATCCGTTGACGGTAATCACGTTGTCGTATTCTGATCCGGGGCTGTAGTGTTCTCCCTCGTATACAAGGTACTCATAAATCTCATCGGAGAGAACCATGACCCCGCGGTCTCTGGCCATCTCGACAATCTTTCGAATGGTCGCTTTTGGGAAGACAGCTCCAGTCGGATTGCAAGGAGAATTAATCACAATCAGTTTGACCGATTTCCTCATCACCTTTTGAATGGCCTGAAGGTCAGGCTGGAAACCATCCGCTTCCTTTGAAGGCACACGGATTACCTTTGCCCCTGCAATTCTTGCCGCTGGTTCATAGGTTACCCAGGCAGGATCCAAGATCATGACGCAATCCCTCTTCTGAAGCACGGCCAGAAAAGCCAGGAAGATAGCAAATTTACCGCCTGTTGTGACAATGATGTCATCGACACCCGCCTCAATGCTGTTATCCCGCTTGAACTTTCTGAAAAGCTCCTCGCGCAACGCATAAGATCCAGCCGTGGGCTGATACTTCGTGTCTCCTGCCATGAGGGCTTTGCAAGCGGCTTTTTTGATGTTCTCTGGGGTGTCAAAACACGGTTCGCCCACGCCCAGAGAGATAATATCGGTCACCCCCTGCTGACGCATCTTCTTGACGAGGTTGTCGACCTCTTCGGTGGCTGAGTGTTCCAAATTGGCGATCACTTCAGAAAGGAGATGTCTGGTCATAGATACCTCGCATTGTCCCGTATGAAAAACGCCTTCACTTCATGTTTCCTGAAAATAGGAGAGAAGGGGATCAAGAAGTCACAAATGGAAGCGCTTTCATCCTAGTTCAATTCTTGGATCAAATCTCCAGTGGCGGGATCGAAGAGGTGCACCTTGGCCATATCCAAGCAGAGCTCCAAGCTTTGCCCCATCTCTATTTCGGTGGTCGCTTCCAGTTTCCCAATGAGGGAATGGCCATTCACTTTGAAATAGATGATCGATTCTGAACCCAGAGGTTCAATAACCTCCACCATGGCTCTCATCGTATTCCCATCCACCAGACCCGGACGACACATTCTGATATCGTAAATGTATTCAGGACGAATTCCAAGAATCACTTTCTGGTCGATGTATCGGCCCACACTTTTCTTATCGGACAAGGGCATCCTTAATTTAAACCCAGAGGCCTTGAGATAGCGATTGCCATCCTCCTGAATCAACGTACATTCGACAAAATTCATGGTCGGACTTCCGATGAAACTGGCCACAAAGAGATTTCTAGGCTGATGAAAAACCTCCAAAGGCGTACCGATCTGCTGGACGATCCCATCCTTCATGATGACGATCCGGTCACCCATGGTCATGGCTTCCACCTGATCATGGGTGACATAGATCATAGTCGTCTCCAATCTCTTGTGAAGAAGGATGAGCTCCGCTCTCATATGGACCCTGAGCTTGGCATCCAGATTAGAGAGAGGCTCGTCAAACAAAAAAACTTCGGGTTTTCTCACGATGGCTCGTCCCACAGCGACACGTTGCCTCTGGCCTCCAGATAGATGATCTGGCCTGCGGTCGAGAAGCTCCCCAATCCCAAGCACCTTGGCAACATCCTTGACACTCCTGTCGATCTCGTCTTTAGGAAATCTTCTCAGCTTCAACCCAAAGGCCATGTTCTGATAGACCGTCTTGTGTGGGTAAAGGGCATAATTCTGAAAGACCATGGCTATGTTTCGACCCTTCGGGGAGATGTTGTTCACCAACCTGTCTCCAATGTAGATCTCGCCAGAGGTCACACTCTCCAGTCCAGCCACCATTCGGAGGGTCGTCGATTTTCCGCAACCGGAGGGACCTACCAGAATGACAAATTCTCCTTCTTTGATCTCGAGATTGACGCTTGACACGGCCACGATCTTGCCAAAATGCTTGATGACATTTTTGAGAATCACTCCAGCCATGGCTCTCTCCCAACCCCTCTTCTATTTCTCGCCGGTGATGGCGAAGATGAAGCCTGAAAGAATCCTACGCTGAACAAAAAGAAAGAACACCAGCATGGGTATGGTGATCAACACCGCAGCGGCCATGAGCATCCCCCACTGAAGCGTCTGCCCCTCTGAAAGCTCAGCCACACCCACGGGTAACGTCTGCATCTCTTTACTCGCGATCAATGTAAAGGCAAACATGTAGTCATTCCACGAATTGGCAAAGATGATGACCGCTGTAGCCGCAATCCCGGGAATCGCCATGGGAAGGACGATTCGGACCAAGGCTCCGATGCGGCTCATTCCGTCGACCATGGCCGCTTCATCCAACGTCGTGGGGATGTTGTTGAAATAGGCAGCCAAAATGAGGGCCGCAAAAGGCAGCATGAAGGTGGAATGGCCGAGGGCCAACCCCAGGTAAGTGTTGGTCAGGTGTAGTTTGGCAAAGACGAGAAGTGTGGGAATAATAAGGAGCACGGGTGGAATGGTATAAATGAGGAGCATGACGCGTTCGAAACTCCACCGATGCCGAAACCGGGAAAGGCTATATCCCGACAGGATGGAAACGGCCAGGCAAATGGTGGTGGCGACAACGGCGACAATCACGCTGTTCAAAAACTGCCTCTCAAAGCTAGTTCGCTCAAAGAGATGACGGTAGTGGAGGAGTGTGAGCGTTGCGGGAATCGTTCGGTCACTAAAGAGATCCTTGTCAGGGCTGAAGGAGGAAAGGGTCATCCACAAATAGGGAAAGGCGACGAAGCTGAGCGGAAGGAGCAAGGTGAGGACCGTGCCTATTCTCCGAATTCGTTCTTGCGCTTCGAGGCTAATCATTTTCTTCCCCGCATTCTGTAAAAGAGACTTAACAAAATGACCAAAACAACGAGCCCTGCCGTTGCCGTCGCTGACCCCAATCCAACACTGTATCCCTGAAAGGCCTGTAAATAAGCCAGGATGGGGAGGATTTCGGTTTTCCCGACGGGACCTCCACCGGTCAGCAACCAGATCACGTCGAACATATTGAACATCCAGATCCCTCTGAGGACAATGACCACGAAAAGGACTTCCTTGATCTGAGGGAGCGTGATGTGAAAAAACTGCTGGATCGCCGAGGCACCGTCCACGCGGGCTGCCTCATAATACTCCTGAGGAATGGCTTCCAGGGCCGGCACAAAGAGCATGATGGCAAAGGGAAAGAAGCGCCAAACCGAGACGAGAACGACGGAAAACATGGCCCGTTTCATGTCAAACCAGCCCACCCCAGCGTCCAACAATCCGGCGGCAAGGAGCATCCGATTGACGATTCCGAAGACATCATTGAGCATCCACTTGAATACCAACACCGCCACGATCGTGGGAACAAGGTACGGGAAGGTCAGCATCGCCCGGAAATAATAGTTCCCCCGGAACTTCCGGACCAGGAGCATGGCCGTAGCCAGTCCCGTCGTAATTTGAAATGCAACGCAGCTGACCGCATAAATAATGTTATTCAGGAGACTCTGCCAAAACTCCTGACTGTACCCAAGCTTGAGATAATTGGCTAGCCCGATGAAGTTCGTCGAGGTGCTGAAGAGACCCCGGTCCGTAAAACTCAAGACAAGGGCATAAACGATCGGAAAGACCGCCAGACCAGCGATCATGATGAACAGAGGGATCAACAGGGTATAGCTAAAGAGCTGCTCTTTTCTTTCGAAACTTAGATCCATAAGAGTGACTCGTAACAATCCTTTGAAATCTTCAAATGAACCCTGCGCCTTCCAGATCCTCTCGGAAAGACCGCTTCGTCATAAAAAGATTTTGATGCATGGATGACGGCATCTTATCCCAGTCAGAAAATTCAGCCAGGTCTTTGTAGGACCCTAATTCTGGTTTATACATTTTTGCTCGGCACAGAGTCCCTGGCAAAATGACGAGCGCGGTTCTCCGACAGTGACAGAACCATTTTTTGCACGGATATTGTGTTCCTTACCTTTTCTTACGGATCAAATGAGAAACCAATTCTACCGCATCCACCGCGGTCTGTCCATATCCGTCTGCTCCAATATTATCGGCCCACCTCTGACTCACCGGCCCTCCCCCCACGATCACGAAGTACTTGTCCCGTAGCTTCTTCTCCTTCAGAATATCAATCACCTCTTTCTGGGCAGGCATGGTGGTCGACATCACGGCGGAAAGGGCGATGACATCCGCCTTGGTCTTTTGGGCTTCCTCAATAAAGGTTAAGGATGGGACGTCTACACCCATGTCCACCACTGTAAAGCCTCGCGTCTCCAGGATGGTGATAACGATATCCTTGCCAATGTGATGGATATCCCCTTTGACCGTTCCGACGAGAACTTTTCCTGCTGAAGCAACCTCCCTTTTTTGAGAGGCGATGACGGGTTTCAGGATCTCCATCGCCGCCTTGAAGGCATCGGCTGCCATCAAGAGCTCAGGCAAAAAGGCATCCCCTTGCTCAAAGCGTTTTCCCACGATGGCCATTCCTTTTGAAAGCCCTTCCTCCACGGCCACGAGAGGATCAATCTGCTTGAGGAGAGCCTGCTTCGAATTTTCTCGAGCTTTTTCCTGATCCCCCTCCACAATTGTGGTTACCAGGAGATCCAGTATCTGTTGTCGCTCCATGTACTATCCTCCTTGAAGAGCTCTGTTCTCCGGTTCAAAAAGGGATTCCTATCCCGCTCAGTTCGTCCTTGACCTCATGGTAAAGGCGCACGTATTCTTCTTTGGGTTTCCCTGTGGTCACATCAAAACAGTCCTGGTAACGGCTACCTTCGGGGGGCGTTCCAATCTGGGATTCATACTTCTCCAATAGCCGGATCACGAAATCATTCGCCTTGGCTCTGTTTAGCTTCGCCGCAGCGATTCCCATGTCGACGGCGAATTGGGCCTCCATCGGGGTGATTCCATCAACCTTAACGGCCTTTGCTGGATGAGGTGACATGATGCTTGGAGCCCCTGAAGTTGTCCACGCCAGTAAGATCGCCGCTGTTTCATAGAAATACATCTTCGTATTTGGACCCGCGCCACAATAAGGGGCCCAGATCGTCGGGACCTGAATATTTCGGGAGGTTGCCTGAATGGCCATCGATACCCCCCAGATCACATCCCGGGTACTTGAACAGATATGTTTGAAGTGAAATGGGAAATTGAGATGGAAATCCCCTTTTTGGACGAGCTGCCCCATGAGAAGATAGGCCGTGCAGAGTAGGGTGAACCCGGCTGGCCCGCCACACAGGCCTCCCAGCATGGGTCCAGATTCCGCGCCCACATTGGCCCCCCAGGCAAGGAGATAGGCTACTCTGTTCAAGGTGTCAAAGTTGATCTTCATTTCCGCCATCGCTCCACAGAGCCACCCATCGGTGGGCCGGCAACCAAACTGAGGGGCACTGGCCGCAATCGCCGTCACAGCAACGGCAGGGGTCGGATGATGGTTCATGATCGGTAATCCAGGTCGGCCCGCCCGTCTCAGACCTTCGAGCCCAATGCGCAGGCCCCGGATCGTGGCATAGAACTCGATGGGGCTCCCGGCTGCCACGGGAAGACCCCGAAGGGTTGCGAGCCCTGGAATATTCACCGAATTGACTTCTGGTATGGAAGCATAACCTTCCACGATGTTGGTCGCATATTCCTCGCTGGATGAAACAATCCCGGACCCCACATGAAGCCAAGGGTTTTTGGGATCATCCGGCTTTCTCATACCAAAAATCCCTGCCTCTTTTCCCTCACCGGCATAACAGACTTTGGGGGCTTCTTTCACCGCCGTCAGAACTTCTTCCCGGGAGAACTGCATCACGCGGTTCGTGTCGAGGCAGTAGACACCGACCTTGGTCATGAACTCCACGGCCGCATCGAAGAGATGATCTGCTGCGCGATCATCTGAAGGAACAGGGTTTTCCCTGTCGTATCGAATCCCATAGGTCTTGACCACTTCGTTTAACCGAGGGATAAAGACCTTCATATCAAATTCCTTTTCACTCATCACAGGACCCGTGATCGCTCGCTCGCAAACATCCATCAGATTTCCCATGTTCTTGCCTCCCAGAAAGGTGATTCGACCACATCTGCTTTGGTGCGAAGTCGAAGGAAAAAGAATCGCTGAAACAGTATCCCAAAGCGCAGGCTGCCCACCTGATCCATTCTAAGACGGTTATCGGACGGAAATTTCCCTACTGTCTTTAGGAAACATTGATTCTCTTTTGTACTTCCCTGTTCGTAAATCGTGAGCCCAGAGTAGATCCGACCCCCTGTTTTTTCTTAAGAAAAGGTCCCCCCAAACAGGGGAACAATTCCCGCAGGCCCCCAGGCAAAACCTCTGAGATGTCGGGGTAAAGCTGAAGATCATAGGTCGTCAGTTACAAGAAGGCAGAGAGCCTGCACGTTTCCCTGGCAAGAATACGTGATCGGCTCCCTGCATCCCATTGGTTGATATCGACCTACTTCTTTTTCAACTCCACCATGATCTCTTCCATCTTCTTATGCGCCTTGGCGGCCGCCTGTTCTGCAGTGGCCTGGCCCAACACCACTTCCTGAACGCAATCCGTGATCACGAGTCGCTGCGTGATGATCCCTGTTGCAGGCTGCAAAACTCCTGGGTTCTCCATGTTTGGATCGACGCCTGCCACATTGAGCTCGATCATCTTCTCAATCGCCGGTTTGTACTCGGCGAGCAATTCATTCTTCCAGTATTCAGCAGACTTGATAATCGGTATCTCACCCGGGACGACAAAAATCGGGTCAGCATGATAGTAGTTGGTTAGACGCTTGGGTTCCATCCAGAAGGCAACAAAGTCCTTGGCCAGCTCTGGATACTTGCTTCCCTCCATGACCATCCACGACATGTTGGCCCAGCGGCCTTTCGGCTTCTGGCTTTGAAGCCGGGTCGGAAATGCTGCAATGCCTGTGCTTTTTGCGATCTCCTTGTTGGCACCGATCGCATCACCCAGAGGCTTAAGGGCTGAAAACATCGTGATGGCCGCCTTGTCTGCAACATAGGTCGTAGCCAATTCCATCCAGGCATAGCCGCTCACTCCCGGCGGCGCGTACTTATAAAGTTCTTTCAAGAAATTGAGAGTCTGGATGGTCTCGGGGGAATTGAACACAACTTTGCCATCCTTATCGAGAACATGACCTCCGTTGCCCCAGAGGAAACTGAGAAACATGACCCCTACCACATACTCTCTCTTGAGCGGAAGGGCAATACCGTAACGGTCAATTTGCCCATCATTGTTCGTATCTTCGGTCAATGCCTTCGCCGCATTCAATAGATCATCCCAGGTTCTCGGCTCTTTGAGTCCTTTCTTCGCAAAGAGATCCTTTCGATATTCCAGATGCATGGTGTAAGACGAATACGGCACCCCCCAATAATGGCCATCCTTCTTCACATACCCTGCAAGTGGCTGAAAGTAATTGTCACCGCCGAGCCTTGTAATTACGTCATCAACCGGCATAAGCCATTTGTTCTGCTGAAGGGTCCACATGTGGTCCGGAATGGTGTAGACCAGATCCGGAGGATTACCTGACGCCTTCATCGCTGTAACCTTGGGGAGGAAGTCGCCGAAGCCAAGAGGATCCAAGGTAATCTCTGCTTCTGGATTATCTTTTTTGTACTCAGCAATGACAGACTCAGCGTATTTCACGTTGAGCGGCCAGGGCTCCATGAAAAGGAGATGGATTTTACCTTTCTGGGCCGATAAAGCAGGGCCTGCCGCGAGCAAGGAGAAAATCATGACTGCAACCATCATCCATCCAATACCCTTCTTTCCCATCATTACACCTCCCAATTGAATTTTGGTTAGAGATTAAAGAACGTTGAATCTAAATCTGCCTTGTCCTCGCAAAAACTACACAAACCTTTGCTTAGGATAGATCTCAAGATGCTCCCGCCACTCTTCCATCCTCACCCCCTTTCTTAAGTCCTGCGGTAGAATGATAAAACTAACGCTGTGAACAGATCACCTCTCCATTCTTCATGACCATTTTTAGATTCTTCTTTTGCCGAAGCACGGAAATATCTCTCGTAGGATCTGGATCGACCACCAATAAATCGGCCAATTTGCCCTCTTCCAACGATCCTACCATCTGCTCAATCCCTAGGGCTTCGGCCGCGGTCTTTGTGGCCGACGTCAGTGCTTCCATTATCGGAATTCCTGCTTTGACCCTCCAGTCGAGTTCCTGGGCATTTTCGCCATGCTTTAGCACCCGGAAGCAATCGCTGCCCATGGCGATCTTTACGCCCGCCCTGCGAGCTCTGTCCAGACTGACCAATTGCTCCTCAAGAAGCCGCTTTGCTTCTCCTTTCTCAAGCTGCAAATATTTCATTCCATCTTCCTCGTCACTGCCCCACATAGCCCTGGCGACAGCAAGGGTCGGTACATAGAAGATTCTTTTGGCTACCATCTCCTGCACATCGTCGTCGTCGAGCACCAGTCCATGTTCGAGGGTATCGATGTCCGCTGCAATGGCGTTCTTTGTGCCTGCCGGATTGACCATGCCCTGAGCGGCTACCCTTCTACCAGCACTGTGGGCTTCATCGACGAGGGCTCTCAGCTCTTCCAGAGTGTAATTGGGTCGTTCCATCCAGTAGGGATAGAAAGGGTGACGAATATACCCTCCGCCTGTGGCATAGGTTTTGATGAAGTCCACCCCTTGGCTTACCAGTCGCCTTACTTTTTTCCGGATTTCCCAGGGACCGTCTACCCCGATATCCGCCTCCCGGAGTGAGGTATTAAATCGCGATTCGGAGGACATCTGTTCTCCATGTCCCGAGCTCATCCCCAGCCACCCACAGGCCACGATTCTGGGCCCAGGGATAACCCCCTTCTCGATGGCCTCTCTTAAAGCGAGATTGTCACCCTGTCCCATGTCCCTTACTGTGGTGAAGCCACTCTCGAGTGTTGCTTTTGCGTGTTTCGCGCCATAGAGCACCTTGAGTGTCTCGGGGGCCCGGAGGTTTTCCGCGAGGGTAACTAGCTCCGAGTCGGTCCTGAGGATGCAAAGATGAACATGAGTGTCGATGAGCCCGGGCATCACCAGCCTCCCATTAATCTCCATCACCGACTCCCTGGAAAGTTCCTTCTCAAAAGCGGCAAGATCTTCGGTCGATCCGATCTGTTGAATCCGTGCTCCCTCGATCAAGATGGAGCGCCTTTCCAAAATCTTTTGGCCTTCGACATCGAGGATCTTACAGTTCTTTAGAATTCTCCGTATCATGAAATCGCCTCGTCACATTATCATCAAAGCCAAGGTCGAAGTTCCTTTAGCCCACAGGATTTCCCTTATGCATAATGAACTCGAACAGGACCTGAGCAGCCAACCGCTGCGTCCTCTCGGATTCATCGTAATTTGGAGCTACCTCCACCACATCAACCGCTCCCACCGGGTACTTTTTCAACACGGACATCATCTCCAGGAGCTGGACATCGGTGACCCCATCAAAGGTGATCCCTCCAGTGCCCGGAGCAAATGCGGAACTCACCAGGTCGATGTCGATGGAGAGATAGATCACGTCTACCTGTCCTGCCAGGGAGTCCATCCCTCTTCTCAGAGCCGGCTCGATGCCAAGGGATCTGAGCTCTCTGAGCGGAAGGACCTTTATCTTATTCCGTTGAAGGAACTCATACCACTCTGCCCCTATGAAACCACTTACGCCAGCGATCAAGATGTGGGAAGGATCGATCAATTGGCTCTCGGTGATCCTCCGAACCGTCGATCCATGATACAACCTGCCCCACGCCGGATGGTCATCAAAGAGGTCGCAATGGGCGTCCAGGTGGACATACCCTACCTTTTTCGACGGGGTGATCTTTTTCACGCCGCGAGCGAATCCGCAAAAGGCCGGATAGGTGACATAGTGATCTCCTCCCAGGATCAAGGGGAGAGCCCCTTTTTCTGTTACCTCCTGCAGGAATCGACTGATCATTTCCGTGGTGCGGGCCACATCCATGGGATACAGCTCCACATCGCCGAGGTCCACCAGAGGGATGTCCGGGTTGAAACGGAAGGTCTTTCCTGTTCCAATATCGATATACTCCTGGTCCGAAGACGCGCCGAAAAAGTAGTCGAAGAAGAGAGAGCTCTGACGGATAGCCCTCGGGCCCCAGCGCGCTCCAGGTCGCGATCCGGAGGCATAATCGTATGGAATCCCGAGAACAGCCAATGTCCCCGGCTCTAGGTTCTTTGGACTCGCAATTGGCGCTCCCATGAAAGTCGCAATCCCGGAATGATAAAGACGAGACATTTCAATCCTCCTGTCGTCTCAACCCATCCCTTTAAGCACAGACCCGAAACCCTCCAGGAAGGCATTCACGTGTTCCTTTTCGATGATGAGGGGGGGAGTAAGACGCAACGAAGATGGCCCGAAAATGTCGAATAGATAGCCTCTTTCCACCATTTTTTGTTTTATCTCCTGGGCTTTTTGAGGAGAGGCGACCCTGCTCTGCTTTTCCACAATCTCAATTCCTATAAATAGCCCTTTCCCTCGCACCTCCTCGACGACGGGCGAGTCCAAGGCCAGGCGCTGGAGGGCTTCCATTAAATAGGCTCCCGTGGCAGCGGCTTTTTCGCATAGCCTCTCTTTCTCCAGAACCTCGATCGTGGCCAGTCCTGCGGCACACGCCACGGGATTGCCACCGGCTGTTGACGAAAAATCCTCGTACTCGAACACGGTTGCCACCCGTTCTGTCACGATGAAAGCTCCCAGAGGGAATCCGCCTCCGAGCGCCTTACCCAGAGTCATAATCTCCGGCTCCATTCCCCAATGTTCGCTGGCGAACATCTTTCCCGTTCTGCCCAAACCCGTCAGCGTCTCGTCAATCACCAAGGTGATTCCGTGCCGACCACAGAGACTGATTAGCTTCTCAAAGTACCCATCCGGAGGAACAAGGACGCCTGCATCTCCGAGGATGGGCTCCACGAACAACGCGGCTACATCTCCGCACGTTCCATAAGCGATGAAATCTTCCACGTAGTCTGCACACGCAATGCCGCACCCCGGATACGTCTGTCTGAGACTGCACCGAAGGCAGTGAGGAGCAGGAATGTGATAGACTCCGGGCAGGAGAGGACCTATTCCCTTCTTGTTCCTGCTGATGCCTGTCAGGCTGGCCGCCCCGATGGTTCGGCCCATGAAGCCCTGCTGCAGCGCTAACAGTTCGAACTTCCCTGCATACTTTCGAGCCGTCCGAATCGCTCCTTCCACAGCTTCACTTCCACTATTGGAGAAAAACATCTTCTTAAGCTTCCCTGGAGTGATCTCTGCTAATTTTTCGGCGAGCGCAGCCGCAGGTTCGGAATAATAAATGTAGTGGGGAATATGGGGAATCCGCTTCATCTGCTTGATGGCCGCGTCCTGCACATATTCGGTGTACTCATTATTGTAGCCGAGAATGGAGATCCCACCCCCTGCAGTGAAATCCAGATATTCTTTTCCTGAACGATCGATCAGTTTTACACCTTTCCCTTCCCGGAGGGTGATTGGGTTCACGACAGGCTTCAGGATGAATTCTTCGTATTGCCTCTTAATGTCCATGGAATTGATCATCAGCCTTTCTATGGGATCGAAACCATAACCGAGAAACGATGACCTCTCCGTTCTTCATGATCAGCTTAAAATCTTTCTGCTCTCGAAGAGCCGAGATGTTGCTTAAAAGACTGGGATCCACGACCAGGAGATCAGCCCGTTTCCCCTCTTCGAAGGTATTCCACCATTCAACGAATACTAACTGTTCAATTCAAGCAATCCCAATTTAACCAACGTCTCTTTCTTGGGGAAACCGCTCGCTCTGTCCCATCCATGAAGATCGTAGTACTCATCGAGGAGATTAGACCATTTTTTCTCGTCCAGGCGGAGGCCGCTCTGTGACCCGGTGGTCGGTTCGTTCAATAGCCGCTCCGGCGGGTAATCGTCCTTACGGCCGAAATCGGCGTGACGGACATTAAAGATCTTCCCGAGATTGTGAATCCTCTCCCCGATCATCATCAGATCACTTTCCGACAGGTTTTCCCCTGTAGCAAGATTGTAAAGCACGGCGTAGTCGCCTGGTGAAAGCAATTCCGGCCCCATCCAATTGCTGGTGAAAAAACACATTCCCAGAGCATCCAGCACCGCATGGAGTCTCTCGTAGTAGGCCACCAGTTTTGCCTTGCCCTCATAGGTGTCCGGATTGGAGGCCGTCGACACGCCGTAAAGCTTCTGCGATAGCTCCTCGCTGATGGCCATGCGCTCCGTGAGGGGAGCACCCATCGTGTGGGCACCGCCCCTGGCTGCCACCGTTACCCCGAGAGCCCATGCCTTGAATGCTCGCAGTTCCTCTGCCAATTCCTGACCTTTTACAGTGATCGAATATTTTTCGGAGCCTTTGCCCACAACCCTCGAAGCCTCCCTGCTTCCTTTGGCCAGAAGGCCTCCGAACCCCTCTTGATAGGCGGTCTTCCTAATCAGTTCCAATACCACTTCCGAATCGCCCCAACGGAGGGAAAGCCCGTCGGTGTCTTTTTCAGTCAAAATGCCCCGCTGGAAGCATTCGAAAGCCCACGAAATGGCACCGGAGACGTTGTCGATGTCCAGTCCCAGCTGCGCACACAAGAAGCTCGCCTTGATGATCGCGGACGGGTCGTCGATCCCCAGCTTGGCACCAAAGTCCCATAGAGTCTGACACTCAATCTTCTCCCCTTCTGTCCCCATATGGGGGCCTCTTTTTATCTTTTGAAATTGGCTGCAATGGATCGGACACGAAAAACACGAGAAACTCTTATCGATGAAATTTTCCTTGATGGCCAAATGAGAAATCCGTTCTGCCTTTTCAAGATCCATTTGGGTCCGCTGAAAATTATTCGTCGGAAGTGCCGATTGAGAATTCCAACGGACGAAGGAGACGGGTGTTCCATAGTTGCGGATTTTCTGAGCCACCTCCGTTCGCAGAATTCTTGCTGACATCTCCCGGCAGGCCTCCATGAAACCCGCTGGATCGGCCACCTCGACCCGGCCCGAGCCTCTGACCGCGATCGCTTTAAGATGTTTGGACCCCATCACCGCCCCGAGTCCGCATCGTGCTGCAGCTCTGGACCGACTCACAATGACGGCTGCGGCCTTGACCCTGTTTTCTCCCGCAGGTCCGATCGACAGGAACTGAGGTTCTTTCTTTCCGAGCTTCTTTCGCAGCAACTCCTCGGTCTCCCACGTGGTCAGCCCCCAGAGCGGGGAAGCATCCTCGAGCGATACCTCGCCATTATCAATGAGCAGGTAGACGGGCTTCTCGGACTTCCCTCTTATGAAAATGTGGTCAAACCCCGCATATTTTAATTCAGGAGCCCAAAAACCTCCTGCATTGGCGGATCCTAAGCCGCCGGTGAAGACATTCTTCGATGCGATGCTCACACGGCAAGCTCCAGGAGCCATGGTACCACCAAGAAGGCCCGCACCGAAGGCGATGATGTTTTCAGGGTCGAAGGGCGAGGTCCCCCGTGGCAGCTCCCGAAGAAACTTCCAGAGGCTGATCCCCAATCCTCCCAAGAATCTATCGCTGTAGTTCGGGGTGGCTTCTTCCACCACCTTTCGACGCGATAAGTCGATGTTTAGGATTTTCCCTGCGATTGCAAAATCTTTTTTCATCTCAATCTGCCTCTACGGTGATGGCTCCCACCGGGCACCATTTGACGCATAAAGGGATCTTTTCATCTTCGCAACGATCACAGGCCTTCCGGAGGGGGTCTTTCGCTTCGAGAATCAAAATCTGGACTTTCCCTGTGGACTCCAATTTGTGGATCTCAATGCTTGAAAGACTTCTGCTGAATGATTTAGCGTGGTGGTAAGAGCAGGCCAGCTCGCAGATGCCACAAGCGGCACATTTTTCAGGGATAGTTCGTAGCTTAGGCACCTTCGTTGTCTCTCGGTTTGGATATGGACGATTTTCTCTTATCTTCAGTTCAACCTTACTCACTCTGCCTCTCCATTGACAAGGGACTAGAGAGCACTGAAGGCTTCGTTATTTTCCGAGCAGTGTCTTGGCGTTTTCGACAGCGGCTCCGGCATTGATTCCGTATCCATCGGCCCCAATACGACTCATGAACTCCGCAGTCACCGGAGCACCTCCAATGATCACCTTCACCCGATCCCGCAGGCCCGCTTCCTTGAGCGAATCGATAGTTTCCTTCATCTTTGGCATAGTGGTGGTCAACAGTGCCGACAAGCCGACAAGATTGGGCTTGTGTTGCTTGACGGCGTCAACAAATGTCTGCGATTTCACGTTCGTTCCCAGGTCGATGACCGTAAATCCGGCGCCTTCCATCATCATCGCCACGAGATTCTTCCCTATGTCATGGAGATCACCCTCGACGGTGCCGATCACCAATACCCCTGTCCCTTCTACATCATCGCCCATCAACAGAGGCTTCAGAACCTCCATAGCGGCATGCATGGTCTTCGCTGAATAAATGACTTCCGGCATGAACATCTCCCCAGTCTTGAACCGCTGTCCCACCACATCCATCCCTGGAAGAAGTCCTTTATCCAGGACATCCTTAGCCTTGAGACCCTGATCCAAGGCTTGCTGCGTCAATCTCTTGATTCCCGTCAAATTCCCCGTAATCAATGATTTAGAGAGGTCTTCGTAAATGTCGGCCATGTTGTTTACCCCCGATCCATTTTTTCTTCTCACTTTTTCTCGATCATCTTTTGCAGAGCCTTACGGACGCTTGCCTCCATCTTTGGGGGTTGGTGCTCAGCCAAGATCTTTTCCACCTTAGCCTTGGCCCGATCCTTCATCGTCGTCCCCCCGGCGTTTATCCATTCTTCAAAAAGCTTTTGATCACTCAACTCCGGATAATAGTCGTCCCGACAATGTCTGAAACTGTGGGCGGTTTCCACGAAGTCCCCTTGGGTGCCCACTTCATGAATCACATCCAGGGCGAGGGTCTCGTCATCGATCTTCAACCCTTTCCAATATTCTTTGATCCATGCAATCATCTCTCCGCAGATGGCGCTTTGAATCAAGGACCCCAGGGTGGACGACGCCATATACCCAATGTCATGGATCAACCCTCCCCCTGCCAGAGCACTGGTGATGAGATTCAAGGTAGCGTCCATGGCCGCCTGTTGATCAACCACCTTGGAAGCCGTAGAACCCCCTAGGCCAAAACAGGGGGTCCCGTAGAAATGGGCCAGCTCTTCATTAAACCCTCTCACCTCCGGCCCGGAATGGAGTCCAACCATTGTTTTCATATCGAAGGTCCCCCCCGGACAGCTGCACCGGATGTAGGGAGCGCCTTCTTGCTTTAGCTGCGACAGGACAAGGCCTGACAGGGCCGCGACGTTGTTCGTCACCAGGAACCCGGCCACGGTGATGGGGGTTGTCAGTCCCCGGGTTACGATGCTCGGCCGGTAGATGAAGGGGAGTCTCTTCTCCGATAAGAAAAGCAGCTTCTGGATACTGTCAGGGTTGTGACGCAGAGGATGAGTGATGTTGATATAGCAGGCGGCGTAAGGATGCCTTCTCAACGCGTCCGCCCCTCCGGCAGCGATTTCGAACATCTCCACCTCGTCCTTGGTGTTCGGAAGGTTGGTCGTCACATAGACCATGGGCTTATGCGTATTCTCCAGCATGGCCATCGTTTGGTGATGTTCCGCCTTCTCCGGGGAAATATCGGAGGGGATGAACCCTGACATGACAAAATCATACTGCGGGATGGCATCGAGGAGACGGATGAGATCCTTGATGTCCTGCAGCACTGCAAGGCGCCGTTCATCCGTGCGATGGTCGAGGATGTAAGGAAGATCGGAACCGTTTCCGAAATAGGATTTCCTTCCGGAGAGACGAATCGCCGGATTCCCATCCATGTCATAAAGAATAATCTGTTTCGGAGAAATGCTGAGAGCCCATTCCACTCGCCAGGAAGGGACATGAACCACATTCCCATCGGTCACTTCCGCCCCCCCCTTTTTCAAGAGGGCCACCGCCTCTTCGTCATGGAAACGGATTCCAGTCCTCTCCATGACCTCGAGGGTCGCGAAGTGAAGCTGCTGAAGCTGACTCTCCGACAGCCTTCTATAAAAAGGCGTCTCTAAAGTCATCATGTTTGACTCGATCATAATGCACTCTCCTTTTTTGAAGCATCAATGGAATGGTCTTTAGGGTTTCTTTTTCTCAGTCCGCACTCTTCGGGTCTCTTCCCAATCGATCTCTAAGCCTACATTATCATTTTTCAGTACCACTCCGTACTCGGTCCGAGCTCGTTCGGCCGATACCAATCCTTCAAGAACGTCCCACTGGACCTTTTCCGGATCTCTTTCGGTTGGATCTCCCCATCCCCCTCCGCCGGAGGTGGTCAAGGTGATCGTGTCGCCCTTGTTCACTTGCCTGGTGAATTTCGAACCGATTTTTAGGTTGTTGAGGTTGGAATCTACCAGACGACATACCGCTAGAGACGCAGGCTTTCCTCCAAACACGCCCCAAGGACGGATCTTGTTTCGGTCGGAACTGATCGTCATGGTAGTCTCTTCTTCCAAGAAGGCAATTTCTCGAAACATCCCCATACCCCCGCGATATTTTCCGGGGCCTTCCGAGTTAGGCACGAGCCCATACCCTCGCACGAAGAGCGGATAGGTCGCTTCGATCACCTCCACAGGCGCATTCCGGGTATTGGTCATGTGGGAATGAACGCCGTCCATCCCATCTTGGCAATGGAGCGCCCCTTGTCCCCCCCCATAAGTCTCCACGTAGTTGAAAGGCCTACCGGTCCGGCTGCTGAATCCGCCGATGGTCAACAGGTTTTGAGTCCCGTGATGAGCTGCCATCGCCCGTTCTGGAATGGCCTCAAGAAGTGCTCCCATCAGACAGTCCACAATCCGGTGGGAGGTAATGATGTTCGAGTGCGCCACGTCCCGCGGATATCTGGAATTGACTAGCAACCCTTCCGGCGCGATGACATGGATCGGACGGTTGGCCCCCGCGTTGGGTGGCACCTCCGGGTCCACCAGACACCGGATCACATAATAAACGCAGGCCTCCGTCGTATTCTTTCGGCTGTTCATGGAGCCCTTGACCTCTGGAGAAGTGCCGGCGAAGTCGACCGTGACCTCGTCGCCGGACACAATCACAGTCGTTTTGACCTTGATCATGTCCTCGCTGATGCCGTCTCCCTCGATGTAGTCCTCAAAGGAGTAGGTCCCCTCCTTGATCCGCTGGATCCCGGCTCGCATCCTTCGCTCCGAGTAGTCCAGGATTTCATTCATGTAGGCCTTGACATGATCGATCCCGTGTTTCTTCGTCAATTCAAGGAGACGTTGTTCCCCTACGTTGTTCGCTGCAAGCTGGGCCAACAGATCCCCTCGGAACTCCACCTTTGTCCGAACGTTCTCACGGAGGATGGATAGGATCTCTTCATCCACGACCCGTTCTTTGATGATTCGAACCGGCGGGATCTGAAGTCCCACCTGAAAGATCTCCGTCACTCCGAAAGGCATGCTCCCGGGAGCGTAACCTCCCACGTCCACATAGTGGGCCTGGTTCGCAACGATAGCCACAGGTACACCTTCGAAAAAGACGGGGCTGACCAAGGTCAGATCATTCAGGTGTCCTGGTCCTTCGGGATAGGGGTTGTTATAGAGAACCCCATCCCCGGGTTTGAGAATGTTCAAAGGAAACTTTTTTAAAACCGTCCTCACCACCGCAGGCATGACGCCGAGATGGAGGGGGATCCCTACCTCTGACTGAGCAACGACCTCCCCATCGATCCTGTAGATGGCACAGGAGCAATCCCGGCGATCTTTGATGTTCGTCGAATAGGCCGTCCTGACGAGGGCAGCCGACATTTCGTCGGCGATGGACATAAGCGCATTCCGCATGACCTCAACCGATATAGGATCGATATGCTGTTGCTTCTCGCTCATGGGATCAACTCCTTGTAATGTGCACGATCAGATTGAGATATTCATCGACCACCGCTGTCTGCGCGGCTTTGATCAAGGTGGTCGAGTCGAACTGTTCCACAATCGCCGGCCCCTCGATCCTGTTGTTGGGCTGGAGGCGGGATCGATCGTAGAGGGCGGTCTTTACGAATTGTCCATCCATGTAGACCCTCCTGTGTCCTTTGAAGGCACCTGAAGCGTCCTCACCGGCAAGGACCCGTTTCTGGAAATTAGGCTTCGGGACCAGCCCGATGGCCGCAAGCCGAAGGTAAACGACCTCCATTTCGGCTTCGAGCTGATTGTACCCGTAAAGTTGTGCGTGGATCTGATGGAACGATTGTTTGATCTCTTCCACATGTCCCTTCGAAAGCTGACCCCCTGGAACGGGGACATCGACCTCATACCCTTGACCGTAGTAGCGCATGTCTGCACTTCGGTGAAAAACAATTTTGTCTTCAGGGATCTTTTCATCCAACATCTGCTGCCGTGCCTGTTCTTCCAGATCTTTATATTGGTCATGCAGATCTTTCAGCTTCACCTCGGAGACCTTTTTCAAGAATGTCTTGCTGTAATCGTATCGGAAATCGGCCATGAGCAGCCCCACTGCCGAGTTAACACCCGGACTGGTGGGAATGATCAGCCGGGGCACATTCAACTCAATGGCCAGCTCGGTCCCGTGGAGCGGTCCGCCCCCCCCGTAGCAGAACAGTGCGAACTGTCTTGGGTCGTGCCCTCGTTGCACCGAGACGCGCCGAATGCCGCGGATCATGTTCGCATTGACGACTTTGAGGATGCCCTGCGCCGCCTCCTCCAGATTGAGTTTGAGAGGCGCGGCAACCTGTTTCTCGATGGCAGCCTTCGCCAAATTGACATCGATGCCCATCTCGCCGCCGACATAGTAATCCGGATTGAGCCTGCCCAGGACCAGATTAGCATCCGTGACGGTAGGCAAGGTTCCTCCCTTTCCATAACAGGCGGGCCCGGGATCAGCCCCTGCGCTCTGAGGGCCAACCCGAAGGAGTCCCCCCGGATCGATCCAGGCAATGCTTCCCCCTCCAGCTCCGATCGTATTGATATCGATCATGGGCACCTTGACGGCATGCCCCCCGATTTCGCTCTCTTTGGTTGTGAGAAACTTTCCGTTATTGATCAGGCAGATGTCGGCGCTCGTGCCTCCCATGTCCAAGGTGATGACATCCTTGTGGCCAGCCAGCACGGAGATTCCCTGGCTCCCGATCACCCCACCTGCAGGCCCGGATAGGATGGTGGCCACGCTTTTCTGGCTCGCCAATTTCGCCGTCATGATGCCCCCGTTCGACTGCATCACATTGACATCGATGGTGAGTCCCGCTTTACCCATACGTTCCACCAGATCCAGTAGATAGCGTTCGACAATCGGCATCACGTAGGCATTGATCACCGTTGTGCTCATCCGCTCCAACTCCCGGATCTCTGGCAGAATTTCGCAAGAAAGGGAAACGGTCGCCTCCGGATGGTGTTTTTGAAAGAGCTCCTTGACCCGCAGTTCATGTTTCGGGTTCGCATAGGAGTGGAGGAAGCAGACCCCCACAGTTTTGATCCCCATCGATTTTATCTTTTCAATAATACCGGGGACCTCGGACTCATTGAGTTCTTCGAGGATATCCCCGTTGAACAACGTCCTTTCCTGGATCTCAAAGCGCAAGTGTCTTGGCACCAAGGGATCGGGCCTTCGGACGAAGTAATCGTAGAGCTTCGGGCGGTCTTGCCGAACGATACTCAAAACATCTTTGAACCCTTTAGTAAGAAGCAATGCGGTCTGGACGCCCTTGTACTCCAGAAGGGCATTCGTAGCAACGGTTGTGCCATGGACGAGGGATAAGATCTTGCGAGGATCTATCTTCTCCCTTTCAATGATCTTCTTGATCCCGTTGTAAACCCCGATCGAAGGGTTCTGGGGCGTAGAGGGAGTCTTCGTAATTTTCAGATTCCCTGTATCCTCTTCGAACAGAACAACGTCTACAAAGGTACCACCGGAATCGATTCCCAAACGGTAAGACATACTTTCCCCCTTCTTAAAGAGAAAAAAAGCGCTTTGAGAACATGAGATCTATTGTATTTGTGATCACGATGCGTGTCTTTAGAGAAAATTGATTTTCACTTGCACTTTCTTGCTTTGGCGTCGCCCCCTCCTAGACGGTTCTTATCTGAGGTGTTTAAGCTAACCTCCTGTAAGAAGGGGTTCCACTTTCCTATTGACTTTATTGGGATTTTTTGCCATTAGAAGACTATGAAAGTCGATTTCAGTATTCCGATGCAGAAGGTTGGCGTCCCATCGGAACAGACCTGGGTCACCTTTGACGATGAAGAAATCTCGGGCAAGCTCGTGTTTTTATGCAAGCACTGGTGGACACCGCAGAATGTCTTACTTCCTCACACTCACAATGTCTGCGAATTCACATACATCGTCGGAGGAGAGGGTTCCATCTTTTCCCGTGGCGTGGAGTATAAGCTCTCTGCAGGAGACATCCTTGTCGTTGAGCCCAAGACTGAACACAAGGCCACTGCCCACCCCAAGAATCCTTTCGAACTCTTCACCATGGGCTACGATTTCCACCAGGAAAAAATGCAGGCCGATCCGGCCGTATTCGGTGTGGATCGGATTTTCTGGAAGCTTTATGAAATTTATGCAAACAGGACTCGAATGCCTATCATCCGGGGGCAACATGACATCAAGAACGTTCTATTTAAACTGATGGATGAAATCAGCGATCCCCAGATCTGCCAGAAGCAGCTGATTAGGGCGTATCTGCTTGAAATCTTTGTGCTCCTCACAAGGAAGGTGGCCGAGTTGATCGATGTGAATGAGATGAAAATCGAGGAAAAAGAACCTATCCATAAGGCCAAAGAATTTATTCGAACTCACTTCCACGAGCCGCTGGATCTGGAAGCCATCTCCAGCCATGTCTATCTAAGCCCCTCCCATTTCTCACGTCTCTTCAAAGTGGAAACAAGGCTCTCTCCTGTAGAATATCTAAACCATGTCCGGATCGAGGAGGCCAAGAGACTCCTGATTTATTCTGATCTGACTCTCACCGAGATTGCGAATCGGGTGGGCATCAACAGCATTCATTACTTCAGTCATAAATTCAAAAAGATGGAAGGGGTCCCGCCGCTCGAGTATCGCCGGGCTAAGAAGGAGATACTTTTTCGACAGACATCAGGGAGGGAGCATCAGTAAGCAGCCTCTATCCTGGACAAGGCCATTCGCCTCATTCCTGTTCAAATTTACGATTTAAAACTTCGGGGTCCCCTTTTGTTCAAATTCAATACCCTTTGATCCGATCAACCAGGCCGAAAAGAGGTTCTCCTTTCTCCCATCTTTGATAGTTCGCAATGAATTCCTCACAGACTTCTTGGACAGGCGTAATCCCTGAAACATGGGGAGTGACGATGACATTCTTTAAACTCCAGAGTTCGCTCTCTTTGGGAAGAGGTTCTGTATCGAAAACATCGAGCACTGCTTGGATTTTTCCGGTTTTTAGGATCTTAATCAATGCAGCTTCATCGATCGTCTCCCCTCTTCCGACGCTGAAGAGAGTGGCCCCTTCTTTCATTAAATTCAATTCCTTTTCTCCCAGGAGATGGTGGGTCTCCGAGGTTAGGGGCAGCGCAGTAATGAGAAAATCAACCCGGGGAATGACTTGACCCAAGTCTTTCGGCCCAAAAATCTCGTCCACACAGTCTGTGGGTCCCGGAGATCGTCTTACCCCAAGGATATACATTTCAAATTGCTTCCCCCGCTTGGCAATCTCTTTCCCCACGGACCCTAATCCAAGAATTCCCATGACTTTCTGACTCAAACGCCTGAGGTTTTTCCTTTGCCATCTTCTTTTCCTCTGATCATCAAAATGTTTTTCCAGCTCCCTGATGAAATAGAGGATATAGGCAAAAACATATTCGGCCATCATCTTTCCGTAAGCTGTCGACTTGGTAAGGATAACAGCTTCGGGAAGATGAACATTATTCACGAGGTGTTCGTTCCCAGCTCCGAGCGATGCGAACCACCGTAAATTCTTCGCCCGTTTCAGCAGTTCATCAGGGATCTTCCATGAGAGGATAACTTTGACTTCCTCGATCACATCGAAGGCCTGCTCTGGGATTGTCGAAGAGCAGATTCTTAAATCAGGCAATCGCTTCGAAATCATCTCCTCGTAGATTCTGCAATCGGCGTCATAAATCAACAGGGTAGGAATCATTATATTCCCTACTCCCCTTCGGGAATCAAGTGGAGTTTTGACGGATGAAGCTGAAGAAAGACCTGCCCTTCGAGGACACCCAGACCACTCGGGTCATGGAGATCAACGATGAATTCCCTCGTCCCACAGAGGACCCAATACCGGATAAAATGCCCCACAAAGCTGTGGGTCTTAATTCTTCCCGTAAGCACATTCTCCTGATCTTCGGGTGGCTGCTTGGACAGAAGAATGGTCTCCGGACGGACGCTGAGAACTACTTTTTGGCCCACAGAGGCCTGGCTGCTTCGAGGGTCCAGTCTCAGGACCTCTTCACCCGTGTCCATGAGTATCCCCGAAGGGGTGCTGTCCGTCACCTTTCCACGAATGAAATTGGCTATTCCAACAAAATCTGCAACGAATGTATTTCTTGGGCGATAGTAGATGTCCCAGGGCGTTCCCACCTGAACAACCTTCCCCTGGTTCATCACCGCAATGGAATCCGAGAGCGCCAAGGCTTCTTCCTGGTCATGTGTCACATACGTGGTCGTAATCCCGAGTTTCTTCTGAATCTGACGGAGCTCTGCTCGGATGCTGACTCGCAATTTCGCATCCAGATTCGACAGGGGCTCGTCCAGTAGGAGAACCTCAGGCTCCATGACCAGCGATCTCGCGAGCGCGGCACGCTGCTGTTGTCCTCCACTGATCATTCCAGGACTCCGATCTCCCAATCCCTCCAGTCCAAGAAATTTCAACGTCTTTTCAACCCGTGCTTCGATCTCCTTCGGTGGCAATTTATTGATTCTCAGTCCGTAGGAGACGTTTTCGAAAATGGTCATATGAGGAAACAACGCATAATCCTGAAAGACCATGGTCGCATTGCGCTGATGAGAAGGGACATCGTTGACGCATCGATCTCCGAAATAAATCTCCCCCTCATCGGCCGAGTAAAACCCCGCCATGAGTCGAAGGGTCGTCGTTTTCCCGCAGCCACTGGGACCGAGGAGCGTCGTGAAGCTTCCTCTTTCGATCTCCAACGAAACATGATCGACAGCAGCAACGGCTCCAAATTTCTTCGTCAAATTGACAATCCTGATGTGGACATCCGCCATCTCGAGGGCCTCTTCTCAGATTTTGAAAAGTTCGATCTTTCGACCGAAGAGCAAACGGGCACACCCTAAAATGATAAAGGTCAAGAAGAGAAGGGCTGCGGTTAAAGCGGCTCCTTGACCGAGGAACCCATCATTAACCAGATTGAGAATGCGAAAGGTGGCCACGATATTGGTCGAGGTCACCAAAAAGATGACCACGCTGAGGGTCGTCACGGCGCGAATGAAGGAGACGATAAATGCAGAAATGTAGGCAGATTTCAGGAGAGGGAGCTCGATGTCCCAGAAAATCCTCAGACTGCCTGCACCCAGGTTGGAAGCGGCCTCGCCCAGGGAGCGAGCGATCTGTTGAAATCCCCCATGGGCTGTTTGGTATCCGATCGGAATATTCCAGAAAATCATGCTGAAGATGATAATCAGGGACGTCCCGTACAGGTCAAAAGGAGGAGTGTTAAAAGAGAGGGAATAGCCGATGCCAAAGAAGACGCCCGGAATAGCCGCTGGGAGGATGGCGATGAAATCGAGCGTTTTCTTCCCAACGAACTCTTTTCGCGATACGAGATAAGCACTGACCATCGCGAAACTTGCACTCACCAGGGCAGCGATGATGGCGTAGTAGAGACTGTTGATGAGGGGTTGAGAATAGGAAAAAATAGGGTGCCAGTGACTCAAGGTAGGACGGTAATCAAATCCCCATCCCTTGCTGAAGGCTCCGGCAACCAGACCAAAAAAGATGCAGAGGATGAGGAGTGAGACGAGAGTGCAACAACCGAAGAGAAACCATTTGAGAACCCACTTCGTGGGGGGGATGTCGACAAGCGTCACTTTCCCTGTAATCGTCGTATATTCCCTCTTTCCAACCCAGTATCTTTGAAACACGAAGAAAAAGAAAGCCGGCAGCAAGAGAATGGACGTGAGGACGGCGGCTCCGGTCACGTCTCCCCACCCACTCACCCGGTACCATGCTTCCGTCGGGAGAACGATGAAACTCCCTGCAATCATGATGGGATTGCCAAAATCAGCCAGGACATAGATCGCGACAAGCAATGCAGATCCTGCCACCCCAGGTCTCGCCAGGGGAAAGGTAACCGTACGGAAAAGCTTCCATCCCGTGGCTCCAAGGTTTCTTCCGGCATACTCAAGGCTTGGTGGAATAGATTGCAGAATCCCCTCCATGATGAGCGCAGCGAGGGGAAAGAAGGCAATGGTCTCGGAAAGCCACAAGCCATGCCATCCGATGATGTCGTAGCGGACCCCAAACAGGCTGTAACTAATCAACCCATTTCTTCCAAACATGAGAATGTAACTGAAAGCCACCATGAAAGGGGGTGAAAAGAGCGGAAGAAGGGCAAACGTCTTGAAGACTTTCTTGAGAGGAACATTCGTCCTGGTAAAGGTGTACGCAAAGAGGAAGCCGATAATGACTGCTGATGTGGTCGATAGCAACACCATGATGAAAGTGTTGTAAATGGCTCTTAGGTATCGTGCATTTCCGGGAATGCTGACGAAATCTTGAAAGGAGGGATACGTCAAGACACTTACCATGGGATAGAGGACGAAAAACCCCAGGCCAAGAAAGACCAGAAGTAA
>Ga0315289_10002252_pt1 | contig 29727 bp, 28 predicted proteins | sample YL17G11_40_MG_FD_203452 | JGI IMG/M metagenome (GOLD analysis project Ga0315289, IMG submission 203452) | Sediment microbial communities from Yellowstone Lake, YNP, Wyoming, USA - YL17G11_40 | ecosystem: Environmental > Aquatic > Freshwater > Lake > Sediment | place: USA: Wyoming | collected... | reverse complement strand
GTTGCGGTCGCGGGTGGTGTAGTGGACGATGGTCTCCATCCCTAGCTCGCGGCGGAGGTAGACGGCCATGGCCACAGGGCTCATGCGGACGCGAGCCAGCGGGCTGTCGCCGATGTTGAGGCAGTCGACGTTGGCCTGCTTGAACAGGGAAGCCCCGACCAGGGCGCGGCGCGGGCTGAGGCCGTGGGGCGGGTCTACCTCCACGCTGACCACGAAGCGACCGGCCGCCAGCTTCTCCCCCAGCGTCTGCGGCTGGCGAGCGACGGTGGGTGGCGAGGTAGTCGATGCCTGCTCGGTTGGATTGTCCATCGGACGTCAGGGAAAGCATACCTCTGGAGATAGCAGGGGCGCAAGGCGACATAAGACAGGCTGAGAGACCGGGTCCGTCGAACTGTTCGGCTGAGAAGCAAAGATCACTGGAGCGCCGAGAGCAGATGTTTGCCAATTTTCAGTGCTGGTCATTGCTTGGAGGCCCTTGCACGTTGTGCCTGTCTGGGCTAAGAATATGGCTAGCACTCTTACCTCAAGAGTGCTAATGGCTTCCAGCGAGGGGGAGACAGATGGCAAAGCAACTGCTATTCGACGAGGCGGCGCGGCACGCCCTCAAGAACGGGGTCGATGCCCTGGCCGACGCCGTGAAGATAACCCTGGGCCCCAAGGGCCGCAATGTGGTCCTGGAGAAGAAGTTCGGACCGCCAACCATTACCAACGATGGCGTCACCATCGCTAAGGACATCGACCTGGAGGACCCGTTCGAGAACATCGGCGCCCAGTTGGCGCGAGAGGTGGCGGCCAAGACCAATGACATCGCTGGCGACGGCACGACCAGCGCCACTGTTCTCGCTCAGTCCATTGTCCAGGAAGGGCTCAAGAACGTGACCGCCGGTGCCAACCCCATGGCTATCAAGCGGGGCATAGAGAAGGCCTGCGAGGCGGCGGTGGAGGCGATCAAGAAGAGCGCCACCCCTGTCGAGACTCGCCAGCAGATGGCCCAGATCGCTGCCATCTCGGCCATGGATGCGTCCATCGGCGATCTCATCGGCGAGGTGATGGAGAGGGTAGGCAAGGACGGCGTCATCAGCGTCGAGGAGTCCAAGGGCATCGCCACCGAGGTCGAGTATGTGGAGGGGATGGCCTTCGACCGCGGCTACATCAGCCCCTACTTCGTCACCAACCCCGAGCGCATGGAGGCGGTCATCGAGGACCCCTACATCCTCATAACCGATAAGAAGATATCGGCGGTGAACGACATCCTGCCGGCGCTGGAGAAGATAGTGGAGGCGGCCAGCAAGGACCTGCTGATCATCTGCGAGGACTGCGACGGCGAGGCCCTAGCCACCCTGGCGGTGAACAAGCTGCGGGGCACCCTCAACGTCTGCGCTGTCAAGGCGCCGGGCTTCGGCGACCGGCGCAAGGACAACCTGGGCGACCTCGCTGTCGTTATCGGCGGCGAGGTGATCAGCGAGGAGGTAGGGCGTCGCCTCGATGCCGTGACCATCGCCGATCTGGGCCGCGCCCGCCGGGTGGTGGTAGCCAAGGACGAGACCACCATCATCGAGGGCAAGGGCACCCCTGAGGCCATCGAGGGTCGGGCCAAGGCGGTGAAGACGGCCATCGACCTGAGCACCTCCGACTGGGATCGAGAGAAGCTGCAGGAGCGCCTGGGCAAGCTGGCGGGCAAGGTGGCGGTGGTCAAGGTGGGCGCTGCCACCGAGACGGAGCTCAAGGAGAAGAAACATCGGGTGGAGGACGCCGTCTCGGCTACTCGCGCCGCTGTGGAGGAAGGGCTGGTGGCCGGCGGCGGCGTGGCCTACCTCAACGCTCAGGCGGCCTTGGACGAGCTGAAGCTGGCGGGCGACGAGGTCACCGGCGTCAGCATCTTGCGCCGCGCTCTGGAGGAGCCCATGCGGCGCATCGCCACCAACGCCGGTCAGGATGGGTCGGTCATCGTCAACCAGGTGAGGGCTTTGCCCGCAGACGAGGGCTATGATGCCGAGCGCGACGAGTTCTGCAACATGATCGAGCGGGGCATCGTCGACCCGGCCAAGGTGAGCCGGGCCGCCCTGGAGAACGCCGTGAGCATCGCCGGGATGGTGCTGACCACCAACTGCCTGGTAGCGGAGATCCCCGAGAAGAAGGGGCAGCCGCACGTGCCCTCCGAGATGTACTAGCGACTGCGGCGAGTGCGGTGTAATAGGAATGGGGCCGGCCGAGCCGGCCCCATTGGCGCTCGGAGGGGCCATGACAGGAGCACCGGCGGGGAACAAATACCTGGGGGCGGTGGACCTGGGCGGCAGCAAGATCCTTTCAGTTATCGCCCAAGGTGACGGCCGCCGCCTGGGGGAGGATAGGCGGCCCACCGATGCTGAAGCAGGGCAGGAGGTGGTGCTGGAGCGCATCGTCAGCTCCCTGGAGGAGGCCCTGGCGAAGGCGGGCCTGCGGCAGGGCGACCTGGCGGCGGTGGGCATATGCTCCCCCGGCCCCTGCGACATCGACGCTGGGGTGCTCTCTAGCGCTCCCAACCTCCCTGGCTGGCGGGACGTCCCCATCTGTCGATACGTGGAGGAAAGGCTGGGCGTCCCCGCCCGCCTGGAGAACGATGCCAACGCGGCCGCCCTGGGCGAGCACGTCTACGGGGCGGGCCGCGGCTGTCGCCATCTGATCTACATGACTCTGAGCACCGGCATCGGCGGCGGGCTCATCATCGACGGCAGGCTCTACCGGGGGGCAACGGGGGTCGCCGGCGAGCTCGGCCACATGACCATCGAGCCGGACGGCCCTCTGTGCGGCTGCGGTAATCGCGGCTGTCTGGAGGCCCTCGCTTCCGGCACGGCCATCGCCGCTCGCGGAGAGGAGCTCGTCGCCCAGGGGGGTTCGGCCCGGCTGGCTCAGGAGGAAGGGGAGCTCACCGCCGAGACCGTCTCTTGCGCTGCTGACCAGGGCGACATTGCCTGCCAGGGCATCATCCGACGGGCGGGATACTATCTGGGCGTAGGCCTCGCCAGCTACGTGAACATCTTCAACCCCGAGGTCATCATCATCGGCGGCGGCCTGACCAAGGCGGGCGAGCTCCTGCTGGGGCCCGCCAGGGCGGAGATGGCGGCGCGGGCTATGCCGGAGGCCCTGAAGGCGGTGCAGCTCAGGCCGGCCGAGCTAGGGGACTACGCTGGCGTGATGGGTATGGTTGCCCTGCTGAGGGAGGGCTGCCGCTAGCCCACCACCGTGATGCCCTGCCCTTCGACCACCTCGCCGATGCGCCAGAGGGTGAGGTGGCTCAGGGAGAACTGCCGCTCCAGCTCTCGCCCTTGCTCCGGCGAAGCGGCGATAAGCAGTCCGCCTGACGTCTGAGGGTCGAAGAGGACGGAGGCTAGCTCGTCAGAGATGCCGCCCTGGAAGGTCGTCTTCTCCTGCCAGGCGTGGCGATTGCGGGATTCGCCGCCGGTGCGAGCGCCCTGCGCGGCGTACTCCAGAGCGCCCTCCAGGATGGGGACGCGGCCCGCCTCGATGCGAAAGGCCACGCCGCTGGCCTCGGCCATCTCGAAGGCGTGGCCCAGCAGGCTGAAGCCGGTGACATCGGTGAGGGCGTGGGCACCCACCTCACGCACGACATGAGAGGGGTGACGGTTGAGGCGAGCCATGCTCTCGGTGGCTGCCTCTAGGTGGTGAGGCGCGGCTATGTCCATCTTGGCGGCGGTGGTGATGATGCCGGTGCCCAGGCGCTTGCTGAGATAGAGGGCGTCGCCGGGGCGGGCGCCATTCTTGGTGAAGACGCGCTGGGGGTGAACGAGGCCCAGGACGCACAGGCCGTACTTGGGTTCCTTGTCGATTATGGTGTGGCCGCCGGCGATGATGCCGCCAGCCTCGAGTACCTTGTCGGCGCCGCCGCGGAGGATATCGGCGACGATGTCCTGGCTCAGGTCGTCGGGGAAGGCGGCTACATTGAGGGCCAGGAGCACCTCGCCGCCCATGGCATAGACGTCGCTCATGGCGTTGGCGGCGGCGATGGCGCCGTAGGAGTAGGGGTCATCGACCAGCGGGGCAAAAAAATCCACCGTTAGCACCACCGCCTGCTCGTCGTTCAAACGATAGACGGTGGCGTCGTCGCGAGCATCCAACCCTACCAGCAGGTTGGGCAGGTGGGCGCCCGCGAGCACGTCATTGAGCTGGCGCAGGACCTGCGCCAGGGCTTCCGGCCCAGCCTTGCCTGCTCAACCCGCGCAGGAAGCGAGCTCCGTCAGGCGGATCTCTTTCCTGGTCATAGACCTCCCCTCGATACGGACACAATCAGTATACGGTTCCTCTTTCGGCTGTCACAAGGGCGGCTGTGCTAGAATCGAATCGAGGGCCTCGGTGCTGACGCCCAGGGAGATCATCGACCTTCTGTGCCAGGAGTACGGGGAGCTTCGCTGGCGGCCTCGCAGCGACCCCACGAGCGAGCTCGTGCGCACCATCCTCTCCCAGAACACCTCCGACACCAACTCCGGCCGCGCCTTCGCTCGTCTGCTGGCTCGCTTCCCCACCTGGGAGTCGCTCCTGGGCGCCGACCCGACGGCCATCGCCGAGGCCATCCGGGTGGGCGGCCTGGCCCGCGTGAAGGCGCCTCGCATCAAGGCGAGCGTGGAGGAGGTGTGGGCCCGCCTGGGCTCCTTCGACCTGTCCTTCTTGGCGGAGATGCCTCTGGCGGAGGCCAAGGCCTGGCTGCGCTCCCTGCCGGGGGTTGGGCCCAAGACCGCCGCCTGCGTCCTGTTGTTCGCTCTGGGCTGCCCGGCCCTGCCGGTGGACACCCACGTCCATCGCGTCGCCAGGCGCGTGGGGCTGGTGCCACCTGGCGTGGGGGCAGCGGCTGCCCACGAGCTGCTGGAGGGCATGCTAGCCCCCGACGAGGTCTACCCCTTCCACATGAGCCTCATCAAGCACGGGCGGCGCATCTGCAAGGCTCAGAGGCCGCTCTGCCCTCAGTGCGTGCTGGCCTTCGGCTGCCCCTCGGCTGTCATTTCTCCTTGACGCCGCTTGCGCCTGCCAGTAGGATGGGGTGGCTGTGAGTCGGAGACGGACAGCCAGCATGGAGGCAGCACAATGAAGACAGCGCGCGTCGCGATAGCCCTTCTCTTTGCGATCTGCCTGGCGGTGCCTCTCGCCCCCTGCGGTGGAGGCGATGAGGGCGGCGCGCCTACCGCCGGACCAAGCCCAACGGCCACGGCCGGAAGGCCGACCGTCGCGCCCACACCCTCCGCTACCGCTGGCGCCGCCGCTGCGGGCAAGATCGCCTTCCAGTCCGACCGCGATGGCAACAACGAGGTCTACGCTATGAACGCCGACGGCTCGGGCCAGACCAGGCTCACGGACAACCCCGCGAACGACTACTCCCCCGCCTGGTCTCGGGACGGCAGCCGCATCGCCTTCCAGTCCGACCGCGACGGCAACCGCGAGGTCTACGTGATGAACGCCGACGGCTCGGGCCAGACCAACCTCACCAACAACCCCGCGAACGACTACTCCCCCGCCTGGTCTCGGGACGGCAGCCGCATCGCCTTCCACTCCGACCGCGACGACAACTTCGAGATATACGTGATGAACGCCGACGGCTCTGGCCAGACTCGCCTCACCAATAACCCCGCCGACGACGGTAGGCCCGCCTGGTCCCCCGACGGCAGCCGCATCGCCTTCATGTCCGACCGCGACGGCAACTACGAGATCTATGTGATGAACGCCGACGGCTCCGGTCAGACCCGCCTCACCAACAACTCCGCCGTAGACGGTGGCCCCGCCTGGTCGCCCGACGGCAGCCGCATCGCCTTCGACTCCGGCCGCGATGGCAACTGGGAGATCTACGTCATGAACGCCGACGGCTCCGGTCAGACCAACCTCACCAATAACCCCGCGGGCGATCTTGCCCCCGCCTGCTCGCCATAGGGGGCGGGCTCAACGGGCCCAGCGCCGCAGGATAGATGGCCTCCTGGCTCTCCTGCCGCCACCAGGGCCGACATATGGAGAGTCGCGCCGTATGTTCTCTCACACGTCTTCAAACACCACGGACGGTGCTCTAGAAAGGCCGCCATTGCTATACTGAGGGCGATGAGCAGGGCTGCTGTCCACCAGCCATCCTACCTGAAGCTTTCGCCCCAGGAGCTGCGCCAGCGCGGCGAGCAGGCGTGGGAGCTGATGGCCAGCCCCTGCCGGGTCTGCCCCCGGCACTGCAAGGTGGACCGCCGCCAGGACGACAAGCGGGGCTTCTGCCGGGTGGGCGTGCGGGCGCTGGTGTCGTCCTTCAGCCCCCATTTCGGCGAGGAGCCGCCGCTGGTGGGGGTTGGCGGCTCGGGGACGATCTTCCTGGCCTCCTGCAACCTGGCCTGCGTCTTCTGCCAGAACTGGGAGATATCGCAGGCCCGCTGGGGCCGCGAGGTGACCGACGAGCAACTGGCGGGCGCGATGCTCGGGCTTCAGGCGCTGGGCTGCCACAACATCAACTTCGTGTCGCCCACCATCTACGTGCCCCAGATCCTGGCCGCCCTGCCCTACGCCGTCGCCGGCGGCCTGCGCCTGCCGCTGGTGTACAACAGCGGCGGCTACGACTCGCTGGAGGCCCTGCGCCTGCTGGACGGCATCTTCGACATCTACATGCCCGACATCAAGTATGCGGACGAGGCGTTCGCCCGCAAGTACTCGCTGGTGAAGGACTACTATCCGGTCGCACGGGCGGCGCTGAAGGAGATGCACCGCCAGGTGGGTGACCTGGTGACCGAGGACGGCGTTGCCGTGCGGGGGCTGATCATCCGCCACCTGGTGCTGCCCCAGGGCCTGGCGGGGACGGCCGAGGTCATGCGCTTCATTGCCCAGGAGCTATCGGTGCACTCCTACGTGAACGTCATGGCCCAGTACCGGCCGGAGAACAAGGCCCAAAGCTACCCGGAGCTGTCGCGGCGGATCAGCGCCGAGGAACATCAGGAGGCCGTGGAGCTGGCGCGACAACAGGGGCTGTACAGGCTCGCGCGGTAGGAGGAGCGGGCCGTCAGCGGTTCGCCCCTCTCCTTGCTCGCACCTATTGCCCGAAGAGATCGTCCGCCAGCTTTTCGCGCTCGATCTCCAGGTAGGAGGCTACGTCAGTCAGGACAGCGCTCAGCGTTCCGACACTGAGCTTCTTGTGTCGGGGGATGGTGATGTGGTGTTCAGTTCCCTTCGTGGTTGATGTCAGGCGCAGATGGCTGCCCGTTTGCCGCGTGATTTCATACCCGTAGCGGTGGAGAAGGGAAGTCAACTCCAGGCCGGGGAGGTCTCGCGGCAGCTTCAAGCGGGGATGACCTCATCCTTGACCACATGGAGGCGAATGACCCGCGGCCTGGCCTCCTCGTCGAAGTGGCAGCGGACAGCGTCTTGGATCATCCCCTTCAGTTCCTCCAGGGTTTCCGCCTGGGTGTAGATGGAATAACCGAGAGCCCTCGCTTCATAGCCGCCCTCGGGCGACTCCTCCACTGTAAATATGATCTCGCTCTCGCCCATCTGCGGCTTCCCCATCTCCTGTCTCCTCCCGCCGCTACACTCCAAGCTGCTTTGCGGTTCTCATCTGTCTCCATCTTGCGGTGAAGGGCCGCGTCGTGTCAACCGCTGTGGTAATGACGGCAGCCTATCAGCGGTTCGCTCCTCTCCTTGCTCGCACGTGTGGCCCGTGTGTATACTCTAGCCATCCAGTGCGGCGAGAGGGAGCAGATTGATCAGGGTTGGCATCATCAACGTGACCGGCTACGCCGGCGCCGAGTTGGCCCGCCTCCTCTACCTGCATCCGGAGGCGAAGGTCACCTCGGTCAGCGGGCGCAGCGCGGCGGGCAAGCCGCTGGCGGAGGTCTTTCCCCACCTCTGGCCGCTGGACCTGAAGGTCAGCAGCGAGCTGGACGAGGTGGACTTTGTCTTCTCCGCCCTGCCGCACGGGGCCAGCGCGGAGGCGGTGGTGCCGTTGGTGCGCAAGCGCCTGCCAGTGGTCGACATGAGCGCTGACTTCCGTTTGAGCGACGCCGCCGAGTACCAGCGCTGGTACGGCGTAGCCCATCCGGCGCCGGAGCTGCTGGGGAAGGCCGTCTACGGCCTGGCGGAGATGAACCGTTCGGCCGTTCGGGAGGCGCGGCTGGTGGCCAACCCCGGCTGCTACCCGACTGGGGCGCTGCTCGCCCTGGCGCCGGCGGCCAAGGGCGGCATCATCGGGCCTGATATCGTGATCGACGCCAAGTCGGGCATATCGGGGGCGGGCCGCAGCCTGGGGCTCAGCTATCACTACGCCGAGGCCAACGAGAGCGTGGCCGCCTACGCCATGGAGGGCCATCGCCATCTGCCGGAGATAGTCCAGGAGCTGGGGCGGCTGTGGCCGAAGGCCGAGGCCTCGCTGCGGGTCACCTTCCAGCCGCATCTCGTCCCCATGACCCGCGGCATCCTCACCACCTGCTACGCGCCCGTGGCCGATGGACGGGCGTTAACCAAAGCAGGGGTGCACGCCCTGTACGAGGACTTCTACAAGAATGAGCCCTTCGTGCGGGTGACCGCCGAGCCGCCTCAGACCAAGCACACCTGGGGCAACAACCTTTGCCTGATCTATCCCACGGTGGACAGGCGGGCGGACCGCCTGGTGGTGGTTAGCTGCATCGACAATCTGGTGAAGGGAGCGGCCGGCCAGGCCATCCAGAACATGAACCTGATGCTGGGCTTCCCCGAGGCCGCTGGCCTCGACCTGCCCGCAGTCTACCCGTGAGCTGATCGGGCTGGGCCTCTCGACGATGAGTTCGGAGATTGTAGTCATTCCCCAGGGGGGCGTCGCCAGCGTTCGCGGCTTTCTGGCCGGCGCCGTCCGTGCGGGCATCAAAGAGAATGTCGACAAGCTGGACATCGGCATCCTCTACTCGCAGCAGCCCTGCGCGGCGGCCGGCGTCTTCACCAGCAATCTGGTGAAGGCGGCACCCATCCTCCTCTGCCAGAAGCACCTGGCCGACGGGCGGGCTCAGGCCATCGTGGCCAACAGCGGCTGCGCCAACGCCTGCACGGGCGAGGAGGGTCTGCGGCAAGCCTATGAGATGGCCGAACTGACCGCTGCCAAGCTGGGCATCCAGCCCGAGGATGTGCTGGTGGCCAGCACCGGCGTCATCGGCAGTTTCCTGCCCATGGACAGGGTTCGCTCGGCCATCGGCGACATTGTGCTTTCGGGCAAGGGAGGTGACGACCTGGCCCGGGCTATCATGACCACCGATACGGTACCGAAGCAGATCGCGGTTCGCTTCGACTGTCAGGGCCGTCGCTATACCCTGGGTGGGGTGGCCAAGGGGGCGGGGATGATCCATCCCCATCTGGCGACTATGCTCTGCTTTCTCACCACCGACGCGCCTGCTCGCCAGGACTTCCTGGACGCTGCCCTGCGGCGGGCGGTTAATGTCTCCTTCAACATGATCACCATTGACGGGGATAGCAGCACCAACGACATGGTGGTGGTGCTGGCCAACGGCCTGGCGGGAGGGGAGCCGCTCACTGCTGAGCATCCGGCGGCGGAGGCTTTCTGCGATGCCCTGACCCAGGTTTGCACTCACCTGGCCAAGGCCATCTGCCGCGATGCTGAGGGCGCCACCAAGCTGATTGAGGTGCGGGTGGAAGGGGCGGCCAGCGACGCCGACGCCCGCCGAGCGGCTCGGGGAGTGGCTGGCTCGCTGTTGGTCAAGACGGCGGTCTACGGCGAGGACCTCAACTGGGGGCGCATCCTGGCTGCCCTGGGCGGCAGCGGCGCTGACATGGCTGAGGACAAGACCACCCTCCACCTGGGCGGCGTTTGCCTCTATCGGCGGGGCCGTCCCCTGGACTACGATGAGAGGGCCGCTCGCGCTGCCCTGGCAGGGGCAGAGGTGGAGCTTCGGCTGGAGTTGGGCCTGGGCGAGGGCGCGGCCGCCGCCTGGGGCTGTGACATCACCGAGGAGTACGTGCGCTTGAACAGCGCCTACACAACGTGAGATGAGCGAATCGCCGATCATTGTGGTGAAGATTGGTGGCAGCACCCTGGGCAGCCACGACACCACCCTGGAGGACTTGGTGGCGCTGCAAAGGGAGGGCTGGCGTTCGGCTGTGGTGCACGGCGGCGGTGCCGCGATAAGCGAGTGGCTGGACTCTCGCGCCACCCCCACTCGCTTCGTGCGCGGCCTGCGGGTCACCGACGCTGAATCGCTGCAGGTGGTGGTGGCGGTGCTAGCTGGTCTGATCAATAAGGAGCTGGTGGCGGCCATCAGCGCCCTGGGTGGCCAGGCCATCGGCCTCTCGGGGGCTGATGGGGGCCTGATCCGCGTTCGCCAGCTAGACCCCGAGCTGGGCTACGTTGGCCAGATCGAGCGGGTGGACAGCGATATGCTCGTGCGGCTATTCGATGCAGGCTACCTGCCTGTCGTCGCGCCCTTGGGCATCCTGTGGGAGAACCAGAGGCTCCAGAGCCAGATCCTGAACATCAACGCCGATACGGTGGCCGGCGAGATGGCCTTCGCCCTGGCCGCCCAGTGGCTGGTCTTCCTGACCGACGTGGCGGGCGTCAGCGGCAGCGACGGCGGCTCGCTGGCCCGCCTGTCCTGCCAGGAGGCGGCGGCCCTCATCGACCAGGGGACGGTCTCCGGCGGCATGATCCCCAAGGTGGAGGCCTGTCTGCGGGCCTGCCAGGGGCGCACGCGCACGGCCATCATCGACGGCCGCCAGCCGCACGCCCTCCTGGCGGCGGTTCAGCAAAGCCGGTTCCTGGGAACGACTATCGGTGCGAGCGAGGAGGGGCCATGAACGACTGGCAGCAACTGGAGAAACGCTACTTCTTTTCGACCTTCAAGCGCCAGCCGGTCACCCTGGTGCGCGGGCAGGGCGTGCGCGTCTGGGACGACCAGGGGAGGGAGTACCTGGACTTCGTGGCGGGGATCGCCTCCGTGAGTCTGGGTCACTGCCATCCGGTGGTGGTATCGGCTCTGGCCGAGCAGGCCGGCGTCCTCGCGCACGACTCCAACCTTGTGTACAGCATCCCCCAGCTTCGCCTGGCTCAGCTCTTGGTGGAGAATAGCTGCCTGGATCGCGTCTTCTTCTGCAACAGCGGCGCCGAGGCCGTCGAGGGGGCGATCAAGCTGGCCCGCAAGTGGGGCAAGGAGAAGAGGGACGGCGCCTACGAGGTCATCTGCACCGACAACGCATTCCACGGCCGGACGCTGGCTACGGTTACTGCCAGCGGCACCGATAAGTACAAGCTGCCCTTCGCGCCCCTGCCTCCGGGCTTCGTCCACGTGCCCTTCAACGACGTGGAGGCTATCCGCAAGGCCACCAGCGCCAAGACCTGCGCCGTGCTCCTGGAGCCGATCCAGGGCGAGGGCGGCGTCAACGTCCCCAGCGACGACTACCTGCGCCAGGTTCGGGCCTGGTGCGATGAGGCGGGCATCCTGCTGATGCTGGACGAGATCCAGACGGGCATCGGGCGCACGGGCAGCCTGTTCGCCTACCAGCAGTACGCCGCCGAGCCCGATATCATGGCCCTGGCAAAGGGCCTGGCCGGCGGCCTGCCCATTGGTGCCTTGCTGGCCAAGGAGCACTGCGCCGTGTTCGCGCCGGGCGACCACGGCAGCACCTTCGGGGGCAATCCCCTGTGCACCCACGTCGGCTATTGCGTGCTGAAGTACATCATCGATAATGACATCCCCGGTCAGGTGGCCAAGAGGGGCCAGCACCTGGAGCGCCGCCTGCGCAGCCTGGCCGACCGCCATCCTATCGTGACGGACGTGCGTGGCCGCGGCCTGCTGTGGGCCATCGAGCTGGGCGGCGAGCTGGCCGAGCAGGCCGTGGGGCTGTGCCTGGCGCAGGGGCTCATCGTCAACAACGTGAAGCCGACTGCCCTGCGCCTCATGCCGCCCCTGGTGGTGAGCGAGGAGGAGCTGGACCGGGCGGTGGAGATCATCGGTGGGGTGCTGGGGAGAATTGAGGGTGAGGGCTCTTGACAGCAGGCGAGAGTTTGGTATGCTGTTGGTGTTCAATGGACACCAGTAGTATACCAGGAGGCTGGCATGGCTCGTGCTGACATTGACCTGGCGGAGGTTCTCGCTGATCTCAAGGCTATCAGAAATGCTGTGGACCGGCTGGAAACTCGCCTTAAGTCGACTGAGGGGGAGATCATAGACCCATACAAAAGACGCAAGGAGGTCCTTCAGAGGATCTACTGGGCGGACAACAGTGTGAGCAGAGAGGATCTTCTGAATCTATTGCAGAGCTGCGGCACCGACTATCGGTGGATCGGCCAGCAGGTGAAGAAGGGCTACCTTTTGGTGTTCCCAGTGCCTGGCGGTGGCACTCGCTATTCGGTGACTTCTAAGGCAGTACTAGAACTCGGCCTAACCTATGTTGAAGAGGAGGTTGGCGAGGAGAGCCTATCGCTGGCCAAGCTGTCGGAATCATCCTTTGCCGAGGACTGGAACAGCCGCGAGGACGCCATCTATGACTCGCTATAGCCGGGGCGAGGTAGTGCTCGTATCTTCCCCTTTTAGCGAGCGTCAGGGCGGGAAGAGAAGGCCAGCCCTGATAGTCAGCAGCGACGCCTACAACGCCGCGAGCAGCGACGTTATCATTGCTCAGATCACTAGTCGAGTAGCCGCATCGCTCCGACCAGGCGATCATCGCATAGAAGGATGGCAGCAAGCAGGTTTACTGGCGCCATCACTGGCACGGGCACGGCTGGCAACTTTGCACAATTCATTGATCCTACGCCGCTTGGGGACAATGCCTGATACAGACATGCGTGCTTTCGGGCAGGCTTTGGCCCTGGCCCTCGGCCTTGGAAAGTAGGATCGAGAGGAGAACTTCATGCCTGAGAAACTGATTCTTGCCTATTCTGGCGGCCTGGATACCTCCGTGGCCGTGCGCTGGCTGAAGGAGGAGCGGGGCTACGACGTCGTCTGCCTGACCGTGGACGTGGGCATGCAGAAGGACCGCGAGACGCTGCACAGCCGGGCGCTGGCGGCGGGGGGCGTCGCCTTCCGCTGGGCCGAGGCCCAGGAGACGTTCGTCCGGCACTTCGCCTTCCCCGCCCTGGCCGCTGGCGCCGTCTACGAGAGGCAGTACCCGCTGGCCACCGCCCTGGGGCGGCCGCTGATCGCCAAGATGCTGGTGGACACCGCCCGTCAGGAGGGGGCCACCGCCGTCGGCCACGGCTCGACCGGCAAGGGCAACGACCAGGTGCGCTTCGACGTCAGCGTGCAGGCCCTCGCCCCCGACCTGCGCATCGTCGCCCCCGTGCGCGAGTGGGGGATGACGCGCGAGGACGAGATCACCTATGCCCAGCAGCACAACATCCCCGTGCCGGTGACCAAGGAGAGCCCCTACTCCATCGACGAGAACCTGTGGGGGCGCAGTATCGAGTGCGGCGTCCTGGAGGATCCCTGGGTCGAGCCGCCGGAGGACGTGTTCGAGTGGACGAAGTCGGTGGCCGCGGCGCCCGACAAGCCGGCCTACGTGGAGATCGGCTTCGAGCGGGGGATGCCGGTGGCCCTGGACGGCCGCGAGCTCGATGGCGTGTCGCTGGTAACCCGCCTGCACGAGCTGGCCGGCGAGCACGGCGTCGGCCGCATCGACCATCTGGAGAATCGGCTGGTGGGCATCAAGTCGCGGGAGATATACGAGGCGCCGGCGGCGGTGACGTTGCTCAAGGCGCACGAGGGCCTCGAGCAGATGACCCTGTCCAAGCCGCAGGTGCGTATGAAGGAGCGCATCGCCCAGGAGTACGCCGACCTCATCTACAACGGCCTGTGGTTCACCGCCCACCACGAAGACCTGGCGGCCTACGTCCAGAGCACCCAGCGGCACGTCACCGGCACGATACGGGTGCGGCTGCACAAGGGGACCGCGATGGTGGTGGGGCGCAAGTCGCCCAAGAGCTTGTATGATTTCTCCCTGGCCACGTATGATAAGGGCGACGTGTACGATCAGAGCGCGGCGCCGGGCTTCATCCACATCTGGGGCCTGCCGGTGCGAGTGCAGGCTCGCGCCCAGATGCTGGAGGAGGTTGACTGACCGGAGGGCAGCGAGGCCGATGAGCAGTGAGACCGTATGGGTCACCGTTCTGGCGAGTCTTTCTACTGGGTTGCTTGGCGTAGTCCTAGGCCACATATGGAGCTCGGCCCGCGAGCGTGCGCACGAGCTCGCCAAGATGCGCGGGATGCTTGAAAAGCTTCAGGGCAAGGTGGAAGCGGGTGCAGATACTGCATCCACGATTCAGCAACAAGTGAATATAAGCTTGCCGAGCGGCGCTGCTAGTACCGTAGGGACGCAGGAGGCGCCCAAGAATTTGCCCGACCCAGGGGAGATTCTGAGCAGGCTAGATGAGATATTCGGCCGACTGCAACAACTCGAACTTCAGACTGTGGACTCCCGCCCTCTGGCGGGTTCGTTTCACGGCTACGAATTTGGCGGGCAGTTCATGATGCAATTGCACTGGTTTGCCCGGTGGTACGAAACGTTCACTATCGACGTTGGGCTCCTACTGATCGAAGTGGTTAGGGCCAACAATAGTCTGAAACTAGAAATTGCGCTTCAAGGAGATCCCCTTGGCGTATTGCCAAGTAGAGCTGCGGCTGTAGATGAAGCTCTTAAAAAGGGAGTCTCGCTGCTCGCTGTCACTCCTGAAGGCGCTGCTCTCACTTTAACTGAAAAGGGGCGACAGCTATTGGAGGCTTGGAGGTCATGGGGATCGCAGGCAAGACAGTGACCGCCGTCCTCTTCGATCTCGGCGATACGCTGTGGCTGTGTTTTGCGCTCTGCGGGGTAAGTCCCGCAGCTTCGACGGAGGCTGAGGGTTTGTGGTCATGAACAGAACAACTCGACAGTTCCAGTGGTCGAGGGGGCTGTGCGGTGGCCCATTGAGTGTAGCGGCGACCTTTAGGTCGCCACATGGAGGCCTAAAGGCCTCCGCTACATTCGAGGGTGGAACCCTTCAGCCATGATTAGCGCCGTTCTCTTCGATCTCGGCGATACGCTGTGGCATTTCCCCAGCATGCCGCCCCACATCCTCGTGCGGGAGGAGACGGTGCGCCGCATCAATGCCCTCCTGCGCCGTTGGGGCATCGAGCCCGAGGGCCCGCTCTTCTTCCTGGGCCGCGACATCCGCGTGGCGGTGGAGCGGGAGACGGGGGAGGCCTATCGCACCGACCACGTGAGCCCCGACTATCTGGACCTGTGCGCCGACATAGCGGGGAGCTTCGGTCTGCGCCTGACCGAGGAGCAGACGCACGAGCTGTGGGACGCCTGGAACCTGGGCGGCCGCTTCTTCGGCCGCACTCTCTTCCCCGATGCCCTCGATACCCTGCGCTGGCTCCAGGAGCATGGCTTGAAGCTGGGCGCCGTGACCGACCGCGCCTTCGGCGGGCCGCGCTTCCTGGCCGAGCTGGCGGAGTACGGCCTCGAGCCCTACTTGCAGGAGGTGACCATCTCCTCGAACGTGGGCTACCTGAAGCCGCACCCCCGCATCTTCCAGCACGCGCTGGACGCCCTGGCGGTGGCGGCCGAGGAGACGGTGATGGTGGGCGACTCGCTGCGCTGCGACGTGGCGGGGGCCAAGGCCCTGGGCATGGTCGCGGTCTGGAAGCGCCCGCCCCTGGATGAGCCCACGGAAGTTGGCGCCGACAAGCTGGACGTGGAGGGCGAGATCGCCCCCGACTACGTCATCGACAATCTCTGGGAGCTGACCCAGCTACCGGTTCTCAATCATGGCTAAGAAGAAGTCCGCCAAGGTTTGGGCCGCCCGCTTCGCCAAGGCCACCGACCCGCGCGCCGAGGCCTTCACCGCCGCCATCGACGTCGACCGGCGGCTGTGGCGGTACGACATCGCCGGCTCCATCGCCCACGCCCGCATGCTGGCCAAGCAGGGCATCATCCCGCCGGAGGACGGCGAGGCCATCGTGCGCGGGCTGGCGGAGATAGGCGAGGAGATCGAGGCCGGCCGGTTCGAGTTCAGGCGCGAGCTGGAAGACATCCACATGAACATCGAGGCCCGCCTGCGGGAGAAGATCGGCCCGGCTGCCGACCGCCTGCACACGGCGCGCTCCCGCAACGACCAGGTGGCCACCGACCTGCGCCTCTACCTGAAGGACGCCATCGGCGGCGTGCTGGCCGCGCTGCGTCGCCTCCAGGGGGCGCTTCTCGACCTGGCGGAGGCCAATCGCTCGGTGATCATGCCCGGCTACACCCACCTCCAGCGGGCCCAGCCCGTGCTCTTCGCCCACCACCTGCTCGCCTACTTCGAGATGTTCGACCGCGATGTGGGGCGCTTCCAGGACTGCCGCCAGCGGGCCGATGTCCTGCCCCTGGGCTCCGGCGCCCTGGCTGGCGTGCCCTACGCCATCGACCGTCAGCTCGTGGCCCGCGAGCTGGGCTTCAGCCGCATCAGCGATAACAGCCTGGACGCCGTCTCCGACCGCGACTGCGTGGTCGAGTTCGAGGCGGCGGCGGCGCTGACCATGATGCACCTATCGCGCCTGTCCGAGGAGCTGGTGCTGTGGTCCAGCGCCGAGTTCGGCTTCATCCAGATAGACGAGGCCTTCGCCGGCGGCTCCAGCATCATGCCCCAGAAGCGCAACCCCGACGTGGCCGAGCTGGCCCGCGCCAAGACGGGCCGCGTGTACGGCAACCTCCTGTCGATCCTGACGGTGCTCAAGGGCCTGCCCCTGGCCTATTGCCTCGACCTGCAGGAGGACAAGGCCGGCCTGTTCGACAGCGCCGACACCCTTCTCGCCACTCTGGATGTGGTGGCCGCCATGCTCCCGACGATTCGCGTGAACGCCGAGCGGACGCAGGCGGCGGCCGGCGAGAGCTACACTCTGGCCACCGATGTCGCCGACTACCTGGTGCGCCAGGGCCTGCCCTTCCGCGAGGCGCACGGGGTGGTCGGCCAGCTTGTCAGATACGCCGACGAGCAGGGCAAGGGCCTCTCCGAGCTCACGCTGGCGGAGTACCGCCGCTTCTCGCCGCTCTTCGACGAAGGCGTGCTGAAGCTGGACGTCCGCTCGGCCATCGAGGCCAGGGACGTGCCCGGCGGGACGTCGTCGCGGCAGGTGGCGGCGGCCCTCAAGCGCGCCCGCGAGAGGCTGGAAGGCGGAAGGCGATGATCAACGGCATCAAGCTGGCTCCCTCCGTCCTCGCGGCTGACTACGCCCGCCTGGGCGAGCAGGTGCGGGAGGCCGCGGCCGCCGGCGCCGACTACATCCACGTCGATGTCATGGACGGCCGCTTCGTGCCCAACATCACCGTTGGGCCGCCGGTGGTGGAGGCCCTGCGGCGGGCGACCGACCTGCCGCTGGACGTTCACCTGATGATCGAGGAGCCGGAGCGGCACATCGAGGCCTTCGCCCAGGCGGGGGCCAGCATCCTCACTGTCCACCCGGAGGCCGGCCCGCACGTGCATCGGCTGGTGCAGATGATCAAGGGCCTGGGCGTGAAGGCGGGCGTCTCCCTCAATCCGGCCAGCCCGCTGGCCCTCATCGAGGAGGTGCTGGCGGACGTGGACTTGGTGCTGCTGATGACGGTGAACCCGGGTTGGGGTGGCCAGCAGTTCCTGCCCAGCGTTCTGCCCAAGATCCGACGGCTGCGGCGGATGCTGGACGAGCAGGGCCTGGCGGCAGAGCTGGAGGTGGACGGCGGCATCACGGCGGAGACGGCGCCGCTGGTGGTGGAGGCGGGGGCGCGAGTGCTCGTTGCGGGCACGGCGGTGTTTCGGCAGGCGGAGGGCGTGGCGGCGGCGATGGCGCGCATCGAGGAGAGCGTGCGCAAGGCGAGGCCGGTCTAGGGGCCGATTTCGCTTTGCAGACGAACGCCCTGGGCTTCTGCCAGGGCGTTTTCGATTGACGAGGGTGAGACTAGCGTGCCGTCTTGAGCTGGGTGCGCAGGCAGCGGGTGCAGATGGCGATCCGCACCGGGCGGCCCTCGATGGTCATGGTGCGCTTCTGGATGTTGGCCCGGAAGACGCGATTGGTCTTGGGCGCTCGCCTCTCCCACCGTCCGGCGTGCTTGTGGCGGATGTTGCGTCCGAATGTGGTTCCCTTGCCGCAGATAGCGCATCTGGCCATCGAAGCTTGCTCCCTTTGCCCCTTGCACCTGTCAGTGGGTGGGGGTAGAATTCGGCCCGCAGGCATCATAACATTCTATGTCGACGAAGAGCAAGGCGAGGGAGTACGCTTGCTCGAGAGCGTTCCGCGTGGCTGCGTACTAAGAGAATGGCCTCTCCAAAAAGTCGCTCCATGACCAGCCCATCGGTTCTGAGCACCCTTTCGGGAAGCGGGTTGCGTGCGATGTTCGCCACCGCCACCACCTGGCTGGAGTGCCACGTCGAGGCGATCAACGCCATCAACGTCTTCCCCGTGCCCGACGGCGACACCGGCACCAACATGTACCTCACCATGCGCTCCACCCTGGAGGAGGCCTACCGCGTCGATGACGATGGCGTGGGGGCCATGCTGGCGGCGATGTCCAGGGGAGCCCTGATGGGCGCCCGCGGTAACTCCGGCGTGATCCTATCCCAGATCATTCGTGGCCTGGCCTGCGCCGCCGAGGAGCGCCAGCATCTGGACGCCCGCGGCCTTGCGGCTGGCCTGGTCAAGGCGGCGGATACCGCCTACAAGGCGGTCAGCCAGCCCGTTGAGGGCACTATTCTCACCGTGATGCGAGAGGCCGCCGCCGCTGCTCAAGGCGAGGCTCAGAGGGATGGGCAGGACATCCTAGCGGTAGTGGCTTCGGCCACCGAGGCGGCGCGCGAGGCGGTGGCCAAGACCCCCACCCTCCTGCCGGTGCTGGCCGAGGCGGGGGTGGTGGACGCTGGCGGCCAGGGCCTCTACATAATGCTGGAGGGCTTCCTGCGCTACCTCAAGGGTGAGGAGGAGACTCCAATTGGCTCGCCGGTGGCTCACGAGGAGATCGAGCGCGATTGGCTTATGGTGACCAGCCAGATGCACCGGGTGGGCGATTCCCTCTACGGCTACTGCACCGAGTTCCTGGTCTGCGGCCACAATCTGCGCAGCGATGACATCCAGAGACGGATGCTGGAGCTGGGCGACTCGGTGCTGGTAGTGGGGGACGAGAGCTTGCTGCGGGTGCACGTCCACACTGACGATCCCGGCGCCGCCATGAGCTACTGCACTGCCATAGGCTCCATCAATCGAGTGAAGGTGGACAACATTCAGGCGCAGGCTGAGGAGTTCCTGGCCGCGCATCGGCGGCCGAGGGTTACCGCTCCACCGGTGGACATTGCGACGGTGGCGGTGGTGGCTGGCGAGGGCATGGAGCGGCTGTTCCGGAGCATGGGAGCCACCGCCATCGTGGAGGGCGGCCCCACGATGAACCCCAGTGCTCGCCAGCTCCTGGAAGCCGTCGAGCAGTGCCCCGCGGACCGCGTGGTGCTTCTGCCGAACGATAAGAACATCGTCATGGCGGCAGGGCAGGCGCTCTCCATGACCCCCAAGGAGGTGCGTCTTGTGAAGACGACCAGCGTGCCGCAGGGGGTGGCCGCTCTTCTGGCCTTCAGCCCGAGTGAGGACCTGGAGACGAACGTTGAAGCCATGGAGGAGGCCAGGGCCGGCGTTCGCACGGTGGAAGTGACGCGGGCTATTCGCACTGCCAGTATTGGCGGCCTGCGCATCCGAGAGGGTCAGTGCATAGCTGTGGTCGATGGGGAGCTGAAGGTGGCTCGGAAGACTGCCGAGGCAACGGTGAAGGCTGCCCTGGGACACCTGCCCATGGAGGAGGTCAGCCTGCTCACCCTCTACTATGGCGCCGACACCCACGAAGCGGAGGCGCGCGCACTAGCCACCGAGCTGCGTCGTCGCCATCCTCAGCACGACGTGGAAGTTGTCTACGGCGGCCAGCCTCACTACTACTACATCGTGTCGGCGGAGTAGGATTCGCCCAGCTCCATCAGCAGCGCCAGGACTCGCTCTCGTATCTGGTCTCTGATGAGCCGTACCTTCTCCAGGGGTTGGCCTTGGGTGTCCGTCAGGTTCCAGTCCTCGGAAGGATGAAGGCCCACTGGACAGCTCTCCGCCACGTCGCAGCCCATCGTTATGATCCTGTCGGCCTGCTGGATCATCTGTTGGGTCAGAGGCTTGGGCCGTTGAGAGCTGATGTCGATGCCCAGTTCGGCCATGGCGGCGATGGCAGTGCGGCTCACCGACGTGGCCGGTCGTGTTCCCGCCGACAGGGCCAGGTAGCGGCCGCCGCAGAAGTGATTGAAGAAGGCCTCAGCCATCTGGCTGCGGCCGCTATTGCCAACGCAGACGAACAGGACGTATTTCATGATCCCCCCTCAAGCTTAGCAGAGGGTCTGCATGCCAGCACACAGGCGCTTTTGCGGGGCAGGTGCCGTTGGTATACTAGCCAGCGGAGGTTTAGGGCTTGGCGCGTAAAATAGCCATCGTGACTGACAGCACCGCTGACCTGACGTCGCAGATGGTCGAAGAGATGGGTGTCACCATCGTGCCCCTGCGGGTCATCTTCGGCAATGAGGCCTATCGCGAAGGGGTGGATATCACCACTGAGGAGTTCTACGAGCGGCTGGTCAGGAGCCGCCAGTTGCCCACCACCTCCGCTCCTTCGGTGGGCGACTTCCAGGAGGCGTACGAGCGGCTGCTGAAGGAGGTCGACTCCATAGTCTCGATCCACATCGGGGCGAAGCTCTCGGCCACTGTGCAGGCCGCTCAGACTGCAAGGCAGTCGCTGGCCAAGCCCGAGCGCATCGAGATAGTCGATTCTCAGGCGGTCTCTGTAGTCACCGGCTTCGTGGTCATGGAGGCGGCGGAGGCCGCCCGCGCCGGCGCCAAGCTGGCTGAGGTGAAGGCGGCAGCCGAGAGCGCGGTTCAGAGGACCGACGTGCGGTTCATGCTGGACACGCTGGAGTACGTGCGCCGCGGCGGGCGTATTGGCCGGGCCCGCGCCTACCTGGGAACGCTCCTCAGGGTCAAACCCATCCTTACGCTGCGCGAGGGTGAGGTCTACCCGGAGGAGCGGGTGCGCACGCGGGTGCGTGGTCTGGAGCGCATGATTCAGTGGGCCGTCAGGCACCAGAAGGTGAAACGGGCTGTCGTAGCTCACGCTACCACCCCCGACGAGGCGGAGAGCATCAGGGAGAGGCTGGCGATGGCCTTCCCCAATGTCAAGGTGCACGTGGTACGATTCGGGCCTGTTATTGGCACCCATGGAGGACCTGGCACCATAGGCGTTGGCATCATGCAAGGAGAGTAGGCGGGGATTGGCCGAGGCGGCGACAGACAACCTGCGCAAGGTCCTGGAGCTGGAGCGAGCCAGGGGCTTTGCCGATAGCGCTGTCCTGGGTGGGCTGGACGGCTATCTGCGTCGCTTGCCGAAAGATAGCCCTGCGCTCTTGAATCAGCGCCTGTCGGCGGCCCTAAGCGCCCTTCCTCTCGGTGGCTACGCCTCCTTGCCTTCGTCAAAGCGCCGCCGCTGGCTGGAGGAGCTTCTGGCAGTCATAGATGATCGCTCTGCTGGCGCTCAGCCGCCGCCCAGGGTCAGACCAAAGACGGTTGCTTCTTCCCCGCCGCTGGCAGCCGCCGGCGCCAAGAAGGGGGCGAGGCCCGTTGCGGCCAGGCGGGCCGTGCAGGCAGCGGCACAACCTTCCCTCGATTCGTCCATCGCCGCTCTCAGGGGCGTGAGCCGGGCCACTTTGTCCCGCTTCGCTCGCCTGGGCGTGCACACCATCCGCGATCTGCTCTTCCACTTTCCCTATCGCTACAACGACTTCGCCAACATTCGCCCCATATCACAGCTCGTTGTGGGCGAGGAGCAGACAGTGCTGGCCACGGTGTGGTCAGCAGCGGAGACGACCATCGGTCGCCGCCTGAAGGGCAGCGAGGCCATCGTGGGCGACGAGACGGGCACCCTTCGGGTCATCTGGTGGGGGCAGCGCTACATCGCCCGCCAGCTTCGGGCGGGGACGCGAGTGGCTCTCAGTGGCAAGGTCAGCGTCTATCGCGGCCACCTGCAAATGGAATCGCCCGAATACGAGTCCCTGGCCGGCGACGACCTCATCCACACCGCCCGCCTGGTGCCCGTCTATCCCCTCACCGAGGGCCTGTGGCCGCGCGTCGTTCGCCGCTTGGCGAAGGATGCCCTGGACAACTTCGCCGATAGTGTTCCCGACCCTGTGCCACCGGAGCTGAAGGAGCGTCTGCGCCTCTGGCCGCTGCCCTACGCCCTGCGCCAGATGCACTACCCTGACTTGCTGGAGACAGCGCAGATGGCCCGCCGCTGCCTGGCCTTCCAGGAGCTTCTGATCATTCAGTTGGGCGTCCTCATGCGCCGCCGAGCCTGGCAGGAGAGCGGCAGGGCCTACCCGCTGGCCCTGTCGCAGGGGGCCCTCGCGGGCTTCCTATCCTCCCTTCCCTTTGCGCTCACCCAGGCGCAGAGGCGGGCCATGGGCGAGTTGGCAGCCGATATCGGCCGCGGGGTGCCCATGAGCCGCCTCCTTCAGGGCGATGTTGGTAGCGGCAAGACGGTGGTGGCTACTGCTGGCCTGCTGGCTGCTGTTGCCAGCGGCTGTCAGGGGGCGATGATGGCCCCCACCGAGATCCTGGCCGAGCAGCACTACCGCACTATCTGCGCCCTCCTTGGTGATGGGCGCGAACCCACCCAGGATGGCGGCGTGTTCCAGCCGCCGTACATGGAGAAGCCTCTGCGGGTTGCCCTTCTCATCGGCAGCCTGCGGGGCAGGGAAAAGGCAGCCGCCCAGGAGGCCATCGCCTGCGGCGAGGTGGACATCGCTATCGGCACCCACGCCCTCATCCAGGCAGAGGTCGCCTTCCCCCGCCTGGGTCTGGTGGTGGTCGACGAGCAGCATCGCTTCGGCGTCATGCAGCGGGCCGCCCTGCGAGCCAAGGGCCAGTCGCCCCACGTGCTGGTGATGACCGCCACGCCCATCCCGCGAACCCTTGTTCTGACCGTCTACGGCGACCTGGACATCTCCCTCATCGATGAGATGCCGCCCGGGCGCAAGGCAGTGAAGACCATCCGCGCCCTCCCGCACGAGCGGGACGAGGTCTACGGGTTCGTGCGGGAGGAGGTGGCGAAGGGTCGCCAGGCTTACATTATTTGCCCGTTGATAGAGGAGTCGGAGGCGATTGCCGCTAAGGCGGTGGTGCAGGAGTACGAGCACCTGGCCCGCGATGTCTTCCCCGACCTGCGCTTGGGCCTGGTGCATGGCCGCCTGCCCTCCGCCGAGCGAGAGGCGGAGATGCGATCATTCCGCGACGGCAACCTGGACATCCTGGTGTCCACTGCCGTGGTGGAAGTCGGCATCGACGTCGCCAACGCCACCGTAATGCTGGTGGAGGGCGCCGACCGCTTTGGGCTCTCCCAGCTTCACCAGTTTCGCGGCCGGGTGGGCCGCGGCGAGCACCAGAGCTACTGCATCCTCCTGGCGGACAATCCCTCGCAGGAGGCCCAGGAGCGGCTGAGCCTAATGGAGACCATCTACGACGGCTTCCGCCTGGCCGAGGAAGACCTGCGTCTGCGCGGCCCCGGCGAGTACTTCGGCACCCGCCAGACGGGCATGCCCGACCTGAAGGTGGCCCGCTTGTCGGACATCGACCTCATCGAGAGGGCGCGGGCGGAGGCCGCTCGCCTGCTGGAGGTAGACCCTTCGCTGGCGCGGCCAGAGCATCGTCTGCTAGAGTGTCAGGTGGCGCGCTTGTGGGAACGAGTCACGGCGGAGGTGAGCTGAGAGGATGCTGATCAAGCAGGAGATCGCCCGCCTTGTTGCCGACGCCGCTGCCAGGGCCCAGGAGGAGGGAGACCTGCCGCCGCTGGCCCTGCCGGAGGTGACAGTGGAGCACCCGGCGCGGGAGGAGCACGGCGACTATGCCGCCAGTCTCCCCATGAAGCTAGGCCGGGCCGCTCGCTCCGACCCCCTGGCCATCGCCGAGGCCATAGCCAGGCACATCCGGCCCAGCGATGTCATCGCTGAGGTGGTGGTGGCTCCGCCCGGCTTCATCAACTTTCGCCTGAGCGATGCCTGGCTGGCCCGCCAGCTGGACGCCATCCTCGCCCAGGGCGAGCGCTTCGGCGACGTGCCCTTGGGTGAGGGCCAGCGCCTCCAGTTGGAGTTCGTCAGCGCCAATCCGGTGGGCCCTCTGCACGTGGGTAACGGTCGCGGCCTGGCCATCGGCGATACCCTGGCCAGCGTGCTGGCGGCTGCCGGCTACGCGGTGGAGCGGGAGTACCTGGTGAACGACGCCGGCACCCAGACCGAGATCTTCGCCAGCACGCTATATGCCCGCTATCAGCAGCTCTTCGGCCGGGAGGTGGACATCCCCGAGGGGGGCTACCCCGGCCGCTACATGCTGGAGCTGGCCGAGGAGCTGAAGGCGGAGCAGGGCGAGGCCTTCCTGCGGCCGCCGGGCGAGCCCTGGCCGCGCGAGCTCCACGACGTGGGCGTGGCCAGGATGCTGGCGGTCATCCGCAGCGACCTGGCGACCATGGGCGTGGGCTATGACGTCTGGTTCAGCGAGAAGAGCCTCTACGCCGCCGCCGGGCCCTACGAGCGGGCGATGGAGCTTCTGCGGGAGAAGGGCGTGGTGGCCGAGAAGGAGGGTGCGGTCTGGTTCACGTCGTCGGCTCTGGGCGAGGACAAGGACAACGTGCTGGTGCGCTCCACCGGCTCTCCCACCTACTTCGCCTCCGACATCGCCTACCACTACGATAAGTTCGTCCTGCGCGGCTTCCAGCGGGTGATCAACGTCTGGGGAGCCGACCACCAGGGCCACGTGCCTCGCATGCAGGCCGCCGTGGCTGCCCTGGGCGTCGACCGCGAGCGGCTGGATATCATCATCTACCAACTGGTGACCCTGCGGCGGGGGGCGGAGATCGTCCGTCTCTCCAAGCGCACGGGCGAGATCATCACCCTGCGCGAGCTGGTGGAGGAGGTGGGCGCCGATGCCTGTCGCTTCTTCTTCCTGGCTCGCTCCGCCGATTCCCACATGGACTTTGACCTGGAGCTGGCCAAGCGACAGAGCGCCGAGAACCCCGTGTACTACGTCCAGTACGCCCACGCCCGCGTCGCCGGCATCCTGGCGCACGCCAGCGAGCGGGGCGTCGACTACGCCCCCGCCGGTGGCGGGTCCGCCTCCGCCGAAGGCGGACGTCCTCCGGCGTCTGGCGGAGACGGCGACCTGGCGCTCCTGAGCCATCCGGCCGAACTGGCCCTCATCCGCAGGATGCTGCTCTTGCCGGAGGTGGTGGAGGGCGTGGCCTGCACGCTGGAGCCGCACCACCTGCCCCACTACGCCCTCGAGCTCGCTACGGCCTTCCACGACTTCTACGAGAAGTGTCGGGTGCTCTCCGACGACGAGCCGCTGACGAAGGCCCGACTGAAGCTGGTGGCGGCCTGCAAGAACGCCCTCGCCCGAACGCTGGGCCTCATGGGCGTCCGCGCGCCGGAGAGAATGTAGCCGGTGCTGCCTTGTTCCCGCCTGCGACGCATGCTAGTATTCCGTTAACCCACCTTTGCGAGGTTGTGAGTCCATGACCAATGGTTCGGCAGGCTCACCATGAGCGGTTCGGCAGGCTCACCATGAAGCGTGGCCGCGTATTTGCCGGCATCCGCTGCACGGGCCGCCAGCATCTCGGCAACTACCTGGGGGCCATCCAGAACTTTGTGGCCCTCCAGGACGAATATGACTGCGTCTACTCCGCCGTCGATGTCCACACCATCACCACGCCCTGGGAGCCGGGCGAGCTGCGGCAGAACGTGTGGGAGACCGTGCTCGACCTGCTGGCTGCTGGCATCGATCCCGAGCGCAGCATCCTCTATGTGCAGTCGCACGTGCCCGAGGTGATGGAGCTGGCCGTGTTCCTGGGCATGATCACCCCCTTGGGCTGGCTAACCCGCGTCACCACCTTCAAGGACAAGGTGCGCCTTCATCCTGACAACGTGAACTATGGGCTGGTGGGCTATCCCGTCCTCATGACCGCCGACATCATTGGCTACAAAGCCGACACGGTGCCCGTGGGTGAGGATCAGCAGCCTCACCTGGAGCTGGCGCGGGAGATCGCCCGCCGGTTCAATCGCCTGTTCGGCGAGACCTTCCCCGAGCCTTTCGCGAAGCTCACGGAGGCGCCGGTGGTGCTCGGCCTCGACGGCGTCAACAAGATGAGCAAGAGCCTGGACAACGACATCGAGCTGGCCGCTACGCCGGAGGAGACGCTGGAGCGGGTGATGACCGCCGTCACCGACCCCCAGCGAACCCATCGCCACATCCCCGGTCGGCCCGAGGTGTGCAACGTCTACAGCCTCCATCACCACTTCAACCCGGACCAGGTGGAGGTTGTGTACGCAGAGTGCACCACCGCCAAGCGGGGCTGCGTCGAGTGCAAGCAGCAACTGGCCGAGGGCATCAATCGCGTCCTTGCCCCCTTCCGCCAGCGGCGCCAGGAGCTGGCCGGCCGCACGGGCTACGTCGAGGGGGTGCTGGCCGACGGGGCTGCCCGCGCTCGCGCCATCGCCCGCCAGACGCTGGCCGAGGCGCGGGAGAAGATGGGGCTGCCTGCGCCCTATGGCGACTGATCTCCCTTCGACAAGCTCAGGTCAGGCTCCTCTGTCCAGGAGCGGCAAGAGCCCGCTGGAGGTGGCCCGCCTCTGCGCCCGCGAAGGCGAGCGCATTGTGATGGCGGCCTTCAGGCGTCCGCAGGACGTGCGCGCCAAAGGGCGGGGCAACCTGGTCACCGCCGCCGATCTGGCCTCCGAGCGCGCCATCCATGAAATCCTGGCCGCCGAGTACCCCGACCACTCCGTCCTCTCGGAGGAGACGGGGCCGAAGGTCGGCCGACCTGGCGGCCCCGCCACCGCCAGGGGCGAAGGCTGGATGTGGGTGGTGGACCCGCTGGACGGCACCCACAACTACGCCCGCGGCATCCCCTTCTTCTGCATCAACATCGCCCTCTGCTATGGGGAGGAGCCGCTGGTGGCGCTGACCCACGACCCTGTTCGGGGGGAGGAGTTCTATGCTCAGAAGGGCGAGGGGGCTTTCGTGAACGGCGAGCGGATGCAGGCCTCACAGAGGGAGAGCGTGCAGGAGTCGCTGGTGACGGTGGGCCTGGGCTACAACGACGAGCGGGCGGGCCGGCTGCTGGGCCTGCTGCACGAGCTGTGGCCGGGGATGCAGAGCGTGCGCATCATGGGGAGCGCTGCCCTGGGGCTGGCCTACACCGCCTGCGGCCGCTTCGACCTGTTCGTCCATCACGTGCTGTACCCCTGGGACATCGCCGCGGGCATCTTGCTGGTGCGAGAGGCCGGCGGCGCGTTCAGCGACCGCGACGGCGGGCCGGTGGGCATCCACAGCGAGGGGGCCATCGCCGGGGCGCCCGGTGCCCACGCCGACTTCCTGCGGTTGGCCGCGGGCAGGGAGTGGCGGTAGGGCTGGGGCCTCTCTCCTGGGGCGCTACTCTCGCCAGAACGACCACCCCCGCAGTAAGCGCTGCTCTGGGAGGACACGCCAACCCGCAGCACGCCTGTGCGGGCAGACGCGGCTCACGCTATTGCCCAGGCGCATGGGGAGCCAGGGTACGTATCCTCCAGCGATTTCTCCAAAATTTGCATGCCGAAGACTTGACAAATCTTTGCTGATATGTAGACTATGATCGCCTGGAGTCGCGACATAACCTGAGGTTGATAGGTACGAGGCGTATCGGGCTGCGGTCGCCATAGCTCTGGCGGGCTTGCCGCGCGCGCAGATGCCGTCTAGTTCCTAGAAAGGGGTGCGACAATGAAGTACGGGCGAATTCTCCTGCTGGTGCTTGCGGTGGCTGCGCTGGCGGCCGTAGGTTCGGAGCTTGGCCGCGGGGCCGATGTGGCCCGCTCGGCCCCGGCGGCGGACGACGTGGACATTAGCCTGGACAATGTCACCATTCTTGGGGCCGACACCGACGGTAACGAGAATACCATCGAGATACCCACGTGCGACGACAAGGTGAATATCCCCCAGACCGTATCTTTCGCAAGGATAGTGAAGGAGATCACGATCAGAGTACCGATCCTTATCAGGGTGCGCGTGTCGGGAGAGTTCAAGCCGCCGAACTACACCTTCTGGCACTGTATGCTTCCCTTCGTCGCCGGGGCCAACGCGCTGACCGATCAGGGATGCACCGTGGGCAGCCCGTCTTACTCCGTGCTCGGCAGCCAGCCCCCATTCAGGGGTCTGCCGGAGTGTCAGTGGACTTGGACGACCCAGCCCCCCTTCCCGGCCGGGGCCCACAAGGTGGTAATGCCGTGGTTACGTTCTCCCTATCTCAAGTGCGAAAGGTTCGTGAACTACAGCACGCTCGTTGCGGTCGCCCCGCCCTTCCAGGCGAGCGGGCCTGCGCCGGGGTGTAGAGTAAATGAAGTGTCGGCTGCTGCCTGGGTCCCACCAACGCCGGGCCCGAATCCCTACGACATCGGTGACTGCATCCTCGACTGGCACAAGTACTTCTGGGTAGTCAGAGTCGGGACCATAAAGATCAGGGTCGTGGACGGCTTGGAGTTGAAGCCGGCAGACATCCCCGTGGGCCTATACGACATGTCCGAGGACATCGAGGTTCTGCCGGAGGGGTACACCGACCCTAACCTGACTGACAACGGGCTCACGGTGTCCTTCAAGCTCAACATCGTGCCCACGGCCCCCGTTGGCGGCCTGGCGGAGCTGCCGGGTGTCTCTGGCTCCTCCGGCCTCAACTACGTCGCTCTGGCTGGACTGGCGGCTGCGGCGGTGGTCGCTCTCGGCGCGAGCGGGTGGTACGCCAGGAGGCGGTGGGGGAGGTAGGCCTGCTGCCGTTCGGCTACGCTTCCTGCGGCTCGCAGGCCGTCCAGCGGTCGCCCCGCTCGTAGTAGGAGTGCCGTGGTCTCTTGCCAACCCTTGCGGCTGCGAGTGGAATGGGGCTACCAATTATGTATAGGGAGGTGCTTGTCATGTTCGACGGTATGTCTAAGCCCACCCTCTTGGTGGCAACGCTCATCGGCGGGCTTGCCCTATTTGTGGCGGGGTTCATCATCGCGATGGAGATACGCTCGGCGGTCGCCAGCCCCGCTGCTGCCACAACGGGGGGCGGCTGCTACACCAACTGGAACGCGGACACGTGCGCGAGCGGCTACACGGCGGTGGAGACGGGAGTGTGGACGGACGTGATGGGGGGCACGGGCACCGTGTCTGAAGGCGCCGTCGTGTGTGCGAGTAAGCACACGCTCGACATCGACCTTGGTTGGTACCTGAATGCCGACACAGACGGGGGCGACATGTCATCTGCTCCTGACGGGAGCGTAGTGAGGGACTGGCCCTGCGCCATCTGCTGTGCCAGCGGCGGCGCTGCTGTCGGCGGAGTAGGGCAACTGCCGAACGTGGCTGGAACGGGTGACCCGCTGCCCCGCAACCAGATCATCATCGCTGCCGTCACCGCCATGATCGCCTTCGGCGCAGGCGGCTGGTACGCCAGGAGGCGATGGGGGAGGTAGCGCTGTCGGCGGATCGTCAGCGCGCTCCCACCTCCGCTGCGGTCCAGCGATCGTTGCGCTCGTAGTAGGAGAGCGTGAGCAGCAGGTCGCCCTCGAGGCGCACGAGGTAGCAGCGGCGGTGCGGCTCTTGCCACTCGCGCTCCACCGCCAGCACCTCGTGCTCGCCGCCGCGCCAGGTCAGGCGCTGCGGTCGCTGGGGGTAGCGGCTGCCGGCGTAGCTGGCGACC
>Ga0315289_10002250_pt1 | contig 29741 bp, 24 predicted proteins | sample YL17G11_40_MG_FD_203452 | JGI IMG/M metagenome (GOLD analysis project Ga0315289, IMG submission 203452) | Sediment microbial communities from Yellowstone Lake, YNP, Wyoming, USA - YL17G11_40 | ecosystem: Environmental > Aquatic > Freshwater > Lake > Sediment | place: USA: Wyoming | collected... | reverse complement strand
GCCACCTCCAACGTCGTGAAGACGATGGAATACACAAGGAACCCCAACTACGTGACCAACGCCACCGAAACGCTTCGGGTCTACGTCGGAATGCAGCCCGGGATGTTCCTCTACAATCTCGCCGCCATTGACTACCCGTACGCCGAGCGCGCGCTCAAGGCGCTTGTCGAGGTCGCTTCCCCAACCGGTGAGTACACCGAAAAGGAAGTCACCGAGCCGACCAACTACAGCACCCAGTTCTGGGGCCACCGCATCAGGCCCTGGGAAGGCGGCATAAACATGGACGCCGCCTACTACTATCTCACCGGCCTCGATCCGGACATGGGGAACGGCCGCGTCGCCCTGTGCCCGCGCTTGCCCTTCGGCTGGAACCAGATGTCCGTCCTCGGACAGCCGCTTGGAGATGGCAAACTGGACATCCAGGTCACCGACGACGGCGCCAGACGCAACTACACGCTCAAGTGGACCGGCTCCAAACCCATTGGCGCGGACTTCAAGATTTCGCTTTGCCTGGATGGAGCCCTTTCCCTGGCGAAGATCACATCGGTCAAGATCAACGGGGCTGCGGCAAAGGTCGCCCCGAAGAGAAAATGGTTTGTGACGACCGCGGATCTCAACCTATCGCTGGCTCCCGGCAAGGAAACCGTAGTGACCGTTCAGTACCAGAAGGAGAAGCCGCCGCTGGATGGGGGGTTGAGGCCCATGCCCCAGCGGTATGAGTACATCGTGCCGAAGAACATTCCGTATCACGACATCGTGCTCTGGTCATCCGAGCCTCGGAAGACCAGGCCTGAGGACGTTGGTCCCTACGACTTACTCAAGTCCAAGTTGAAGGTCCGCCTGATCTCGCCCATAACGCCGAGCAACGCGGATTGGCTCCGGCCCTTCCTGCTCAAGTCGAATGGCCAACCCAACGCACGACTGTTCCTGATGGGCACCGGCTCCATAGCAAACTCGCTGAAATACGCCAAGTGGTGGGGCAATCCCGGCCTGACCAAGCTCTTCACGGACTATATGAAGGCAGGCGGAGTCATCGTGGCCGTAAAGGGCGGAGAAACCACTTCCGAGCTGTTCGGAAAGCTTCTCACAGACGGAAGCTACTTCATCGTCCCTACAGCCGCTACGCCTGTCCTGCCCGTCGGCGCAGCCGGCAAGCAGGCGTGCGACGTTCTAAAGCTCTTCACCGGGGACAAGAAGCCCACCGCCACGGGCATGTACGTCTATAAGAACATGGTCGTTCTCGCCAGGCCAGAACCCGAGAAGAACGCTGGTACAATGATGGCCCGCAGCTTCGGCAAAGGCTTCTTCCTGAGTATGCTGCTCGACCTGGATGTCCAGCAGTTCGCAGCACTCGGCGCGACGCTTGCCCAACCGCAGACCCTCTCCGCTCTGGGTCGCATCATCTCTGGCGCCGAACCCCAGGGCGTCAAAGGTGCGTTTGAGGACTACGGCAAGGACGGCGTGTTCTCCGACGATTTCAAGTCCTACCAGACGGGCAGCGTAGGGCTGCCCGTCTGGCTCCCTCTCAGCGGCGTCTGGAAGATCCAGGACGGCCAGTACCACGAGATAGCCGGAAACAGCTACGACTTCTGCACTACCGCCAATGCCAAGATCAAGGGAGACTACACCATCGAGGTCTCTTCAACACTCGTCGAGGGCATTTTTGAGTCGGGAGTCGTGTTCAACCTGCCCACGCGGTTCTCGATGGCCAGGTCGCAGATGGTGCGGTTCTGCGGCGGCAGCGCGCTGTGGTGTGGGCCTCTTCAGGGCGGCTTCAGCCTGGAGCATGACATCCCGACTGGCGTGGAGCATGTCCCGAAGGACTTCCACATGCTCAAGGTGACGGTCTACAACAGCAAGGGCACGTATGACCTTGCCGTGGATGGCAAGGAGATCGCCAAGGACCTGAAGCTAACGGTCAAGCCGAAGAGTGCGGATGAGGGCTTCTACGTGGGGCTGATTAGCTGCCGCGGACACGTTGCTTACAACAGCGTCAAGGTGACTCCGCTCTAGCCCGCGCCATTCACGACCCGCTCGTAGTGGCCGGGCTCCGTCCCGGCCTGGTGCCCAGGGATCGTAGTGGCCGGGCGCTGTCCCGGCCTTGTGCCCAAGGATCGTAGTGGCCGGGCGCTGTCCCGGCCTTGGGGCTGCGCCCAATAAACCGCGTGGCCCTCAGGGCCCCTCACCAGGCGCGCGGGTACGTGGACGGGGTTCAAACGTGGTCCAGGCGGTTCTTGAGGGCAATGAGCGCTTCCTTGGCCCTTGCATACGTCGGGTCGAGAGTGAGCGCTTTCTCGTACTCGTATTCCGCTTCCGTGAGTATGCCGACAGCCTCGTAGGCTTGGGCAATGTTGTAGTGGGTTTTCGCCACCCCCGGAGCTATCTGCTCGGCGGTCTTAAAGGCGCCGATAGCCTTCTCGTAGCGTCCTTTGGCGGCGTAGGCAGCGCCCAGGTGGTTGAAGACCCTGTAGTCGTCGTGACTAGCACGGGTTGCCTCTTCAAACTCGGTAATTGCCGTGTCGAGATCTCCAGCCTTCACAGCCGCAACGCCCCGCTCGAACGGACTGCCTGATTCTTCCATTACCCGATGCGCTCCTGCTCTGGCCCACACGTCAGAGCTACCATCGCCAAGTATAGCCTGACCCTCCGGCAGGTGTCAAGGCGACGCCGACCTCAGTGTGTTGCCCATGCGATTATGTCCCCGAATAATGCCCATGCGATAATGTCCCCATGAACAGGGCGTGCATTATTATTAGTGAACGGGAAGCGGGAAGGTACAAGGTGCTGGAACTGGTGCAGCGCGGGTTGGTTACCCTGGTCGAGGCCTCGCAGGCGATGGGGGTAAGCTGCAGGCATGCTAAGAGGCTGAAGAAGCAGGCAGAAGGGGGCATCCGCGGGCTTGCCCACGGCAACAGGGGGCGAACCCCGGCCAACGCACTAGATCCGGCCCTCCGAGCAAGAGTTCTGGAGTTGTCGGAGGAGAAGTACCCGAAGTTCAACGACAGACACTTTGCCGAGATGTTGGCCGAGCGGGAGGGGATAAGGGTGGGCCATTGCCGCGTGCGCCCTGATCTGCCTCGAAAGCCTGGCCAGTCTCAAAGCTAGGAACAGGCTCAGCAGCACCAGACACAGCACGAGCGCAGACAACACTACGAGCATCAAGGGCTCGTGAGTACGCGCGAAAGCCAAGAGCGAATCAGTCCAGTTCATGAAGCTCCCTATCCTCCAGTCGCGCCCATTATACCATAGCAGGACCTGTTTCGGAAGACAGCCTTCAGCTGTGAGCTTTCAGCGGTCGGATTGAAGGAGACCCGGTGTGATACGTCGGACGTCGCATCCAGACGCTCTTGCCTGGCGGACGTACGCAGAAGAAGCCGGCCCACACGGACCGGCTTCGAAACCCGGCAGCGGGGGGTGCAGTTATTGCGAACTATCCGCCGCTTCGGATGACTGCGGTTGAGGTAAAGAGATCCAAGCCTCTACGCTGACTTTCGCCTCAACATCACGCTGGAGATCCCGCCGATGCCGCAGAGCAGGGGGAACGGAAGATGGTCCGGCGCCGGAACGAGCAGACAAGCACATGGACTTCCCTCGAAATAATGGACACCTTGAACCTCCCCCCCGCTTGCTCCAGTCTTTGGGGGCCTACCACCCCGGCCCCCTATGAGCATTCCGATAGGCGGTTGACCGACGAAGACTGGACCCGCACTTGCGACACTTGCCCAGCAACGTCCTGCACTTGCTATGTACAGAGTGCCCGCAGGTGGCGCACTCGTAGTGCCCCTGACAGTTGAACCAAGTTCCGTCAATGGGTCCTCCAATTTCCCGTTCGCCCCAACTCACCTCTACGTGCGACACAGTGTCTCCGCAGACTGGGCACTTCGAATACTCCTCAGACTGACGGCGGAACTCCGCAGCCGCATCCGTCCTGTAGCAATCCCGACACTTGTAATCGGTCCCGCCCAGATACGTGGCGCACCCCTCGCAGATGGTACGTCCACAGCTAATGCATCGGAACTTGAGGTCATTCTTGCCGAAGTTGATGATAGCAGTGCATCTACCGCAGTGGGTGTAACCGCTGGGCATTCCCGAGTCCCCTCCTTTCGACTCTCCTAGGAGCCAGTTCTGTGGTGGTACACCAGAAGCCCGGTGGATCCTGCGGTACTGCTTTCTAGCAGCCCCAAGTGCCGGACCTACACCCCAAGTATAGCACCCGTTCATGGAAAGTCAATGGGGCAAAATGTGAACAAGGCCGCCCGGAGGGCGGCCTTGTGTGGGAGCGGGGGAAGGATTTGAACCTTCGACCTTCGGGTTATGAGCCCGACGAGCTATCAGACTGCTCCACCCCGCGCCGACTCACTGATTATAACAGATTCTCCCAGATCAAGTAAACCTACATGGACAAAATTCAATGATATATCCCGCATGAATGTGCGGCGCCTTGTGTTCCTGAGTCTCAGTGCTCGGTTGCCTCAGCCCCATTCCGGCTGCTATAGTTGAGCCATGGCCGAACGCCCGGCAAGACGGGTTCCCACAGCGCTCCGGACAGCGCTGTCGCCGCAGGAGCTTGCACGAGAGAAACCGTGTGACGCAGTCCGCGCTCTCGGCTCGTACTGGTCCAGGCCGGACGATACCGACCTGCAGAGCCAGCTCGTCAAGTACTTCAAGGAGCCGACCCCGCGCCCGCTTGAGAGGCCCTGTATGACTGCCATCGTCCGAGCCTATGGCACGATGCTCGCCGATGCAGCGAGCGAGTGGCATCCGAACGCGGTCGTCCGCGTCCTCGCCTCTGCGGAGACCCGGCCAGACCCAGCGCGGCCACATTCGCTTCTCGCCCGACTGGTGTCCGAAGCCCTGAGCGTCCCCGAATTCACCCACCTGTTCTTTCGCACGGAGCCGCGGAAGCCGATGAGAATGATCGATCGCTTCTCCGGTCCCGAGGTGCTCCGGCAGAGGATTGACTACGTACTCCAGGACCTATTCGTCTCGCCTGCAGACATTGGCGGCAACGTGCTAATCGTTGACGACATCTACAACGTGGGCGCCACGGCAGCGGTCTATGCGGCAGCGTTAAAGCGTTTCTGCGGCGCCGAGCATGTATATGCCGTCAATATGGCAGCGGCGCGGTTCTCGGGCGGCAAAGACGGCTGGGGGTTCCTGGCGCTCGATGTTGATCACTTCGTGGGGATTGCCCGGAGCCCCGCAGGCCCGCGCGATCCCTCAGATTCGTTCGATGATGTCTGGATCGAGCGAGGCGCTGTCCAGTTCCACCTCAGACCCGACTGCGCAAGAATCGGCGGGAAATCCCATCGGTCGCTCCGATTCCTCGCGAGCCGTGCCCGCGTCCCCTGCCCTGCCTGTGCCGCCAGCGGCCCTCGCAGCGCCATTCGTCGCTGGCTGGAGGGCCGAGGAGGGGCGATGTAGGATGTACGGATAGGTACGACTCCCGCCGGCCGCGCCCGTCCTACACTCTGCGTCTTACATCCTTACATCCTTACATCCTTACATCCTTACATCCTACATCTTACATCCTACATCCTACATCTTATATCAGACCCTCTACCTCTTTGCTTTCTCCGCTTTCCTCGGTGCCGGCTTCTTGGGCGTCGGTCGAGCGACGATCCGGACCGTCTTCATCACATCGCCCTTCTGCAGTTTGTCCACGACCTGCTGACCCTCAAGTACCCGACCGAAAACCGCGTACTGGCCGGAGAGCCACGCCGCAGGCTGCTTCGTAATGAAGAACTGGCTTGTGGCGCTGTCCGGATCCGGTGTTCTCGCCATGCCGACCGTGTAAGGCTTCTCGAAGCCAAGCCCCGGCTTAGTCTCCAGCTTGATGGTCTTGTCGGAGCCGCCAGTGCCGTCGCCTTTCGGATCGCCCCCCTGGACCACCCACTCCTCGACCCGGTGGAACGTCAGACCATCATAGAATTTGCGATTTGCCAGCTCGATGAAGTTCTTCGTGGTAATGGGCGCGTCCTTCTCGTAGAGGACAATCTTGATGGTTCCTCTCGCGGTCTCGATTACGGCCAGGCGGCCAGCCGCGGGCGTCTGGTCCTTCGGTTTAGCGGGTTGGGCAGCCGACGCCCACGCTGCGACAACCACAGCAAGAACCACCGACGCAGCAATTGATCTCATGCATTCACCTCTCCTAGTACAGCTTGATATTCGATCTATGGCTTGGCGCGTTGTTCGTCGGGCGTTAGTTTCTCCATCTGCATGATCCGGGGAATGTCCTGGCCCGATACCGGTGAGACTGTAAGTTCCTGGATCACATCGCCCTTCTTCAGCTTGTCCACGACCTCTTGCCCCCTAAAAACCCGCCCGAAGGCAGCGTACATGCCCGTAATCTCCGGAGCAGACCGCTTGGTGACGAAGAACTGACTCGATGCGCTGTCCGGCAGCTCCTGTCTTCTGGCCATGCCGACCGTGTACGGTTTTTCGAAACCGAGACCGGGTCTGACCTCGAACTTGATAGTCTTTCCGGAGCCGCCGCTTCCGTTCCCTTTCGGATCGCCTCCTTGAACCACCCAATCCTCGACCCGGTGGAACTTGAGTCCCTTGTAGAACCCCTTCTTCGCCAGATCCACGAAGTTCTTGCGAGTGATGGGCATGTCGGCACCGAACAGTACAAATCTGAAGACGCCCCTCTTCGTCTTGACGGTGACCGTTTCGGTCGGCTCGAAGGTCGCTGGGGACGTCGGCTTTGGAGGAGGCTGTGGCTTCGGTTCGGGCAGGTAGTCCTCCGGGTTGGTCTGGCGATGGATAGCCATCGAGATGACAATAAGCGCGGCAGCCGCGCCCAGCAGCAGAAATATCCTTCCCTTCATTACGATCCCCCCGCTGCGATCCGATCGGATCGCCTGGCACAAGTTGTCCAATTCATACTACCAGAACTGTGCGTTCGGTTCAAGGCTACCCTGCAAGCGACCGCCCGATTTGCCGAACCTGGCCGGGAGTGGTAGAGTAAAGATATGAAAGTGCTCACGCATTTGTTGGTCGTACTGGTGGCCTGCCTGCTTTCGTGCCCTCTGCTGGCTGCAGATGATGACGCTGTGGCGGCCGTTTTCGTGTTCGGACGTGTAGGAGGCTGGACGACCTCAGGATTCGGCGTCGGCGACGGCAGCTACGTGGTCACAACGATTGACGCCGTGAGACAGCCTGTTGCTGGCGGGAAGAAGATCCCGATCTCCCACGCCGTCGTCGTCAGCCGGTGGACCGGGGAGCCGTACTCGGCCACAGTCGCAGCAACGGACGACGAGGGGAAGGTCGCGCTTCTGAAACTGCGGTCGCAGGCGGTTCCTGCCGTGCCCGTCGCGGGCGACGAAGCCTTCTCGCGAGCGCCCAAGGCCACACTTGGCGAGCTCTTGTCAGGAGACGAGGTCGGCGGGAGGTTTCCCTCTGAGATGTACGCACTCGACGTTGAGCGCAAACCGCCGAAGTTCACCGTCAAGACGTGGCGGGCAACCAACGCCTGCTTGACCGAGGTCCGCGGTCGTGATTGGCTGTTCCTGTCCAAAGTATATCCGGCGGAGAAGGCGCCGAAGGCGGCTCTCGTCGTCAAACGGAGAGCCGGTGCGATCGGCATGTTCCATGGCCGACTCGTAATAGAGGGAGGCGCGCGGCCTGCGACGTTCTACCGGGTTCTGCCGGCCACCGCTCTGCGGGCATTCCTCTCCAAGGCAGGTTTGTCTGCTGGAGCGCTCTCCCAGCCGCCAGCGATCGGGCCGAAGGCGGCCGATGCGGAAAGCAGCTTCCAGGCGGCCTGCCTGGCCCTGTCGGCCTCGCTGGTAGACGCCCCTGCTGCTGTGGAAAACGCCGCCGCACTCGTCAAACTGAGACCCAAAAACGCCATCGCGCATATGCTGCTCGGCAGCGCCCTGTCGCGTCAGGGAAAGCTCGATGATGCGCTGAAGAGTATCAATACGGCCCTTGAGCTGGACCCAGCTCTGCCAGATGGAAGGCTGAACCGCGGGCTCGCGCTCGTGGCCCTGGGCAAGTCCGCCGAGTCCGAACAGGAGCTGCGAAAGGCCGTTCAGGACGATCCGAAGGACGTCCCGGCCCTGCTTGCGCTTGCCGGGCTTCTTGCAGCAAGCGATAAGACGCTCGAAGAGGCTGTCGGGCTGGCCAGACAGGCGGTCCGGCTGGCGCCGGACGACCCCGGCGCTCACCTCGACCTTGCCCAAATCCTGAAGCGCAAGAAGGACTTCGACGGCGCCATCGCGGAGCTTCGCGGGCTGGTGGATACTGCGCCGAAATGGGGGCAAGCACGTGCCGCCCTGGCAGCGACCTACGAAGCCGCTGGCAAGCCCGACCTGGCCGAGGCGGAGTATCGCAAGCTTGTCGAACTCGAACCGCAGAACCCGAACGCTCACCTGGCGCTTATCGAGTGTCTGCTCTCAGCCGGCAAGAAGGACGAAGCAAGCCAGTCCATCGAGCGACTCAAGAAGCTGAAGCTGCGACCAGATCTTGTCGAGGCAGTGAAGAAGCTCGAGGCGCGCCTTAAGGATACCGAGAAGAAGGATTGAGCCTGGCGACCGGGCAGCGGCTGGGTCACACGGCCAGCGCCATGAGGCAGAGCGCACGTGTCGTGGCCGAGGCAGCGGCGTGGCGCTCCTTGACCATACGAACCAGAAGTCCGCTCTTGGTGCACCTGACGGAGACTCGATCCATCAGTCTGTGGATCAGCATCCAGCCTCGGCCGTGCTCGTTGTCCCCGGGCGAAACAGACTTGGGAAGCGGCAAGCACGTCGCTCCGCCGTTGTCCGCCACGTCCACGATGAGGCTCTTGGAGGTCAGCCGGCAGTGTGCGCGGATGCAGCCTACCGGACCTGCGGGCCGGCCATGAAGAATCGCGTTCGTTACAGCTTCCCCGACAGCCACCTCGATATCCTGGCAGTCACGCTCGTCGAAGTCCGCTGCTGCAGCCAGCGATCTGATCCCCTTTCGGACTAAGACCGCGTATTCTCCCTCCGCCGGGATCTCAAACTCAACATCCGTCGGCACTACTGCCCGCATCCGAGCCACCACGTCAACAACTCCTGGACAACGTTGGCATTCAGCCAACCGACTTCAACATTACTTGATTACCCGGAGAGGGCGCTCGCCAAACCCCGCAGCGTCGTCAACTGTGTCGCACAGGGGCTGGGATGAGGAGTAGTCTGATCGAGTGCGGACTGTTCTTTGCTACCTTGCGGCCCGATACGTCGCCCCTACCAGGAAGCCTCCCAGGGACGACCCCTCGACGTCGTAGCTTCTGTAGCCGAGCGAGAGGAACCATCGGGGCCTGACCTCGTACCGGATGCCGAAATCGAGCGTCCAGAGCGGTTTGCGAAGGAACGCGACGCCGCTGCGGCCATAGAACGTCAGGTCGGGACGGATCGGAAAGTCGGCCGTCGCGCCAATCATCGGGCCGCTTTTCTCAGATCGCTCTCCAAATCTGTCTTTCACGGCGAGCCAGGTCACGCCGCCGTAGCCCGCGAGCCGCGGCTTGCGCGGTGAGGCGGTCAGGACGGGACGCCGAAAATACACGCTTCCGATGTCCGTCCGTCCTTCATTCTCGCAAATCCTCGCTACCTCGGCCGTCACTCCAAGGGTCCGGGTGATGCCGAAGTCTGCCTCGTAGATTTGGGAGTGAGACTGTGCGCCCTGGCGGATGGAATGCGCGGACGCAGATATGCTGATCGAGCCCGGAACGGTCTCGACAATTGGCGTCGCAGACGCGGCCCTGGCGAGCACGAGCGCGGCAGCGCACAGAATCACCTGTTTTGCAGTCAACTACTCCATCCCTTAGCGCGCAAGTGTGCTGAGAGCAGCGGCAGGAGCCCGAGCCGAGCCGCAACCGAGGCGGTACTGTCCGGCACGATCCACATCAGCGACACCGGAACCAACCGCAGCGCCAACCCAAGCGCCTGCGCCCTGTCGAAAGGCTGTCCTGCCGGCGCTTTCCCTGCCTCGGACTCCACCGGAGTGAAGCCGGTCTTTGTGATGACCCATCGGCCGGCGCGGCTTTCCAGGGTGTAGGTGATTCTATTGCGCTTGATCGTCCCGTCCGGCCCGCGGTACTCGTGCACACCCGCCGCTACTACCTTGCCGTTTATCTCCTTAGCTACCCGGAGCCGGAACACCTCCGTAGTTAGCTCACCCATTGCCTGGGCGGTAAGCGAATAAAAGTCGGCGGGGCTCAGGCTGTGCGTATATATGCCGTTCCGATAAACCTTGATCGGATCCTGGTCCGGCAGGAGCGGCACAAGAAGCGTGGGCTTGCGCTCCATCCAAGCCTGGCGTAACTGACTAATGGCCTCTGCGGGCGTAGTTGGGATTGGGACTGGCTGCCCCGCATCGGAGGGCGCTAGCGGTTCCGGCGGCGGCGGTGCGATTACGGGAGAGTCTGGCTCAGGCACCGTCACCACAGTCGGCGGCTGGGGCGGCCGGGGCGGCTGCGGTGCCGGAACCACAATCGGGACGTACACCACCGTCGGCTCCTCCACTATCACGACGTAATCCGGGGCGTAGGGATAGTCCGGCGGCCGGTGGAAATGGCGCTTAGGCCGATTCGGCGGCCGTTCCTTCACCCGCTCGAACTCGCTGGTATCTCCGGGCGGAGTCGTCCGCCGATAGGTCGGCTGCGCGTCTGGAGTCCGGGCCGGAGCGGCACCAGAATCGGGCCCAGGACGCCGGGGCGTCTCAACCGGCGCCGAAGTCGCTCCGGAAGGAGATGCGTCGCCGCGCGGGTAGCTCGGCCTGGCGATACTCTCAGGCTCCTGCCGCGCCGCCGCCGCCCGCCGTTCGGCCTCTATCCGTTCCGCCTCTTTGCGCTGAGCCTCCACGCGCTCGGCTTCCTTCTGTTGCGCTGCCTGGCCTTCAGCCTCTTGTCGCCCCGCTTCTTGACGTTCGGCCTCTTTGCGCTGAGCCTCCACGCGCTCGGCTTCCTTCCGTTGCGCTGCCTGGCCTTCAGCCTCTTTGCGCCCTGCTTCTTGACGTTCGGCCTCCTTGCGCTGGGCCGCCGGGCGCTCGGCTTCCTTCCTTTCGGCCTCCTTCTTCTTAGCCTCTTCCGCCTTCTGCGCTTCCTGTTTCTTGCGCTCTTCGTCGTCGCTGCCAGTCTGCTTGCGGCCAAACGCCCCCTGGGCGTACACAGCGCTGCCTGGGAGCCCGCAGACTGTTGACATGATTGGCCCAGCGAGGAAGAGAGCGAGGGCTGAAACGACAATTAGGATGATACTCCTGGGCATGACGTATCCCTCCCTCTGCCGAAGTCGAATCTCGAAAGTCGGAGCCGATGGAGCCGGGCTGGCGTCCGGCTCCATCGGACGAGTGCGATGTAGAGTCTTATGAGCCCAAGCGTTTCGGCGAGGAACCAACCTGGATTATGACCCACTCGCCGCCTTGGCGCTCAAGCAGGTAGCTGACATAAATCGTCTTTCTGACCCCATCGGGATCGTAGAACTCGTGGCGGCCGTAGGCAATTACCTGATCGTCTCCACGGGTGTCCACTGAGTAGAAGTTGAGACTCACCGTGTCCATGCTCTTCATGGCATCGCGCGTCATATCCTCGTAATCGGAACCACTCAGGGAGTATGAGTACTTGCCTTGAAGCAGCACGTCTATCTGGGTATCGCTTCTCACATGCCGCAGCAGCAGATCAGGATCCTTGGACCGCCAGGCACTCCGAATGTCGGAGAGCGCTCGATCAATGGAGCTCGCTCTCGGGCTCTCCAGGTAGTAGTTGTCATCACGGCTACTGTGTCTGATTACCAGGGGAACCTCGATGACCGCTACCACCGGTCTGTGGACGATGATCACCCGAGCAGACGGAACGTACGGGAAGTAGCCATAGTAGAAGTAGACTGACCTCACGCTCCAGTCGGGGATGTACTCGAAAACCCAATTGCCATAGGCGCATGCGAAGTCGTAGTAGAACGGCCAGCCGGTGCCATAGAAGTAATGGCCGCCGCTGTAACGGGGCGGGCGGTAGGTCGCGCGGTGGTCGTACGTTGCCCTCTCGCCAACCCGGTTGAACTTGCTGTCGTTCCGGTCCGGACGGGAACTGCGATAATCGTAGTTTCCCCGGTCCTGGGCGCGATACGATCCCGAGTCCTGCCGTCTGTAGGTCGGGGTCGCATCGGGGACCCGCCTATCCCTCACAATCGGCCCCGGCGCGTCTGAGTCAGGTGCCCGCCGATCCCTCGTGGCAGGCCCCGATGGGACTGAGGGCCGCGCCGGCTCTGAAGACCGATATGAGTTTGAGCGATCAACCTCGCGCGGTGCGGATGGACGACTGACGGTCGGCCTGTCGCCTTTCTTATCACGGTCACCGCGTTTGAAGACCGCACCCGCTCCGGCCACGCTGACCAGCGCGAAGACGAGCAAAACGATGAGTAGGAGTGTTCTCAATGGATTCTGCGTTGTGTTCATTGCTGCTACCTCCGCAAGGAGTCGGAAGGGCGTTCGCCCTCGCGGCTTCACTAATGTACCTCGACGCTGTAGCCTGCGTCCGATTGCCAGTCAGACGCCTCGGCCCGCGCTCCCATCGCTGGTTCTATCCTCTAGTATGTACTTACCCGTGGGAAGAGACTCATACTCGCGCTGCCGAGCATATCCGTAGCCCGGACAGGCACGCTGCTCACCTCCGGTGGCCGCCGCGCTTTGCCTCGATGTTCCGCCTCAGATCGAGCAGCCGCTCTTCGCTGTCCTTCATGAATCTCGAGAGCCTGTCTTCGAACGTGGCTGGCACACTCTCGCGCCTGCGCTGGCCTGGTCCGAAAGAACGCTCCTGCGCGTCACGAGGCGGGACAGGGAGCGCTGCACGTTCGGGCTGGACAACCACCTTCTGGTCTGCCTGCTTTGCCGATAGCTCGTAACGGCCTTTGTCGTTGAGCTTCAGGACCTTGACGCAGATCCTGTCGTTCTCCTTGAAGTAGTCCCTTAAGTCGCGAACGTACGCGTCGGCAACTTCCGAGATGTGAACCAGTCCCATGTTGCCGCCGGCAAGCCGGACGACCGCACCGTAGTCGGCTATCTTGACCACGGTGCCCTCCACCGTACTCCCGATCTCGATGGCCATGCTGTCGGGATGATCCCCTCCTGATTCCGAATCCCGCTGCGGGGCGAGTCCGCGCAGTCGCGGCTTACGCTCGCCCTGTGGGAGCCCAGGCCGCAACCGGGAGAGAGCCGCTGCACGGTCGGCCCATTCTCCTTTGGACGGCCCGCCGGGTACAGGCCTCCGGGGGGTCAATCATCTTCAGTATTGAACAAGATGTCAGATTTGTCAAGGGCTATTTTGGGAGGTCGGGCGTCGGATGTCAAATATCGGGCGCTGGTATCATTCGACTGAGCGCCGATACGGATCGTCGGTATTCTGCAGTCGCCACGTCAGCGACGGTTGCAGAGTCCTTGGCGCCTATGAGAGTTGTTCGCCGAACGGCAGACATTCAAGCCAAAGAGCCGCGTCGGTTTTGTCCGTCACCTTGACGAGCTCCGAGGTGGCCACTCCAACCACCCAGACGATCTTCTCATCGTCGGCGACGATGGGTATCCTGCCACGTTCTTCGCGCGGAACCTTCCGGTCCGTAAACAGGTCCTGCAGCTTCTTATGCCCGGCCATGCCGAGTGGAACCATTCGGTCGCCCGGCTTCCAGGTCCGGACCACAAGGGGGCCGGAGAGCTTCGAGGAGTCCACTACGGCCTGAGAGGGCAGCAGCGGGCGCGCTGTCTTCGGAACCAGGCGGGTTTCGATCGCGATGCTGAGCTCCGGCACTTCCGTGCGGCCTGGCACTGCGAGTTTGCGCCTCACCTCGACCCGGCGCGCATCCGTCCTCCGGTAGATGAGAAGCCGCCCACGTGCAAGACTGGCGTAAACCCGACCGGACGGCAGCGTCAGCCCGAAATCCTCGCCGCTCTCAAGCTTCCCCACAATTCGCTCTACCTGGCCGTACTCCACGTCCCGCAGATCTCCCTTGACCGTCTCAATCGCCATCCTCAGGCACCGCCTGACCAGCGCGCGCTCGGACCCTCGCAGAACCGCCGCGTCAAACGCGACCGACTCCCGCCCGGCCTCCTTCACAGCCGACTCGAACGCCTTTTCGGCCTCCGCCCGCACCACCTCCGCCTCTTCGGCTGCAAGCCTGGAAAGCGAAAGCAGCACATCCCTTATCCGCGGGTTGAACTTCTCTTCGAGAAACGGGATGAGCTCAAGCCGAACCCGATTCCGCGCGTAGGCCGGGTCGAGGTTAGTAGCATCGGTCCGCCATTTCAGGTCGTTCTCCCGCAGGTATGCTTCGACGTCGCTTCGGAAAAGGTCAATGAGCGGCCGGATGATCTTGCCGCGCACAGCCGGCATGCCGCGAAGCCCCTCTGGGCCGGCGCCGCGGATGATGTTCAGCAGCACTGTCTCGACCTGATCGTCAGCGGTATGCGCGACAGCGATCCTGGCAGCTTGGGCGCTGGTGGCTATCCGCTCGAGGAAATCGTACCGCACCTTGCGGGCGACCTCCTCCATCCCCAGGCGCATCTGCTTTCTGAGGCCGGGAAGGTCCACCTTTTCGACGACCGAGGGCACATCTAGCCGCGCGGCAAGTCCCCGAACGAATTCTGCGTCGCGGTCCGAGTCCTCGCCCCTGATCCCGTGGTTCAGATGGGCGACAACCAGGTCCGTCTGGAGCTCCTGGCGCAGGGACCAGAGTGCGTGAAGGAGCGCAACTGAGTCCGCGCCGCCAGAGACGCCGACGACGACCGTCTCCCCCGGCTGGGTCATGGCATAGCGGGAAATCGTGCTGCGGACGGCAGCCAAAAACATGAGAGTCACGTCAATCTTCGAGAAGCCGCTCGATAAGCCGATGCCCATCCTCGATTCGAAGCTTGGCCTCATCGAGTGCGCGCTCGTCGAATGGCACTCGGCTGGTACCCTGGGCGTCAGACGAATACAGAACGAAGGGCACGGGAGTGTCGCTGTGGGAGCGAGTTGCGATAGGCGTCGGGTGGTCGGGAAGGAGGAGAATTCGGAACTCCTGCTTCGACCTCCCGAGGCCGTCGAGGATCGTTCCCAGCACGAGGCGGTCCATGTTCTCGATGGCCTTGATCTTCTCGTCCAGATTCCCCTCGTGCGCAGCCTCGTCTGCAGCCTCCACGTGCACCCAGACGAAGTCTAAACCCTCCAGCGCCGACAAAGCGAACTGGCCCTTGCCAAGATAGTTGGTGTCAGTGTAGCCAGTGGCTCCAGGCACGTCCACGACCCGCAGGCCGACCATGCGCCCAAGTCCGCGGATCAAGTCGACGGCAGCGACAACCGATCCCGTAATGCCGTGTTCGCTCACGAAGCTGGGGATATCGGGCTGGCGGCCCTGCCCCCAGAACCAGAGCATATTCGCAGGCGATTCGCCCCGGTCGCGCCGGCGATGGTTGATTGGATGCCCATCCAAGAGCTCAAGCGAGTCGTAGGTCATTTGTCTAAGCTTCTGTTCGCCGTTCCCGGTCGGCAGGTACTGGCTGAAAGGCCTGTCCTGGATTTTGTAGGGTGCCATCGTCTGCACCTCATCCGACCCATCGCGCCAGACCATGATATGCCTGTAGCTCACTCCTGGGTAGAACCTGATCCTCTGCGTGGATAGCTTCTGATCCAGGAGCGAGATAAGCTCTCGAGCTTCCTCGGTCGAGATATGTCCGGCGCTCGAATCTGTGATTGCGGTTCCATCGGTCGAGACAAGGTTCGCACGGAAGGCGACGTCGCGCACCTCGAGCGGGACTTCCAGGCTGGCGGCCTCCAGCGGCCCCCTGCCCGTATAATACATGCGCGGGTCGTAGCCGAGGATGGACATGTTGGTCACATCGCTTCCAGGCTGCATCCCCGGCGGCGTTGTCCTCACGACACCAACCAGCCCGCGCTTGGCAAGATCGTCCATGAACGGCTTCCGCGCCACCTGCATAGGCGTCTTGCCGTCCAAGCCAGAACAGGGCTCGTCAGCTATCCCGTCGAATACGACCAGCAGATACTTCACCAGTTTACTCCCCGAACACCTGCTTTTTCACCGTTCTAATACGGCATATCGGCATTCTTCCGCACATGCCTCAGAAAGCGGCTCTGACTCGTTCAGAATCCCAGCAGCCGCGTCGCCGCTTGGCTGAGCTGGATGAGCGGCGCGGGATAAATGCCAAAGAAGAGAACAACTGCCGCGCATACCGCGAGACAGAGCGCACTTGCGGCCCTGGCCTTCGGCAGAGCCGCAGGTTCGGCGTCGGCGCGGCTGTACATGGCCACGACCACGCGCAGGTAGTAGAACGCCGAGATCCCGCTGTTCACGATCCCAACAATCAGCAATCCCCAAAGCTTGGCCTCGGCGGCTGCTGCGAAGATGTAGAACTTGGCGATGAAACCGGCGGTCAGCGGCATGCCCGTCAGCGAGAGCAGCGCCAGGGCGAAGACTGCAGCGAGCAGAGGATGTCGAAGCGATAGACCGCGATAATCTTCCAGTTCCTCAGTATCCCCCATCAGTCGCGAGCCTGATAGCACCGCGACCACTCCAAACGCAGCAATGGTAGTAGCAAAGTAGGAGGCCAGGTAAAAGGCGATGGACGACGGCCCGCGCGTCCCACCAGCCAGCAGTGGAATGAGCAGATAGCCCATGTGCGCGATGGACGAGTAAGCCAGGAGTCGTTTGACGTTCGTCTGGAGGAGAGCGAGCAGGTTGCCGACGGACATCGTCGCGACCGCCAGGACAGTGCCAACGAGGAAGATCTCCCGATGGCTGCCGAGACTCGTGATCGTGACCAGCCGCAGCAGCAGCGCGAACACAGCGCCTTTCGATCCGGTGGCTATCAGCCCGGTGATCGGGGCCGGAGCGCCCTGGTACACGTCCGGTGACCACATGTGGAACGGCACAAATGCGAGTTTGAAGCCGAAGGCAACCAGGATCAGCGCCAGCCCGAAGGACAGCGTGAGCGACGCCTTGTGGCTGGCCATGAGCGGCACCAGGTGCCGCAAATCCATCGTGCCGGTGTCGGCATAGACCAGCGCAATTCCAAAGAGCAGAAAGGCGGACGCTGTCGCTGCCAGAACCAGATACTTTATCGCGCCCTCGAGGGACAGCTTGTGCTCTCTGGTGTAGCCGATCAGTCCGTAGAGCGAGACGCTGAGCGTCTCCAACCCCAGGAAGAACGAAGCGAAATGCGCGCTGGAGGCTATTGTCTCCATTCCCAGGACGGCCAGCATCAACAGCACATAGAAAGCCTCGCTGCGCTTCTCGCGGGCTTGAAGATAGTCGCGGCAGAGCAAGGTCACCAGAAGGGCGCCTGCGAGGATCAGCCCGGTGAAATAGAGCGAGTAATGGTCAACTTCGATAAGAGGCGTGACCGCCCGAGGAGCATATGGAAGCGCCAGGAATATCGAACCGAACGCAGCCGCCAAGCTTGCCAGAGTGAGCACGAAGGCAGCCGTGTGGCTGCGCCAAAACGCAACAATCACCATCAGCGCCACGCCTGCGTAGGCGGTAACAAGCAGCGGGAGAATGGCCACGAAGTCCACGCCCGTCATCGGACGCTCCTCACTTCCGGAGCGCCGCCCGCAGACAGCGATTGCTGAATTGCCTGGAGCGACGGACGCGCCGTGGTGAATGTCGGCCGTGGGTACAGCCCAAGCCAGACAATCAAAGCCGCCAGGGAACCGAGGATGATAGTCTCGCGGAGTGACAGGTCAGGCAGCGCCCAATTGCTTTCGTTGGGGCCGTGCATTGATGCCTGCACGAGCCGCACCGCGTAGATCACCGAAAAGATGAACCCAGCCGCAGCTACCGCCGCTATTGCCGGGCTTACCTGAAACGTGCCAAGCAGCACCAGAAACTCGCCTACGAAGTTGCCCAGCCCCGGCAGCCCCAGCGCCGCAAGCGCAAATAGCAGCGTGAACCCGCCCATCTTCGGAACGGTCGCCCAAAGGCCGCCCAGCTTGCCCAGGTCCCGCGTGTGCGTTCGCTCCTGGAGCATCCCTGCCAGCAGGAAGAGCGCGCCGGTCGTGATCCCGTGAGAGATGATCTCCACAACTGCGCCCTGCAGCGCAAGTTCGGTGCCCGCGTAGATGCCGAGCAGCACGAAGCCGAGGTGGCTGACGCTTGTGTAAGCTACCATCCGCTTGAGATCGCGCTGCGCGAAGGCAAGCACCGCGCCATAGAGGATGCCTACAACCCCGACAACCATGGCCCAAGGCGCCAGATGCGCCGAAGCTCCGGGAAAGAGCGGGATGGCGAAGCGCATCATGCCGTAAGCGCCGGTCTTGAGCAAGAGGCCTGCCAGGATCACGCTGCCCGCAGTCGGCGCCTCCGTGTGCGCGTCCGGCAGCCACGTGTGCAGCGGTACGGCGGGCAGTTTGACCGCGAACGCGAAAAAGAAGCCGAGCATCAGCCACATGGCATATCGGCTGGACATCGCCGTCGCTATCAGCCTCGAGTAGTCGAACGTGTAATCTCCAGTCGCGCGCCCGTGAATCACATACAGCCCGATTATCGCGATCAGCATGAAGAGTCCGCTGATGAAGGTGAACAGGAAGAACTTGATGGCGGCATAGACGCGGTTCTCGTGTCCCCAAAGCCCAATAACGAAGTACATCGGCACGAGCATCAGCTCCCAGAAGAAGTAGAACAGGAACAGATCGAATGCCAGGAAGACACCGAGAATCCCCGAGAGAAGAAGCAGCATCGAGAAGTGGAACGCGCCGACCCGGTCTGTGATCTCCCGCCACGAGCACGCGACCGACACTACTCCAAGCAGCGTGGTCAAGAGCACCAGGAGCAGGCTGAGGCCGTCCATTGCGAGATGGTACCTGATGCCGAACTGCGGCACCCACCGCAGGTTCTGCTCCAGGATCATCGCGCCGGACATCCCAGCCGTGGGATGGGATATCCACAGAGCGACGGCCAGCCCGAAGTCGCCCGCGCAGGCGACGAGCGCCGTCCACCGCGCCGCGCTGGTGCTCCACCGCGCCGCGATCCACGACAGCAATCCTCCTATTGCCGGTATTAGGATCAGCCAGGTTAAGATCATAGCTTTCAGCTTTCAGGAGTGAGCGATGGATGGCGGGCCGCATTCCTCATTGCTCATTGCTCATTGCTCATTGCTCATCTCAGGAGCGCTATGGCTCCGACGACGATCGCCCCCAGGACGATGCCCGCTGCATAGTTACGCAGACGGCCGGTCTGGGTGGCAGAAAGGCCGATGTTGGCATAGCGCGCCGCCTCGCCGAGACCGGCGAAGAACTTGTCAATGAAATCCGACCGGTTCCCGAACGCGACAGCCTTGAACGGCCGGACGAATAGCCAGTCGTACAACTGGTCGAATCCCCAGCCGGCGAAAAAGAACCTGTGCACCGCGCGGCCGGGGGCCGACTGCGCGACCGCCTCCGACCATCTTCGCTCCTTGAAGTACAGGTAGGCCAGGTAAATGCCGAGCAGCGACAGGACAGCCGAGATCAAGAGCAGCTTTCCTTCAGCGCCTTGGCTTGAGCGATCCGCGGCCAGCGGCACCCGCGGGAAGACGCTGGACATGAAGTGCCCGAACGGATCAAAGCGACCCAGCACTTCCGGCATTCCGACGAACCCGGCCACGACCGAGAAGAACGCCAGCACCACCAGCGCCAGGTTCATCAGCCCGCCGGCAAGTTTCGCTATCTCCGTTTTCTGCGTTCCGCAGAACGCCAGGAAGAGCGCTCGAAATGAATACGCCGCCGTGAGCAGCGCTCCCAAAGTGCCAACCAGCCAGAACCAACCGCCGCCCAGTCTCGACGACCAGCTCGCCCACAGGATCGCATCCTTGCTGTAGAAGCCCGCGGTCACAAGGGGCAGCGCGGAGAGCGAGGCTGCGCCAACCAGGAACGTCCAGAAGGCCACCGGCAGCCGTCTCCTCAGCCCACCCATCTTGAACAGATCGTGCTCGCGGTGCAGGGCATCTATGACGACGCCTGCAGAAAGGAAGAGGAGCGCCTTGAAAAACGCATGGGTCATAAAGTGGAAAATGGCTCCAGACCAGGCTCCCACTCCAAGCGCCAGGAACATGTAGCCGATCTGGCTGATGGTGGAATATGCTAATACGCGCTTGATGTCCCTCTGCACGAGCGCGCTGAAGCCGGAGTAGAAGAGCGTGACCGCGCCGATTATGGCGACTACAAGCTGCGCGGCCGGCGCCATCGTGAAGATGACGTGCATCCGGGCGATCAGATAAACTCCCGCCGTGACCATCGTGGCTGCGTGGATCAGCGCGCTCACCGGCGTCGGGCCAGCCATCGCATCCGGCAGCCACGTCTGCAGCGGAACCTGCGCCGACTTGCCGATTGCGCCGCCGAGCAAGAGGAGCGCCACGGTCGTCACTGCCGCCCCGGCGACCGGCCAGACCTTGGGCGCAGCCGCAAGCACGCTCTGGATGTCGAGCGTTCCGAGCTGGGTGAAGATCAGGAATAGGCCGACGGCCATTGCCGCGTCGCCGATGCGGGTCACGATGAATGCCTTCTGGGCGGCGCAGCCATTCTTCCGGTCCCTGTACCAGAACCCGATCAGCAGATACGAGCAGAGCCCGACTCCCTCCCATCCGAGGTACAGCAGCAGCAGGTTGTCGGCCAGCACCAGTGTCAGCATCGAGCCGACGAACAGGTTCATGTAGCAGAAGAAGCGGTTGTAGTCGTCCTCGTCGTACATGGACTGCGAGGCGTAAAGATGGATCAGGAACGCGACGAAGGAGATGACAACCATCATCACGACGGAGAGCGCGTCCAGGTGCAGACCCATCGTCACTCGAAGCCCGCCGACGTTCATCCAGGGGTAGAGCGTCGTGTTGAGAACGCCGGAAGGCCCGTGCTGGAGGAAGCTGCCGGCGACGACCATTGCCAGAACCCACGACGCCCCTACGGACGCGCATCCCAGCGCCCCCGCTGCCTTCTTCGGAAGGGTTCCGCTCAGCAAGGCCAAGAGTAGCGCGCCGAGGAACGGCAGTATTGTCACGAGCCAGAGCAGAATGCTCACCTGTCAGCCCCTCATCAAGCTCACTTCGTCCACGTCCACGCTCTTCCAGTTGTGGTAAATCCTGAGCAGCAGCGAGAGTCCCACGGCCACCTCTGCAGCGGCCACAACAAGAATGAATATCACGATAACCTGGCCGTCGGGCTGCCGCCACTTCGCTGCCGCTGCTACGAACGCTACGGCCGCTGCGTTCAGCATGATCTCGACCGACATCAGCACGAAGACCAGGTTTCGGCGCGTCATCACCCCGAGTGCGCCCAACACGAAGAGCGCGGCTGCCAATATCAATGCGTGGTTCGTCGGTACGCTACTCATCGTCCCTCTCCAGTCTGCCGGGAAGAAAGCCGAGGCGAAAGGCCGCGACCAGCCCAGCCAATAAGAGCAGCGAGGCCAGCTCTACCCCGATCAGATAGTCCGTATACAGGCTTCTTCCCACGGCTTTGGGGCCGATTACCCCGGCCATCGGCGCGGCTTCCCGACCCGCCAAAGTAACGACGAACTGGGCCAGGAGCACTGCGGCCAGCACTGCGGGCACACGCCAGAACACGCTGCTCAGCCAGTTGCGCTCCTGCTCTTCCGCCTCCCGACCCAGGTTGAGCATCATGACGACGAACACGAACAGGACCATGATCGCCCCTGCATAGATCACTATCTGCAGCACCGCCACAAACGGAGCGCCCAGACAGAAGAATACCGACGCTATGGCCAATAGCAGCACGACCAGGTTGATGAGTGCGTGCATCACGTTCTTCCCGGTCACGACCATCACGCCCGCGATAATCCCTATTCCGCCGGAGACGTAGAATAGTGCGTTCATGGCAGCAAATCCCTCACATCCACCGGTGGAAGCTCGTCCGCTGGCTTGCCCTTGCCTTTGCCCTCGATAGCCAGCCCGGTGTGGTCGTAGAAGCTGTAACCGAGATACTTCCCCTGCCCGCTGATGAGCAGATCCTCCTTTTCGTACACGAGCTTCGTCCGGTCGTATTCGCTCATTTCGAAGTCGGGCGTGAGCTGTATGGCATAGGTTGGACACGCTTCCTCACAGTAGCCGCAGAATATGCACCGGCTGAAGTTGATCCTGAACCACTCGGGATAGCGGCGGCCGTATTCGTCCTCGGTCGCCTGGAGCGCGATGCAGTCCACCGGGCAGGCCACCGCACAGAGGTAACAGGCGACACAACGCTCACCTCCATCCGGATCCCGGGACAGGATGATCCTGCCTCGCCAGCGCGGCGGGATGTAGGCCTTCCGCTCTGGGTACGGGACCGTCACGCGCCGTCTGAAGAGGTGCAGGAATATCAGCCACAGCGCCCTCAGGCTCGATAACATCTTCCTACCTCACGGCCAGGGCGATTGCGCCCGTGACCAGAATGTTCACGAGAGACAAGGGGAGAAGCCATTTCCATCCGAATCCCATCAGTTGGTCGAACCGGAACCGCGGCAGCACGGCCCTGAGCCATACGAAGAAGAAGATGACGGCAGCCGTCTTTACGGCGAACCAAACGAGTGGCGGGAGCCCCGGCCCCTTCCATCCTCCCAGAAAGAGCACCGTCACCATCGTGCTGATCAGGATAACGTCCAGATACTCTCCCATGAAAAAGAGCGCGAACTTCATGCTCGAATACTCGGTGTGGTAGCCCGCCACAATCTCGCTATCGGCCTCCGGCAGGTCGAATGGAGTCCGCCGCGCCTCCGCAACTCCTCCGATCAGGAATATCACGAATCCCACCGGCTGAAGTATGCAAAACCACAGCCCGGACTGGGCATTCACCACGTCCGTCAGCCTGAAAGACCCGGCAAACATGACGACCCCGACCATCGAAAGTGCCATTGGCAGCTCGTAGCTGATCATTTGCGCCGCCGCCCGCATGCCTCCGATCAGCGAGTACTTGTTGTTGGACGCCCATCCGGAAAGGACGATGCTATAGACGCCGAGGGAAGTCATCCCCAGGAAGAACAAGAGACCCACGTTCGCGTCTGCTACCTTGATCTTAGCCGTGAACGGAACTACGGCGAAGGCCAGGAGCACCGTCACCACTACGATCCCAGGCGCCAGCACATAGACTAGCCGATCAGCATAAGGTGGTACCCAGTCCTCCTTCATAAACAGCTTCAGAACATCCGCAATCGGCTGCAGCAGTCCGAACGGGCCGACCCGGTTTGGGCCGAGACGGTCCTGGAACCTCGCCAACAGCCGGCGCTCGACCCAGATCATGCCGGTGGTCACGCCGAGCAGCACCGCGAGGACTCCCACGCCGACTGCCACCGTCAAGACTCCGCTCATTTGGCACCTGTTACCTTCGCGCGCTCCGGCGAGACTATGCCCATCGTCTCCTCAAAACCGGCTGGGACTGCGGCCACGTCACGCGCGACCGACTCATCCACGCGGAGGACCAGCCGTCTCGTTTGCCCGCCCGCCTCGAACTCGACCGTTTGGCCGTCGGTCAGCAGAAGCTTTGCCGCCGTTTCGGGATGAACGGTTATGTCGGCCTGAGGCGCAAGCTCAGCCACGCCAGAGGCAAGCCTGGAGAGCTCTTCTGAGCCGTAGATCCGAGGCCGTGGGACGATCCACACCTCGCCGTCGTCGAGCAGCGTGGGTTCGGGATCGGGAAACGCCTCGGCTCGACCGCCGGCTGGCTCGATCAGCCGCTTGCCGGGGTTGCCCCCGTGCAGCGGCCCATTCACCTCAATCTGGAATTTCGTAATCGAATTGACCGAGTTCCAACCGGGCCACCAGAACCTTGGGTCGAGCACACCTGGCACCGGGTTCTGATCGCCCTCCATCGAGAATGCAAATGGCGTGGCAGGATCGTCCGTGGCCTGCGGCTCGCGGATGGTCTTGTCCGCGTCCTTTGCAGTCCGGCCGCTCGCGCGGTGTGCCATTCTGGCGACCTTCTGTCCGGCGGGCGATCGCCACTCAGCGGGTGGCGCTGCCTCCAGCGCTCCCGAAAAGGCTGGAATCTCTTCTGCCAACTCGCGCAGGACATCCTCGTAAGTTGACCATTCTGATACCCCGCCCATCTCCTGAACCGTCTGCCACGCGGGGCGCAGTTCCTTGCGCGCAAGAAAAACCTGGTAGAACCGCTGCGCCCGGCCCTCATTGTTCACGAACGTGCCGTCTGACTCCACGTAAGCCGGTGCGGGCATCACGACGTCTGCCTTCGCCGTGGTGGCCGTCTCAATGCAATCTAGCACGATCAGATTCTTGAGCTTGCCTATTCCGCTTTCGAACCGGGCCGAGTCAATGCGGCGCGACAGATCGTTCTCGACTACCACCAACGTATCCACTGCGCCTGATTCTACCAGACCGAACGCGTCCTGCACGCTCATGCCGCCCAGCATTGCGACGCCCACCGTGTTCGCCTCAGGGACGATGATCGAAAGCCAGCAGTCCTTGCCAACTTCGTGCAAGGCCCGAGTCAGGTTCGCCGCCGCCTTCAGGACCTCCTCGCCTGCAGAGACGCTCGTTATGACGAGGGGCTGTTTCGCGTCGCGCAGGTCGGCGGCCGCGCGCGCAGCCGTCCCATCGGCGGAAGTCTCGCTGGAACGGACATTGTTGCTCACAGCGGCTGCGAACCGGGCCGCCTCGGGCAGGCTTAGGCACTCGGCTTCAGCAGCGATCTCTTGCAGCTTGACCCGCCACGGCGACGCTATGTACAGATTGCCCCGCGCTCCCTGCAGAGCTGTAACGACGGCGTTTGCGTCCCAGTCTGGAATCTTGAGCGCCCTCGATATGTCCAGCCGCGCTTTCTGCATCGCCTGGCGGACCCAGAGGTCCAGCATCGGCGCCTCGTTCGTTGGGTCTGCCGCGAGGATCAGTATCGCGTCCGCTTCGGCGATCTGGCTGAGCGACGGTGTGCGCGCAGGGCCGCTGCGCAGTATCGCGAGCGCAAGCTCGGCGCCTTGCTGTTCGTAGGCGGACAGCCCGGTGCAGAATGCGTCGTTGCCGACGAGCCTCTTGAGTGCGTAGTTGGCCTCAAGCGACGCCCTTGGCGATCCAACGCCAACGACGCCATTGGCCTCTTTGAGAAAGTCTCTTGCACGCCGAACTGCTCCCTCCCACGACGTTCCGCGTTCCGCGTTCCGCACTCCGCATTCCCCAATCCGCAATCCGCAATTGGCAAACTCGTAGCCATAGCGGCCTCGGTCGCAGATCAAATAGCCATTCACCTCGCTGTTGTACCTTGCCCGTATCCGCCGCAGTTCGCCGTAGCGCGCGCCCGGAATCGTGTTGCAGCCGAGCCCGCAGTGAATACAGATGGACGGGGCGGTCTCCAGGTCCCATTTCCGAGTGAAGTGGCGCTTCAGCGTCTTGTCGGTGAAGACGCCGGTCGGGCATATCTCCACAAGGTTGCCGGAGAACTCCGACTCAACAACGCCATCCTCGTACCGGCCGAAGTAAACGCGGTTCCTCGATCCGAAGACGTTTAAATCGCGGCCTCCGGCCCAGTCCCTGTAGAATCGCACGCACCGCCAGCATTGTATGCATCGGTTCATCTCGTGGTTGACGAACGGACCGAGATTCTGGTTATCGTGGGTCCGTTTGCGCCCGCGGAAGCGGCGGTAGACTTGCCCGCACATGGTGGTCATGTCCTGAAGGTGGCATTCGCCTCCCTCGTCGCAGACCGGGCAGTCGTGGGGATGGTTCGTCATCAGCCACTCGATGACGTAGCGGCGGAACTCCGCGGCTTCGGGGTCCTCGATGGATATGCGGGTGCCTTCCACCGCCGGAGTCATGCAGGCCATGACGATCTTGCCCTTCGTGTCGGATTGGTCCTTGAACACCTTGACCGCGCACTGCCGGCAGGCGCCGACCGACCCCATGGCAGGATGCCAGCAGAAATATGGAAGGTCCAGCCCATTATCTAGGACCGCCTCCAGCATGTTCCGCCCCGGCTCAACCTGGTATTCTTTTCCGTCAATGTAAACAGTCGGCATGGGTTGATTTCAGATTGTAGATTTCAGATTTCAGATCTGGCCTGAGGGCCCACCTGGCTGTTAGTGGGAGAAATGCACTTGCCCGAACACCAACTCCTCCCGCGACAGGTAACTCCATCCCGACCACTTTTCGTGTCCTTCGGGCTTCTTCGTGCCGTTCGTGTTTCAGATATCCTTGTAAGCGCATCTCTTCGACCGGACATGCCCCTCAAAATCCTCCCGGAACTTCTCTATACCGCTGACGAGCGGCTGCACCGCGCCAAGCGCCAGCGCGCAGTAGGTGTTCGGGCCGATGAACTTACACTGGTCGAGCAGAAGCTCGACGTCACCCGGCTGGCCGCGGCCCTCCTCTATATCGCGGAGCAGGGCTTCCAGCCAGGGAAGTCCCTCACGGCACGGTGTGCACCAGCCGCACGACTCGCGCGCGTAGAACATCGCCAGGTTCCGGCACAGGGCGACCGGACAGGTCTTGTCGTCCAGCACAATCGCCGTGCCCGTCCCGAAGAGCGCTCCGATCTCCTTCAGCGACTCGTACTCGAGGGGCACGTCGTACTCATTCTTGTCTAAGAATCGGGTTGAGGCCCCGCCGGGCAGCGCAGCGCGAAACTCGTGGCCCTCACGCATCCCGCCCGCGTGCTCCTCGATCAGCTCTCGCATCGTCGTGCCCATCGGCAGTTCCCAACATCCCGGTCTGGCCACCTTGCCGGTTGCGCCGTAGATCTTCATTCCGGCGTCTTTGGCCTTGCCGATGCTCCTGAACCACTCCGCGCCGCGCTCCACGATGTGGGGCACGCAGCACAGCGTCTCTGTATTCTGCACTACCGTCGGCTTTCCCCAGGCGCCGGAGGTCTGAGGATACGGCGGCTTTGACCTGGGGTTGGCAGGCTTGCCTTCAAGCGAGCTCAGAAGTCCCGTCTCCTCTCCGCACATGTATCTGCCCGCGCTCACGTGGACGTGCAGATCGAAGTCCCAACCCGTGCCCAGGACATTCCTGCCGATGTAGCCCCTTTCCTCGGCCTCGCCCAGCGCCCGCCGAAGGATCTCGATGACGCGCTGGTACTCGCCTCGCACGAAAATGTAGCCAACATCGGCCTGGCAGGCGTAGCTCGCGATCAACATCCCTTCGATGAGCTGATGAGGGTCGTGCTCCACCAGATAGCGATCCTTGAAGGCCCCCGGCTCCATCTCGTCAAGGTTGCAGGCAAAGTACCGCGGACGCGCCGTCTCGCCGACCGGAGGAACGGCCGACCATTTAAAGCCCGTCGGAAAGCCCGCCCCACCCCGGCCTCGAAGTCCCGAATCGGCCATGAGCTTGATGAGGCCCGCCGGGCCAATCTCCCGAAGCGCCTTGCGCAGCGCCTGATAGCCGCCGTTTCCCTCGTAAGCCTCAAGCCAGGTCGGCCCGCCGCCAGCGACTATGTTCTTCGTCAGCACTGGCTCCACTCTCGGGCTCACTCTCCCCTCGATCTCCTGACGGCTTCGGCCAGTGCCTCATTGATCTTCTCTTCAGTGAGGTTGCCGATGATTTCGCCGTCCAGCATCATGACCGGCGACTGCTCGCAGTGCCCCAGGCACACGGTCGGGAGCAGTGTAAACAAATCATCCTCGGTCGTCTGGCCTGGCCGAATGCCGAGTTTGCGCTGAAGATGCTCCATCACCGCCTCGCCGCCCGTCAGAAAGCAGCTAATGGAGTCGCAAACCAGAATCACGTGCTCGCCGACGGGCCGCCTAAAGATCAGGTTGTAGAAGGTCGCTACGCCGTCTAGCTCGGCCGGAGTCATATCGAGCGCTGTCGCCAGGTCCTTCAGCGCCTCATCGGAGACATATCCGCGGCGCTTCTGGACGACCCTGAGCGCGCCGATGCAGCCAGCCTGCCTCGTCGGCACGTGCTCCAGCTCTCTCTCGACCTCTTCTCGCTCCTGCTCGCTCAACATATTAGCTCTCAGCGTTCAGCCATCAGCCGTCAGCAAGTCGGACAATAGTGTTCGGGATGCACCCCGTTGTTCGGGATGGATTTGAAATCCATCCCGAACACCAAACGGGTTGTAGTGGCCGGGCGCTGTCCCGGCCTCAGGGCTCTCATCGGTCCACATCCGCCAGCACGAAGTCTATGCTTCCCAGGATGGCAATCAAATCCGAGACGAGGAGGCCGCGGCAGAGCATCGGCACGGTCTGGATGTGCGGGAAGGAGGCCGCGCGGATGCGACAGCGGTACGCCCACGGGTTGCCATCGCTTATCACGTAGTAGCCGTAGTTACCTTTCGGCGCCTCGGTAGATACGATTGCCTCGCCGGCAGGCATCGGCTGTCCCCAGCTCACTGACAGGAAGTGGTTGATGAGCGTCTCGATGGCAACCATCGTTCCTTCCTTGCGCGGCGGCGTGGCCAGCGGGTGGTCGCTCTTGTACTGGCCTTCGGGCATATTGTTCGCTGCCTGCTCGATTATCCGCAGGCTCTGGCGCATTTCTTCGATCCGGATTGCAGCTCGCGCGTAACTGTCGCCGTCGGTGGCAGTTGGAACCTCGAAGTCGAACTGATCGTAGGCCGAGTAGGGCCGCCGCTTCCGCAGGTCCCAGTCAAATCCGGTCGCCCTCAGATTCGGGCCGGTCACGCCCCACTGGGTGGCAGATTCAGTTGTGTAAACACCGACCCCTTTAGTGCGCGCTTTGAAGATCGCCGTCCGCGTCAACATCTTCTCGTATTCATCGAGCCGAGAAGGAAGGTAGCGCAGGAAGCCGACGATCATGTCCTTCCAGCCGTCCGGCAGGTCGTGCGCCACGCCGCCGATGCGGAACCATGCCGGGTGCATCCGCCCGCCGCAGATCGCTTCCACGATATCGAATGCCCGCTCCCGGTCGTTGAACGTGAAGAATACCGGCGACATCGCGCCAACGTCCGACCCAAATGTGCCGAGGAAGACGAGGTGATTGATGATCCGAAACAACTCGCACAGCATCACCCGAATGACCTGCGCACGCAATGGCACCTCGATTCCAGCCAGCTTCTCCACTGCAAGCACGTAGGGCAGGTTGTTCTGAACGCCGGCCTGGTAGTCAATTCGGTCCGTGTAAGGGATGAAAGTATGGAACGTCTGCCGTTCCGCCATCTTCTCAGCGCCGCGATGATGGAACCCGATCTCGATCACCGACTCGGCGATCTCCTCGCCATCGAGCTGAAGCACGATCCGGAGCAAGCCGTGAGTGCCGGGATGATGCGGACCCAGGTTGAGAAACATGTAGTCAACATCTTCGCCAGCGCGCGAGAGGCCGAAGTCCTCTGGGTGGAACTGGAGTTCGCGTTCTTCCTCCTCTTGCCTGTCCTCCGGCAGCGTATAGCCCTCCATTTCCGTGGCACGGGCCGGGTGCTCCTTGCGCAGGGGATGGCCGACCCAGCCAGGCGGATTCAGGATGCGGCGCAGGAACGGATGCCCTTCGAACGTTATGCCGAACATGTCCCAAACCTCCCGCTCATACCAGTTCGCAGCCGGCCACAGGTCGGTGATCGTCGGCAGCTTCGGAAACTCGTCCTGAAGCGGGACTTTCAGGCGGACGTCGCTATTCCTGTCGAATGAAAGAAGGTGATAAACCACGGAAAAGCTAGCCGCAGGCTGGTCGGGACGCGACTCGCGCCGCGCCCGCTCGTCAATTGCAGTCAGGTCGTAGAGCATCTTGTAGGGGCAAGCAGCCTCGTTTTTGAGATACGCAAGGACGTGCCGGAGGTCCTTTTTGTCGAGCCACAGCGTCGGCACTTCGTCCTTCGTCGGTTGCTCCGTCAGCCTGACTTCCGGAAACCGCTGCTCCAGTTCCGAGATGGGGCT
>Ga0315289_10002249_pt1 | contig 29742 bp, 33 predicted proteins | sample YL17G11_40_MG_FD_203452 | JGI IMG/M metagenome (GOLD analysis project Ga0315289, IMG submission 203452) | Sediment microbial communities from Yellowstone Lake, YNP, Wyoming, USA - YL17G11_40 | ecosystem: Environmental > Aquatic > Freshwater > Lake > Sediment | place: USA: Wyoming | collected... | reverse complement strand
CCAGTTGTTTGCACGCCTTACTATAATCTGGCCTAAAGCCAGGATTAAGGAATAAATCGGCATAACTTATGAATTTCTGTTGCAAAGGGATTATATTATCGTGGATAATATTATCTATTTCTTTATTTTTCATCAAATCAAGCTCCGATAACCGCCATTTATTTTTTCTAATACTTCTCTCTCTGCATCAAGCCAATCTCCTAATTCAAAACCCGCAACATTATATTCCTGCCGATATTCATAAATCTCAAATGCTCTGCTCTTAATCATCTGTTGAACAAGGCAATTTTGGCATTTTATATATATCGGAATATTATTTTCCATCATTTCCTCGGATGCAATTCCTTTAATTCCTCAATTGCATAAACAACAGTATCCGTCTTCTGGCAAAGTTTCCCATACATATAAGAAAATGCTACTACATTGAGGATTATTGCCAATGCCGTGCTTGCGATTATTGCCCGCCAAGTCTTGCCATCCTTGATATGTTTCTCTATGGCGTCAATAGACCCATTTACCCTTCTGTCCACATTCGTAACCTTTTCCTTGATTACCTGAATATCGCTGAATAACTGCTGATGTTGCTCGCAGATGTCCATAATAACTCCTTTATTTAACTGGTTCTGGTCTTATCTGTTGTTGCCTTGAATTTATGATTATCTGATTGACAAAATTTTCCAGTCCTCTTACCCTTTGTCCTAAGTTGTAAAGATAAATCCCCCCACCTATAAGTATACCAGTAATCAATATGCCGATTATTAAACCACGAAACATATCCTTATTCATCTTTTTCCTCTTTAGCAATGTTGTTTGATTAAACTTATTATCAAGGGCAAGTTTCTTTCAATTAGTGAGCACAATCTTGATAATACTATTGCCATAAAACAAAGCGCCAAGAATATACTGAATTTCAAAATCTTATCTATCGTAACGGTTTCTCCTCTGCCATTAGCAAAGCATCCGCATCCACCTTTAACTCCTCAAGCGTCTTTGCTGGTTCATTTAGTAAAGCCAATTCTTTCTGTAAGGCATTAAGATAATTGTTATACTTCTCACAAATAGGCAATACTCTTTCAATTTCTTTCTGGATTTCTTCTATCGTCATAATTCCTCCTTATTGAAGTCCATTGATTGTCTTAACTGAAGCTATAGCAAGCCCATTCCAAGTTTTAACAGATGCCTTCGCTAATCCATCAATAGTTTTGATACCCGATACTGTATAAGTCGCTATCACGTAAATCTGTGAAAATCTTAATACTCCGCCACCATTAGGAGCATTACCAGAAGTTCGTCTACATCTTGTCTGGATAGCATCTAAATCCGCCTGTGTCCAGGTTCCATCAAAAGTAAAAGTTTCATCTATCCAAATACTACCTGTAACAGTGCGTGTTTGTTGAGTCTGCCAAGCACTCCCCATATAGATGTTGATACCTATCTCTGGGTCTGCTGGACTACCACCAGGTGCAGTATGTACCCCATATACTCTGACATACACAGTAACAGAAGTTATCGCAATAAGTCCTGTAAGCGTTTCTGTCGGGTAGTCAAATTCTTCGTCATAAAGCGTAGTGGTTGTCGCTAAATAATCCGCATCGCTCGCAGGTGTCTCATCTACAGGCGTGTAATGATTTGTTCCGTCTCCTCCAGTCAAATCCCATTCATTAGGTGCAGCATCGGCGTTCGGAAATAAAGACGAGGTAACTGCCGCAAAGCAATTTGTTGATGTAATAAAAAGAATTAAAAGTAAAATAAATGGTCTTCTCATTTTAAGTGTGAGTTATGTAATCTGGACTTGGACAGAAAAATAATTCATCCCCAGAATTGCCAAAACCCACAATTCTTATATAAGCATCTGTGGTGGTAGGTTGAGTTCCAGTAATATCGCCAGCCGTTTCACTAATATAATATGGTGTCCCTGCTGTCAAAGTAGGGAAGGCAGTAGTTGCATTAACTTTACCCCACAAAAGAATAGTTGTAGCGCTACCGTCTGCCGCAGCCGCCAGAATGCAGATGCCCAATTTTCTGGCAGAACCCGCCGCATTAGCGTCGGCTAATTCCCACCGGCTATCTATTTGAGCAAGAAAAACCAAATCCCCAAAGGCTAAAGTCGTCCCAGCTGTCCCTGCTTCAGTAATACCTGAATATTTTCCATCAGCAGAAATAGCAGCGTCTAATAAAATTCCACCTTCCCCCAAAGTAATTGAGGTAGCGGCGATATCCCCTGCTGCAGAATAAATAACTGCTTTACTATTTACTATAGTTCCCGCCACCGAGCCGTCAACGAGGTTTAATTCTGCTGCCGTAGATGTAACCCCGTCTAAAATATTTAACTCTGCGGCAGTGGAAGTTATAGCCGTCGCTCCGATTGTTATGGCGGTTGAGACTGTTATGTTCGGGACAGTTAAATCTGCACCTGCTAAAGTCACCATATTTGCTACTTGGGTCAATGTGGCATCACTGCTATCCCAATTTATCACTCCGCCTTCCGCCAAGAATAAATCAGACCAAGCCGTTCCTGCCGCACCAAGAACCGCTCCGTCATTGGCATCAGGGTTAAGTGCTGTATTGGCTACAAGCGTGCCTCGTATAGTAACTGTATTCGCCGCAAGTCCTATAAGGTCTGTGTCTGCGGCTAACCCTATATCCGCACCGTCAACGGATAAGTCGCCGTCCATTTGCACATTGCCACTTTCAGCAATGCTGAATACTTCCGTAGAAGCTCCGTCTAATACTTGAAATGTTTCTGTTCCGTCGCTATCGTCGTCCAATTCAAATATAATATCTGTATCTGCGTGCAATTTCAAACTACCATCTGTAGTTCCTATTAAATCCCCACCAGATAATTGCATATCGCCGCTATATACAAGCACTTCTGTTGCATCTACACCCAAAGTCATATCTGTCCCAGTTGGACTTGCTTCCCAAGCTATATTCTCTGCGTTGCCTAATCTTACTATTCCTGCATCAGCAGGGTCGGCATTATTAGAAGCAAAAATAGGAGATGTAAGCGATGTCCCTGCCGAAGATGCGCCTAAACTCCAACCTGTAACAGTAACACTATCGTCTATTGTAGGTGAAGCCCAAGTTCCACCAAGTTCCCCACCAGGGACTTCAATAGAGCTATATACCGCATTACCACCTTCTGTGAGGGTAGTAGCGGCAACCGTTCCTGCCACTGTAACAGTATCAGCGGTCAATGTTATTAAATCCGTGTCATCATCAGTTCCTATAGCTTTGCCGGAGTCCATACAAATATTTCCTATGGGTTGAGTAGAGTCCCCTATAGCAAGTTCTCCGTCCACGGCTGGCCTAATCGTCATACTGTCTGCTCCTCCTACAATCTGCATCCTTGTATATGGCGAGAAATCTCCTCCCCCGTCTGCTCCCTCATCATAGTCAATTAAAAAGATATTTGCATCAACACCTGTTCTATAATCACCAGTGGAAGTTTCGTGGTAATTAACTAATGGAGATACATCAGTTAGAGTCAAATCTGTAAAAGTCGGACTATCTCCTGTTCCCACGCCTAAAGTAGTTCTGATTGCTCCGACTGTGGCATCGTCAAGAATTGTGGCGGCGGCGGCGGTAATGGTGGTTGAGGCGGGTAAACTAAAGGTAGCCAAGTCGGCGTCTAAACCTAAAGTAGCTATTTGAGCGGCAGCGTTGGCATCATCTATTAAAGCCCTACCTGCGGCAGTTATACTTGCTTCTGCCCAAGTATCTATTCCTGTGGTATAAAGCATCTTATCAGCAGCAGTGCCGAGTAGAGCGATAGAAGTAAGGGTGGCGTCTAATGGTTGATAGTTCCCCGCTGGTTGAAAGCCAGTATGTCCTGCTGAAGCATAATCTAACTGGGTTAATTGCGAGTGAGCAGAAACGCCTCCGCCAGCATCTCCCCATTCCAAACCATCTACAGTGGCATTGGTTTTGATAACTTGTCCTGCCGTGCCGAAACCTGTTAATCCTTTTAGGGAAACTATTGTGCTGGTTAAATCTAAGGGTAAAGTAAAAGTCAAAGCGTCTCCGCCTGGGACTTTGAACTCAACCTTGACCTCCGACCAAGCAGGGTCGATTGTTCCGTTGCCCTGTTTTCCGAGTAATCTGAACCAATAATATCCTTTTGCTCCTGCCACTAAATCTAATAAGGCAGTTGCTTTCAGTCCTGTCCCTGTGCCAACATCAAGTTCTGTTCCTGCGGCATCGGCATTAGTCCAATTAGTTGAACCATCAAGAGAGTATTGTAATCTTATGTCTGAACCAGCATATCCTGCCACAGTTTGCCAAACGACGATTCTATATTGAGTAGCTAAAGTAGCGTCAAACTTTCTAATGCCTTTAGTGGTGCTTCCCATAAAGACGGTTTCCGCCGCTGGTAGATTTGTCCAGATACCTCCATTTATGGCTACTGAAGACATCTCAATCCAGTGTAAAGGCATATAGATGGTAGAAGAAGATGAACCACCGCCACTTGGAGTAACTAAAGTGCCGTCGTCTCGGATATATTTAGTCCCATCAGGAGTTCCTGAAGCCAAATTAGCGATAGGAATAATACCAGCCCCAACAGGGATGCTTGCTAATCCAGTAAAAGCTGTCCCAGAAACCTTACTTGCGGTAGTTATCTGACTTAACTTGGCGTCAGTAATAGACCCAGCCAGCATTGCGTTGGTAATTCCGAGTGCCTTAACTTGTAGAGCATTGGTGGATATTTCGATTGAAGAAGCATCAACATTAACTTTTAATTCATTGCCTGTAAGACCTAAAGCCCCAGTTGCCAATAAATCAGCCCTGAAATCAGCCCCGACCAATTCTACTCCCAAAGAAGCAGTATAAGTAGTTGTTTTATTCAAATAAGTAAAAACCAAATCATTAGTATTGAGGACTGGGTCTTTGGTTATTTGAACAAACTGATAACCGCCATTAGCCGTTCCTTCGGTGATAAAGGTATAAGTGCCTTCCTGAACTTTTGATGAGACGTTATAATCAGTCGCCCTTGTCGGTGCCCCTGAAGCGTTGACAGTATAAATTCCGTTGGTGGTAGCATCGGCTTGGTCTTTGATTAAAATTCTGTCTCCAGTCGCTAAAACTATCCCGTCAATCGTATCCCCATTTTCAAAATCAGTCGCCAAAGTTCCTGCTGTTGTCGTTGCCACCCTGCAAGCTAATTTAACCTCTAATCCTTGAGAAAAAGCATCAACATAAGTCTTGTGGACAGCTTGATAGTCTGCGGTAGGTGCTGAACTCGGCAGTATCGGAAAAGAAGAAAAAGTCTTTATTCCTGCGATTGTCTCATCACCTATTAAGGCAACTGCCGAAACTTGTGCTGCGGTTACAGAGTGGGGATTAGAGGTTGATGCAAGATGGGTGTCTATTACCGAGTGGGTGTTAGTGCCAATCCCTGATAAGTCCGAGTGGGCAAGTTGGGCATTGGTAAATTGAGAACCGTCTGCTCTTAAGACGTGTCCAGAGGTATAAGCCAAAGCATCATCAACATCATTTAAAGCAGACAAGGTCGTCGCTCCCCCGCCACCTCCCGTAAGGTCGGTTTCAATTCCAGCATCATCTAAGATATAAATCCTTGAAGTTCCTGCACCATCATCTTTGGTATAGAGTCGGATATTGTTAGCGGCGGGTGTAGAAGGAGTGGAAATTTCGGAGAATTGTGCATAATAAGCGCCAAAATTAAGATTACCACCCCAAGACCATACGCCAGCGGTAGTGGAAAGTAAGGGCATATAATCTTCGGCAGGATAAGCAGTAGGCAAAGTATAAGTCAAATCTATTGTTTGGTCTCCACCCTGAAAGTAGGTATATTTGGTAGGAGTTAAACCAGTTTCAAGGATGCCGAGTTTAGCATTTATTGTAAGGTCGCCTGTTAATGGGTCATTGGAGGTATCGAGTTTGAGGTAACGGAGGTCAGTTACAGACATATTATCTAAAGTGTCTAATGCTTTTTGTACATCAGTATCAGCAGAAGATAAAGAACCATTAAAGTTGGAAGTATCAGTATTGACGTCTTTCGCCAAGATAGGAATATTTGGAATAGTTATGGTCGCTACTGTTCCTAAACGAGAAAGAGTAGAATTACTAACTTTTATTTTAGTAGTAACTCCAGTTGGGGAGCCATCTTCTTCCTCTACTATTAAAGGAGGAAAATTTTGAGCAAAAGTCATATTACAAATAAATAATAAAATCAATACTACAAAAAATTTCTTACGCAAATACCGCATAGGTAATCCCTTCTCCATCTGTAATACAATCCAAATATAATTTGCTTGGGTCATTTATTTCTATTTTGACTTGTTGTGCCGCATATATGGGAATACCGCGCCTAGTTGCTTCCGCGCCGACTACTGTGCTATTGCCAACAGTAACAGGATTAAAATTGTCAGTTTCGCCCACCAGAATAACAAATTTACATTTTGAACTCGTTTCTGTTAATTGTTCTGCTATTCCCGCAGTTGTTACTGTTTTCCTGCCATCAATTATTTTATTAGGGATAAAAACTTTTTCTGCCTTATTTTCGTATTCTCCTTCATCCATTCCTTTACTTGCCGAGAAAGCCGTAACCCACTTTTCCTGTTTGCCGACTATATCGGTTAATGCTTTGATAAATCTTTCGCCATCAGATAATCTTACAGAAAGAGGTTTACCGGCCTTATCAGAAAGCAATCTCAAAGGTTTCAAGGCATCCAATAAATCATCCAAGTCCATATCATTGTTGATCGTTACTTCTGCCTTTGGAACTTCTATCTTGGGAATTTTTATTTCAGGTATTTTTATGGGTGGTATATTTATATCGGGATGCTCGTGGATTACCTCGTGAGAAACTTTAATCTCAGGCTTAAAGTCAATCTGCGCCAAAGCAATCCGCAAGTCATTGATTGATTCCAAAAGATTTTGAAGTTGCACTACCTGAATTTTGGGAATCCCTTCTATCTTAAAGGAATCGGGTATCTTCAGGTCACTGAACATATTCTTGAGGTTATCGTAAAGAATCTTGAGTTCGGTGCGTAAATGCAATTTTATTTCATCAAAATTGCTTACTTCTTTCGGGCTTTCGGCAATCTTTTGGAGTTTCTCAAGAGAATCCAGAATAGGAGTGAATTTGATGACGGTTTGGTTATTTGCTGGTTGCTCGGTTTCTTCTTCCTTGAATATGTTTTTCATTGATTTTCTTCTGGTTATGTATTAAGATGAGCCATATTGACCTCCATAGTAAAAAGGAGTTAAGATGGTTTGGATAATTTTAGGTTTTATATGTCTTGGTTTTACCATTACTCAATTTATCGAATATTATGAAACTTATATTAAAAAACATTCTACCGACCCGCAGAACGAATCCCACGCCTAATTAGTTCTTCTGCTGTTAATAATCCTGTTATACCTGCCCCAATTTTTAATGCTTTACCAGTTCTCCTAAATCCTCTTATCGCTTTTAAAGTATCCTGTGGCAATATCGCCTTTACCATTGATTGTATTTCCTCATCACCAAAACCCGAACGCATTTTATTTAATAAAGCACCTGGTTTAAACATATTCTTAACATTCTTATAATTATTCATAAACTCCGCATAAGGTTTCCTTACTTGTGCCATTTCAGGGAATACCTCAGATTGTGCTAATTTAATATCATCTATTAAATCAAGCAATTCTAAATCTCCTGGCTTCCAATCGGCAAACTTACCCTGTTTTAATTTAGTAGCTATGGCAGGAGCTTGTTGTATCATATTCTTTATTTCCTGCGCTTGTGCTAAAGTCAAATCTTTAGCGTTCATAGGATTTTCAATCATACCCTGAATTACCTTCGCTTTTTCGGGATTACGGATTGAACGAATAGTAGACTTTACCTGTGAACCAAGACCAGGATTATTTACAGTATCGTCTATTGCATCCTTAAGATATTGAACCTCTGCGCTTAAATCTATCCTTTTTTCAGGGTTTGCCTTAGAAAGCGTTGTTATTCCTTTTTCAAATTCATCACCAACTTTCCTTTTTACATCAAAAAATGTCTTTCTTACTGTCTTAGAAAATTGAACAGGGTCTTTAACATTCTTGATATTCCTTGTTATATTCTGGACAAACCTAATGGGAGCAGTAATGCCAGATTCTATATTCGTTAATCCTTGCCGAGTCATTTTCCCCACAGGAGAACTAATTATTTTTCCTGTTGTTTCATTCACAAGATTTTTCATAAGTCCGGCACTTCTACCTATTTCTTGCCCTGCCTGTTTTGCACCAGGTGCTTTAGGGAGAAATAATGCTAAAAGATTCGCGGGTTCAGTAATTTGATTTAATACCTCTCCGCCCATACCCACCAATGTTCCCATAACGGGATTTTTTCCACCCCTATCTATATATTCCTTAATTGCTTCTTCTGATAGATTAGGCGCTTCTTCTGGGTTTAAAGCACCTTTTTTATAACCTTTCCCCATTAACCAAGAACGGATTGCCGCGCCAGGTCTTTCTCCGAGATCTCCCAATAAATTTCTTTGTCCAGGTTTAAATTTAGCATCTGTCAAAAATTGAGGAAAAACATAATTGGTAACATCTTCGGCTACTTTTGAGATACCTGTTTTAGGTTTTTCTTCATCTAAATAAGTAATTCTTCTTTCGACTTGTGGTTCTTCGTCTAAATATGTAATTGGCATATTTTACCCCTTTTCAAGCCCTACAACGCACAAACTAAAAAAGGCATACTTGGCTACCTTTTACCGAAAATACCCCCTGTTTTGGGGCGATTTTCAGTAATTTTGTGCTTAGTCTAAATGCAATTTTTCAGGTTTGACAGATTTTTCTTGATAATTAGGGCAGATTATCAATAAAACCTGTTTCCATTGTTTATATTTTTTGGTGCATTTAGAACATCTTTTATTCACGCCATTTAAAGGCATTTAGTCTATCCTCGCCTTTCTACCATTTATAATTACAATAGTACCTTTAGGTAAATTGGCAGATAAAGCTTCTGCTTCTGATTTGAAATTCTGTGAACTCTTTTCTTTGCCAACGCCGAATTTATATTCTTGATGTGGTTGTTTTCCTCGCGTAATTAAAGATTCATCAATCTTATATTTACCTGCTAAATCACTATATTCTTTTAAAGTCTGATTGTAGGTATTGCCTCTTTCGTTTGCAATAACTTTAGCCCCCCAAACAAGAGCATCTCTATCCGAATCAGTAAGACCAGCGCCGCCTTTCTCTAATTTTTGAAAAGCACCACTAAACCTATTGGCAAGAGGTAAATTCTGCGGAGTTCTTGCATATTCGGATTCCCTAACCACTGAATTAGGATCGGTAAGTTTATTGAACATAGTAATTAATGCCTGATCTAATGCTACTTTATTATCTATATCTCCTTCTTTAGCTTTCCCTAATAAAGCATCCATAGATTTAACTTGGGTATTGATTAGCGTGTATTCTTTAACTTCTGGCCTGTTCAAAAATTCTTCTCGTATTTTAGTAGAATCAAGTAAGTCTTGTCTTTCTTGTTTATTTATTTCTTGAGGACTTCCAGCTTTTATCCCCACCTTTTCTCTTTCAAACTCAAACGCTTCCTCTTTTGTCCTCGGTTTCCATTCCTTTGTTGTCCCCAAACTACCTATCAAATCTGTGGCGGGGACGATTTGTCCGTTATCGCCAAACTTTAATCCTCGTGAAGCCAAGCTCACGTCTAACCTCTTTTTTTCCATCTCAAGCAGCAAAGAATTTTGCTTTGATTGCTGAAAATTTTGGAAAGCGTTACTAATCATCCCAATATCGGCTCGGGTCTTTGCGGATTCCAATTCTTTAAAACGCAAAATCGCATCTAATACTGACATATTGCCTCCTTAATTATAATTTAATCCACCAAACAAATATGGATATTTAGTCGCTAAATCAGTTGTGTTTAATGAACCAAACGAATTATTACTTGCGGTTGAACCTGGCTGATATGGAAGTTTTTGATTTCCCATATAATTTCCATATAAACCTGCCCCTGAACTTAATAATTGCCCACCTGTGCCTGAAGGACTTAAAGCTCCTATAGTGCCACCAACAAGACCACCGATTGCCATACCCCAGGGCCCAAATGGTGCACCTGCCATTGCCCCCCCTGCTGCACCCGTCAATCCACCCATTAACCCACCGCTTGAATCTCGTCCTGCCAAAGCAGCAGCAACCTCATTTTCATAATTACTTAAATTAAACTGATTTCTTTGTGATTGATTTTGCCCCGCATATCCAGTTGCCCCGCTTATGGTATTTAATCCTGTCCCAAAAAGACTAATCCTGTTTTGTAATGCCTGCTGAATCATTTGAGAAGTATAACCTTGCAAAGTATTAGCTATATCTGTATCAATCTGCCCCAATCTATTGGCAGTAACCGAACTCTCCAGTTGATTAGTAGCCGCTAATTCATTCATTGTGCCTCTTCGCATTTGGTTATAATAAGGCTGCAATGAAGAAAAGAAGCCCTTGAGCATATCAGGATTGATGTTAATTACATCCTGTAAGGGCGATAAACTGCCGCTGAAATCAAAATTAGTCAATCTCCCGCCTAGACCGAATAACTGGTCAATCCCTTCCGTAAACTTTGGATCTTCAAAATACTTAGGCGTTGCCGGTAACGATACGCTTCCTTTTCCCATTTTTTCTCTCCTTCAATCGGTTAAAAGTCCTTTCTTTTTCATCAGCATAAAAGGTTATTTTTTTAATATTCTTGTGTTTCGATAAATACCTTTGCAATAATTTTCTTGGCAATAGTTTATCCTCCGCGCTTGAGGCGAAGAATGGAATATAAAGAACATTACCCTCTTCTTTTTTGGGCAGGTCTTTTATGGTATCCTTGTTAAATTTCTTTATTCTGTACATTCCTGCGACCATAGCCATTTTCTCTTTTTCAAATCCGATATAAAGCCAGCCTTTTGTGTGCATATATAAAAGGACTTTAACCCAATCGGCTGGCTTGGCATTGGGATAGATATTTGATTGTTTGAGTATTAAAAATGCCTGTGCTAACATTTGTCCTTGAGTTATCCGGTTATTCATTTTTCTCCACCAGCAAATCGATTTCTTCTTTTATTAATCCTAAAACTATAAGCTTATCCATAAGCGATATACGATCCTGCTCTCTTTTCAAATTTTCCAATCCGGCTTCTAATTTCAATCGCTCCCTTATCCTATCCCTTTCTTCCAGTTCTTCCGGTGTAAATTTTATAAGTTTCCTGACTTTGATATAATCGGGGATAACTTCTATTAATTCCGGAGACTGTCCTAAAAACTTGCCGCTATGTAAAGGCTCATAAATCTCTTCTTTGGCCATATTGGGTCTGTACAAATTATTTATTAATGTCAAAAGTGTACTTTCTTCCGTAACTTGCGCTTTTAATTCCGCAATAGTTTCCTGATCAACCAAGACTATTTCCTGCTTGCTTTCGTCATAATCCGGAAAAGGATGCGGTATCTTATTAAAATCTCCACCCCTGCCGTAAGCTGGATGATCGGGTGCGGAATAGGCGGCGATGATTCCTACTGTTATTTTATCTATAAGCAAAAATAACCAATGATTTTTACCTGAAGATGTAACATAGCGGTGCTGGGCATAAAAGGTGTCGCCAGCTCCTACAAAAGATACAAATACATGGGGCCCGTCATAAGTAATCGTTTCTGTCCAGTAATTGTTAGAATTATAATAACCGCTTCCTACTACATAATTATATATATTATCTGTTACATCGGCGCATTTGACCTGAATGCCAAATCCATATGAACCCCCTGGCAGGGTTAAAAGCCCGGTAGTTCCCCTGCTAACTTCTCCGAGCGTAGTTTTCAATGCTCCGATATCAACGGTATTATCGGGCAGATAACCGCTAGCATCCGAAACGGGGATTTTGTTTGCACCTGCGCTGGTAGAAGCATGATAAGTATCAAGTGTGTCTGCGTCGCTTGATCTACCGGCCACCCAGCCCGTTGCTCCCGTTCCACTCTCCTTGATATACATAGAGGTAGCCGTTCCGCCGTCCTTCCTCATATAGATAGAGCCGACATTGGCAACCACAACGCCCTCGGGTGAACCATAACCATAATATATCTTGGTAGTCTTGCTATCCCCAGAAATCAATTCATACAACTGCCGGAGCATACGGTTGAGTTCGTTTATGCCCGCAGGGGTCTCTAATTTTTCTTTTGAAAGTTCAATGTAACCGTCTGCCATTTTATAATTTACCTTCTGTTTTTAATATATCTATGGCCATCTCTCTCATCTTATCCTGAATAAGCAATTCATCTTCTGCCTTTTTTTTGTTATCCATTTCTTTTTGCAATCGAATTACATTCTTTTGATGGTCAAGCGTTATTTTTCCATCTATGAACTGACAATAACAAGGATGTGCGGGAAATTTTTGGCTCTCTATATCATTAATTAGTTCCACTTTTGTATGATCAGATGGAACAATCGTGTCATCTTTATTACTTACTGTATAAATATCTTGCGTAGTATTATTGTATATCAAAAACATTTTATCCTCCTTATGCTAAGGCTATTGCAACCACTCGATAGAATCCGGTAGCAGGTTCAGTTCTATCACCATCCGCATCTAAATAATACGCAACCGCCGAACCTCCCGAATGGACTTCCAATGTCGTAGTAGTTATAGCCGCGACACATCCTCCAGCATTAGAATGAACATTCCCACCACCTATATCTATATCAGTCAATCCTGCTTCTACCATAGCAGTTCCAATATCATCTGTGGCGAAATATAGTTTATAAATTACTTTTGTAGTTCCCAAATTATGAGTTTTTGAATAATTGCTTTGAACAGCACACGCAAACCATCCACTATCATAAGTTTTTGGAACAACAACATTTGTAAAAACTTGGGCAATAGTTTTCCAAGAAGGATTGGCCGCAATTCCACCGCTTCCTAATAAATCTGTGGCATTGCCAGCTTCTAATCTTGCCCTGTTCGTTCCATCGTGGTATTCAACATCCCCTTGCGTAGTCATTCCTTCAAATGTAGGATTAGCTCCTACTCCACCCGTAGTAAGACATTTTCCTTTAGTCCCTGCACCTAATCTTGCAAAAGCAGAAGCGGAAGAGGCATAAAGAACGTCTCCCTGCGCTTGATTCGTGACGGCAAGACCAGTTCCTACGTTTATCTTAGGCCCTTTATTCGAAGTGCCTTCGTGTCCGTGTCCGGTAGAGCTATTTAGTGCGGCCATTATCCAGTCGATAATCAAGTCTAATTGCCCCTCTAAATCGGTATCGATTAAAATTTCCGTTCCCCAGTTTTTTGTCCTTACAAGATCACTCGAAAAAGCCATTTCTTATTCCTCCTTAAAGTTCTTCTAATGCGATTGCATGAATTTTCAGACTTTTAATTTTGGGTCTTTCGCCTATCGCATTGTTCAGTATCTGCAAATTGAAAAATCTTCCTACTGCTGAATTTTTGAAAGACCTCATTTCCGTCCTATCAGGCAATTCGCCCGGAGAGACAATATATGAAGTATTAACGGTAAAGTCACTGTTGATCTTGGCTCCCGTATAGGATTTTGTTATGGTTATAGTCTGTTCGCCTGCCCTTATTCCCCTATCTGCCGACCAACGTATTGTGATGTTACCGGTATTTCCATAATACGTCAAAATCATCTTCGTCAGTTTCAACCTTACATTGCTTATCGGAAACTGTCCACCGCTGGCCACAGAAAAATCGGAAGAGTTAAAATCTTTAGTGAGGTAATTAGCGACAGTATCTTCTCCTTCATCCGAGTTATCCTCGGTTTCAAGTTCGTATATCCTGCCGTTCAGGGAAGAAGCATTGTAAAGTTCATTATTATCATATTTGAGTAATGCCGGATAACCCCAATTTTCGGAAAGCACTGTATTGATAGGCCGAGTCATCCAGCGCCCCAGAGAAGCGTCATATATCTTCTGTCGGTTAGGATAACTCGCGTTAGATCCGGATTCGCAGTAATTTATAAAGTACTTTCCGTTCCGATAGAATCCGAAAATCCTTTTTGATAGATCTATATCCTCGACGAAATCGTGATTTTCTGTCAGATTTATCCAGTTAGCACCATCCCAAAGGAATATCCCTAAAGTCGGGTAATTGGAGAGGAAATATATTCCTTCATCTCCCTTAACAATAGAGAACGGCGCGCAACAACCATGAGAACCCGAAATCGGTTCATAAGCTATATCGGGAAAATTATAAAGCAAATAGGCCCTGAAATAAGTAAAGATAGTAAAATATGCCCCCGAAGGAAATCCGGAGATTCCTCCATAAGTATAATCGGGCATATCAATATTCCAAGCATCATTAGCCAAAGACCAAGCATCTGCGGCCGTCCAATTACCCGAAGCCGCTCTTGAGCCATAAACAGTCTTACCCCCACCTTCGGCTATGAATCTGAATTGATGATAATGTATGCGTTCCCTTGCCGCTCCTGGTTGGCTTGCAGGAATGGTCAATACTCCGGCTAAAGTCTTATATTTAAGATTATCAAGTGAATTAGTAATCCATAATTTATCCCCAGCCGATACTGCGTGGCATAATTGCCCAGAAGTAAAACCTGACGCATCGGCGAGTTTTATCGCAGAAGTGTCCTTATAAACCAAATCCCCTTTTATGATTCCGAATAACTGCGTAGTCGTAGATTCTTTATGCTGTATCAATAAATCAAACTTCCCATTGGTAACATAGGCAAGCGTAGGAGCGGTGAAATTGGCGGTATGGCGGGCTATACCCTTACAAATCCTCACCTCATCAATCCAACCATCAAAGAAATCTGCTCCGTTTTGTGCGCCTATATTCAAAGTTGTATCAAATGTCGGCATACTATTTGCGGCTATGGCCGTAGTCTCGGTCAATGTCTGGGAAACGTCATCAATGAATAAATAAACTGTGGTAGTATTCCTCGCTAATTCCAGATGATACCAAGTATCAAGTGCTGGATTCCAAGTAACCGAATAATCTGCCTTAGTAACTGTGGCTATCATTACCTTAAAATATAGTTTACTATCAGTAGCGGAATATTTTAAATACCAGTAATTATTCGCATCTACATATTGCCCGACTAATACGCAATCCTGGTCTGTGTGTATCCTAAACTGCCCATCAATAGTAAAAGGCCCAGTCCCGAATTGCCAATCCGCGTGGGATGGCAGAGTGATATAATCGCTGTTTCCGTCAAGTAATAACGAGGATAAGCCGAATTTCTTTTGTGCCGTGTCTAACTGCGCTGTCCCGCCAAAAGTTATTGTTTTTCCTGCGACTGTTTCAACTGCGGCAGTTGCCGTATCCACTCCGTCAAAATGAATAAGTGCCACATCATAACTATCTATATTGGTAACTTTCGCCACTTCGTTAAATCCTTTAGAGCGTATCATTCCCCCAATAGACAAAGCATCCCAGTTTTCTATTATACGGGCTTCATTGTTTTTCAATGCCACATCCTCTCCGATGGTATTCTCGCCACCTGAAAAAGACAATAATTCTAACACAAGTTCAATCGGTTTGGATCGGTCTAATACATCACGATTAGTTTTAAATTTAGTCATCTTTAATCAAAATGTCCCCCATCTCCCTCGGCATAACCTCCACCCTCAACATTATCGCCCAAGTCAGGAAAAGGCCTATTTTCCTTTTTATATTCCTTTTCTGTTTTTAATGTAGCTTCTACCACGAGCCTATCATATTCAGCTCGGCTTTGCGCTGCCAACTCGGTTAATCCCGCCTGTTTTAGTAACCAATTTGCTGCGTGATAAACAGGCGCTTCTCTGTATTCATCAGGGATTATTGATTCATCGGCATCGGCATCTAAAGCGGTAGTCTGTTTCCTAAAATAATATAATTCATAAGTCTGTCCATTGACCCCACTACCTGCCAAAAATTTCATCTTTCTTGTCCCACTGTATTCCCAGATATAATAAAATGGGTCATCCGAGCCAGCCGAATGATATCTCCCCCATTCGTGCAGGTCTATTTCCCTTGCATTGTCTATTACCACATCGTTGATGATAAGGCAGAAAGTTTCCAGCCATCCGCTTGGCAATGCTATTTCGTAACTCGCCACTGCCCCTGTGGCATATGCCCTTGTGCAATGGCTATCCTTACAAAAACTAATGTCGCCCCTGTTAAGTGCTGCCTTGCGCCTAGCAAGAGGCCACATATCATCCGAAGAAGAATTAGGGTCCCCGAGTAATTCAGATAAGAGTGTTTGCTGTTCTGCGAAATCCACATTACACCCCCACAAGTTCTGTTACATCTTTCTTGAGTAATTTTTCAAAAGCATCCATCCAAAGATGAGCAAATTTGTCCGCGTTGTGATTCCAATAAATATTATCAAATGCCCTTTTTGCCAAACTGTCTCGCAAAGTTTTATCTTTAATCAATCGTTCCATCACTTCAAACCATCCATCGTCAGAAACAAGCAAACCATTTTCTTCATTAGTCATTATTGGCGAATAGGGTGGTATGTTAGAAGCGATTGTCGGTATCTTGATTGTCGAATACTCAAAATATTTAATCGCCGATTTATTCCTGTTGAACTCATTATCAATCAACGGACATAAACCGATATCCAGATTTAATATTACTAATTTATAGGGATAAGCAACATTCTGCACCCAAGGATGCCATTCTATCTTGTCTTTCGGTATATCCTTGAATAATCCATAGAAACGTACATCCCCAAAAAAAATGAATTTAACATTATCGTATTTTGCTATGATTTTTTTGATTGCCGGTGCAACCATATATAAATCCTCATAATGTGATACTCCGCCTTGCCAACCAATCCTAATTTCTTTCTTCACGCATTCAATTTCAGGGAAAAGATTAAAGTCTATTAAATTGGGCAATACTACGCTGTTCTTGTTTAATTTAAGGAATATATCCTGCAAAATCGGAGTTGTTGTGCTTATTAAATCCACTCTTTTGAATGCTGCTTTAAAATAATCCTGACGGGTAATATTTTCTTCAATATGAAACTCTTTTTCTCCGTCTTTCCAGATTGGCGTAACTGTGCCATCCGGCCATTTATAATCAAATTCTGATGTCCCATAGTGGCGATAAGCAGGATTAAAAGGCGATATTGTAAATGGATGGTCATCAAAATCAGCGACTATGATCTTCCCGTGCTTCTGGGCTATTTTGATAAAATCAAACCATCTATCATCCTGCGGCCTTGGGATAAGAATAATATCCGCCTCTATAATCTTATTAGTTACAAACCCCAAATCCGAAGCATTACCCTGATGAATAGTCAATATATCAGCCATCTTGTGTTCCTGAAGTTTATACAATGGCTGGACTATTCTGTAGTGATTGCACGCAGTCGTGCTTCTCTCAAAGCCTAAAATTTTGATAGTATTCTCCTTATTATTCCTTATCTTCTTTTACGCCTTTTTTTTCTACTTCCACAAGGCATTGTTCTCCCCCCTTGAATATTCTATCGAAGTTCTTATCAAACTTCTGCTTATCTAATGGTCTTGGCTTGCTTCCTTTGCCCATTCTAATTCCCTGATTATTCTTACACTAAAATAATATTTCCAAATTTTCTATTCTCCGATAGTTTTGCGTGATATATAGTTTTACAAATATTACACTGATATAACATCCGCTTTTTCGTTTAATTTATATTCAATTTGTTTAATTACACAACCCATAGAATAATTGTCATCCAATAAGCCCGAAGATAATCTATTGGGGTAACCTAAACATTGAGGGAAATAACTTTTATCTTCACCCTTCAAAGAACTCCATCCAAAATCTATCAAATAAATTATATTATTTTTAACTGTTAAATTTTCTAATCTTATATCATTGTGTTCTATCTTATATTTTTTTAAATCCTTAACGATTTCCACTAATTGTTGTTTCCAATCATTAGGCAGGTTTTTAATAGTTAAGTCATTCCCGCAATCCTCAAGTTCTATTGAGTCCTCATCCGCTTTATAAATTTTAGGAAAATGCCTTGAGTCGCATTTAGATAAAATGCGGACTTCGTTTTTAATCAAATCGTAATCCAGATAATTAGTTTGTTTTTTTATAACCCTGTCATCTTGTTTTTCTATTGTGGCAGTCGCGCCTTTAAGATAAGAATTAAACCTGCCTACACTTGGGTCTTTCGGCTCAACCCATCCAATGTCTGATTCTTTTAATGCGGAAAGGAGTTCTTCAATCTTTATTTCGCCTAACCAGCGAGAATATTTATTCTCATTCTTATGGTGAACACAATGATAAGCAAGGGCAATACGAAAAAGCGGAAAGGCAGGAATAAAAAACCCTTCTGTATTCCAGACCTTAGTTTTAAGTAGAAGTTTCTGGAAGTGTTGCGGATAATAACCATCCCCGATATGCCGAACATCAACTTGAATGAAACTTCCGTTTACCGGCACTTTAAACTGCACTCTTGGGTCAGGATAAACCTGTTTGGCTTCAGGATAAATCTCTTTCCAATGTTCCATATCATAAACAAGCAAATCAAGGTCAGAGTGTTCGCCTAATTCAACAGAATAAGGTAAACCTTCCCAATTCCTTAAAACTATATAAGAAAAATTTATATCATTCATAAAAGAGAAGAATTGTTTTAAATCCTGCACTTCAATATCCTCCAAGCCACTTGTAACCTACCCCAAAAATTCTTACCCGCTAACACCAAAGTCATATATCTCAATGCCTCTTTCTTGCCTGCTTCTCTCGCTACCTGTCTAAGTCGTTTGGCTTGTCTGCCGCTCATTCAATAATTCTCTTGTTTTCTCAATCCCGATAGAATTAAAATATTCGAAAATATGTTTCTTATGATGGCTTACGAAAGGAATAAGGGTTATCCCATTATCATTAAGTATCTTCTCGTCAAGATAATTCAATGTTGCTTCTGGATTAGCCAAATATTCATCTGCCTCATAATACTTGCATATTTCGACTATCCGTTCCGTACCTTTCTTCTCCGTCGGAAAATCAAATTTTATCTTATTCGTATCTATATTCAGCAATTTAGCCATAGCGTAAATCAATATTAGGTTAAGTTCCAATAATGATTGCCCTGTAGTATATTTCTTTTCCTTGATAGGCACGAGGCCGTGTTCAACAGGATTAGTCCACCATTTGCCATTTACCTGGCAACGGTTAGTCCAACTATTCTTAGGAAATTGCACTTCTTTTAAAATTACGAATATATCGGATTGGTGTATTTTTTGGTAAAAAGGAAACCACGGACAAAAATTAGCCTGGTGAATTGCAATCCTCATGTTTTATCCCATTTATTCAGATATTCAAGAAAAGGTATCGGCTGATAAATCAAGCCGTTATGATTGATGATCTCTACTATCTGCATAAACTTCCCCTTTTGTATTATGTTTATACGCCGCTTGTCCATACCATACTTCATTATCCGGGATATCCTTCGTTACAACCGAACCTGCGCCTATTACGGCATTTTCACCGATTGTAACGCAAGGCAAGATAATTGAACCCATACCTATCATTGCGCCTTTTTTAATAAGGATCTTACCCCAGCATTGTTTATCAGAAGGCGGTTTTTTGTCATTGCTAAACGAGATTCTTGGAGCAATGAAACAATTATCCTCAATAGTTACGCCTGAAGGAATAAAACAAAAGGCTCCTATTCTGACATTATTCCCTATCACCACGCCATCATCTATCTCGCAGAATTGCCCTATTGAACAGCCCTTGCCAATTTTGGCCCCCGGGTAGATATTACAGTTTCCCCAGATTACCGTTCCCCTGTCTATTTTATAAGCCTCTTTTAATAAAGGCATTTCTATCTGTTTGAGTAATATCTCCATATCCTCAACCGTGCAATGGCCCCCTACATAATCCTTGAATGGCCAAAGTATCGGTTGGCATTGTGGAGATTTACCAAGTTCAATCAATCCCTCATTGCTTGTTTCCTCAAACCCTGTAACTACCAACGCATAATCTTTACCAAAATGTTTACAGATATTCTCCTGTTCTTTCGCACCTGCAAGATATAGACCATACCGATAGAGTTCCAATAATTTCATCAATTCGGCAGATTCCGTGCCAAACATCATCTTGGTTTTTATCCCTGCTTTCTCAAAATATTGGCTAATTTCATCAGATAATACAACATTATCAAAGGCAATATATTTGACATAAGTCAGAATTTCTTTTTCCATATTCTCGTGGTGTCCACGAATAGGGGAATAACATACTTTGCATTTTGCGTCTTTGGCTATCTTTGCCGTAGTTCCTACCGCTATGCTCGAATGAATAACTAAATATTTAATGGACGGATATGCTTTAAGATAATCGTCCACTTGTTTTATAAAATCATCAGTATATGGAAAACAGATATGAATAATATCTATCGGCAGAGCAATGGCGTTTGCTTGATTTTTATCATAAGATTGAATATCGGGATAGGTAGATTTTAATATATTAAATAATGCCTGCCCGACTTCACCTAATCCCACGACGAGTGATTTCATTATTTTTTCCCTAAAATAGAGGATACCAAAATAATTTTTTCATATCGGTATTCCTTCCTATCTCCTCATAATATTGCAAATGCTCTTTACTCTTTATATACTCTGGGTGCATCCCCGACCAATGGCCTAAATCTTGTACTACTACATTAGGCAACCAGCCGATCTTCGGGTCTTTCTCAATGATAATCTGTCTCAAAATATTAAAAGCTCCCTTAATACCCCTAACATCGTGTTTTGTAAAATCTATTTCTTTGACCAAATCAACATACATAAACCATAAACCGCCGACTATCTGTGAAGGCAAATAGGGCAAACCCTCCACCTTCCGGCCATATCTATAAGCCGCGTTAGACGGAAAAACATTCGGAGAAAGCACTTGCACATCGGATTCTTTAAAGATACTAAGTAAATCATTCAACCAGTTTTTAGGCACAATGCAGTCATTGCCGATTACGCCCATAATGTCAAAATCTTTTAATTTTGCCCATTCAATGAAATCTATCAAGACATTGCGTAAACCCATATTTTTATAATGAATGGTTACCTCTCTGTTCAAATTAGCGTGCCTTAATATATCTTCCGTGCCATCTTCAGAGCCATCATCTACAAGAAAGAATGTAACATTAGGATATTCCTGCGCTTCTTCTAAGGCCTTAATACATTTAAGAGTGTATTCTTGTCGTTTATAACTTGGGACAAGAATGGCAATCTTTAAATCTTTAATTTGTTTTCCGCAATCAATACAACTTGGCATAATTTTTCCTCCGCTTCTTTAAAAGCATCCGCAATCAAATGAAATTCAGAAATGGAGCATTCCCATCTTGTATCCCTCATCTTGATATGTATATATTTTTCCTCTTCAAATTCACATCCCTCAGCGTATATTTTGCCCTTATTGGCATTGTATAGGTTCTGGTTCAGATTAACCTGTATCTGCTCATTGTAGGCCTCCGTAGCCACCTTCCTGCGGCATAATTCAAGGTGTTGCCCCTTTTGCGGCTCCGGTTGGCCTAATTTCTGCCACCTTTCCATAGCTACAATCAAGCCCTTGGCTAATTCAAGGAAATCCGGCAGGCTTAAAAGGATACGTAAGTTCCGGTAATGGAAATGGACTTTTTCGCAAAGTTCAACCACAAAACGAGAATCAAAGATTGCCTTATTTGCGATTTCCTTTTTAGATAATTTTGCTAATGAATGTCCCATTATTGAGCAAGATAGTGAAGCCTTACTTTTTTTAATAATTCCATCGGTTCACTACCGCGCATAATCCCCTTCATAAACGACCGCCAAACTCTCTCGTTCTCCTCAGCCCAAAATTCACGATAGACCATATTGACCATAAACATATAAAGCTCATTCGGGATAGTATAATCAAACTTAAAATCTTTAGTTTTAGACCAACCTTCGGGATTGCCTAACACTTCATTCTCTTTTATCTTTAAATAATTAACCCTGCGCGCCTCAAGGCACAATTTAGGAAAATGATAAAGTTTACTTTCTATAAACTGTTTTCCTACTTTTTTGACAAACTCGTCGAGATTATCAAGCGCCTTTGTATGTCTACTTACCTCATTAACCGCGGCTATGCGCAAATCTTCGTTAGAGATATGTTGCGGTTTATTATCTTCGCTCATCTGGTAACCCCCCAGCCTATGAACCATTTATTATGTTTTTTTAGCCTTTTTAAATCCTTGATATAAAGGCAATCAAAATAATAATTCGTTATCTCCGGTGCAGAGTTAAACCACCTGAAATGCCCATTACATTGGAAACTTGGAATACTGAATAAAAAATTAACGCCCTTCCTGATATTCTTGAATATCCCCAAATCATCCTCTAAATGTTCCAATACTTCCGTTGCGATAACTGTATTATAATCTGCCGGATAGCTCTCTTTATTCTTTATATCCGCCAATAAGAAATCCTGCGGTGAGTTATTTTTGGCTATCTCAAGCATTTCTTTATTTATATCAAGTCCTTTATAATCCCTAAATCCTTCGTCATATAAAAACTGTGCTAATTGCCCCGTTCCACATCCTATCTCCAGGATCTTAGCATCTGGAATTTGCTTGACATATTTGACGATGTGTTGCCATACTGGGTAATAAATTGATTGCTTATAATGCTTTGTGTATTCTCCGCCTATCATTTTCCAAACGCTTTCCTTGCTTTTAACGGATGTGTTCTAAAAAAATTAGCGGCACGCTCAAATTTATCTCTTGCAATTGCCGATTTAAAATGCCTTATTGAGCCATCTCTCATTTGTAACCTATTACCCGAAAGTTTCATATTTCCCTAATTCTTAATTTAAAAAAGGAGCTGGAGTTTCCTCCAGCCCCCTCTCTACTATCACACAATCGCTCCACTGTTCTGTAAGCTATATTGCTCAGCGTGCGCTTTCTCATTACCCCACTGCAAACACATCTCGCCTTCAACCCATCCCTTGATTGTAGAAGCTGTTGGTGCGCCCTTGTATTGTTTAATATCCCTTAAAACAGCTATCTTAATCATCTCAGGAGTGATAATCGCAAGGCGTTTTGTTTGAGCCATAAACTTGTCTGGAATAATATCAATAGTTCCAAACGAACCTTCATATTTATTAATATTAGCAATGGCCTGGCGTGTTGATGCTTCAATATTGAAAGTGAACCCTGTCTTTGCAGAGAATTTCTTGGAGATTACTCTCTTCTGATACCCACCGCAAATTAAGGCTCTTGGATTTCCGCCTGCATCCCAAATTTCCTGCAAACGAGCATTAATTACATCTTCAGTAAGCTGGCTTGTTGCTGCATCTCCGGAAGCTCCGCCTGAACCATAACCAGTGTTACTGACAATCGCCTTTAACAAACCTCTTGATTCTCTTGCAATTGCGGTTGTTCCAACTGTTCTATCTCCAGTTGTAAGCAATTGTGTTTCGTAGTCGGTAGCAATTGCTTTCATTGCCTTCATTAACTCTCTGGCAACATCATCCTTGATACCGGCAGTTGTTACTGCCATCTGGGTAAAAGATACAGCCCAGTTGCGAAGCCTGATCTGGGTATAATTGTAGAGCCTTGTCCTTGCCGCGGTTTGTGCGTAAGTTAAATCAGCTCCTTCAACTATACCTGCCCGGCTTGCCGATGCGAGTGTATCTTCCTGCCATTCGTGCTTGGTTGATATAGCATTAATCTTTTCGCTCATTGAAAACAAAGGTGTCTCATCCATAAAAAGATCAGCTATTACATCAGTCAACCCTTCACGGTTACCTATTGTTTTGTAAGTCGTTCCGTAAAGAACTCCCATTTGTTACCTCCCTTTAAATTCATCAGGGATAAGAGCGTCAATATTAAACATTGGATGTTCCTTGACATATCGTTGCCTATCCTCGTCAGTCCCACCCTTGCCCGCTTTAATTTTTAAATCATCAAGGTTTTTACGCCCTTTATCGCCCTTGATGATATTAGTATCTAAAGTTACTCGGCGGAGCAGTTTTCTGTGTGTCTGCTTTAATCTATCCGTCTCTGATTTGCCTATTGAAAATTCCCTTTTAGCCTTCCAATGGTCACTTGCCAGTTTCAACGCCAATGCCTGCCCATCTTCGGATTGCTGTAACTTCGGATAATTTAAGTAAATACTCTCCGCAATCTCTTTTATTTCTGGACAAGCCTTTCTTATCTCATCTTCAGAAAGGTCTTGAGAAATCTCGGAGATTATCTCTTCGGCCGCCTTGTTATATAAAGCAACTTGTGCTTTTTGGAATCTTATCGGAGATGTTCTTATTGCCTCATCAACTTTATCCGCAAGAATGTCCAACTCATCAAGGCGTTTCTCGTCAATTTCTTCACCTTTGGCAATACCCCGGTTGCCTTCTCTGATTTCATGGCGTATATTTTGCCTAAGTTCAGCCAGCTTCTCAGGAGACATTTTTTCAAGCTTAGATACATCAGCATCGGTTGTTTCCTCTGGCTTTTGAGCCGTCTTGAGTTTTCTGATTTCCTCTGTTAGTTGTTTAAATCTTTTTTCGACTTTGGACTTAGGAATCAACTCCTCTTCTTTTTCTGCTTCTTGGAGTTGTTTTTTATATTCCTTCTCCTTATCATTTAAGTCTTTATCGTCAGCTGCCAGGATTTCCTCATCGGTTTTATCAGATTGAAACTCCTCAACCTCTGGCTCCTCTTTTTCCTTACCTTCGGCTTTCTTAGCTAGCCCTTTTGTTTCTTTTTCAGGAGCTTCAGTCTCTTTAGTCTCCTCTTTTTCGGGTTTATCTTCTGGCAAATCAAGAGTGGATAGTAAAGCATTTACAGCGTTGCGCTTCTTATCCTCGGTCTCTTTTGTTTCTTGGTTTAAGTCCGCCTTAGCCTCTGGACTTTTAGTTTTGTCAATTACCTTTCCCATTTTGAATCCTCCTTTTTCGCGCATTTTGATTTAAGTGTTCGTGGGAGAACACTCCGAGTATTCACGCATTTTACGTTTTGGGAAACGATTACTCACTCGGTTTTATCTCCTCTTCTGCCTTTTTCTCGGCAAAAAGTTGATTTTTTATATCAACAATTTGGTCAAGTCTTTCAGTTAATTGGTCTAATGACTCAATCCTCCCCAAAGCCCTGTCCGAATTAATAATTTGCGGATTGCGCCTTGAGTTCTCCAACTGTTCAGCAATGATGCCGTTGATTATACAACGCAATAAATCCCCGAAATTACCTTGAAGGGCGGTATCAACTATCTGTCCGATTTCAACCTGGTCTTCCGGCGCGTTGCGTTTTAATCTTTCCTCAAAGGTCATATTAACTCTCCTCAATCTGCTGCGTAACGTTTGCCTTGAATCGGTGCTAACAAGGTCTCCCGATAGACCTCAAGCAATATCTCCATTTGTTTCAAATCTACGCCTTCCTGAACTGCTTTTTTCTTCATCGCTTCCATCATCTGTTGCTGTTGCAATTGCATCTGTTGTTTATCTTCCTGCTTATATAAAATCTTATTGGCAATTCTGTGGTCATAATCAGTAAGGAATAATTTTTTAAGCTCATACTGATTAATGTCGGGGTCTCCGATAAATATCTTCATCAGGTTAAATGCCTTATTTGCCTTTAAGACCGGATTAGTATTATCAAGCCTGCCATTGGGGATAATATTCCATTTACCCTGTGTTTCTCTACGACTGATTTTCTGCGGAGGCTGGCCCGTGATAATAACTTCTTCTTCCTCATCGCCATATTGATTATATAAAGCGTCAATCTGATAATAAACATCGGCCATCTGTAATTGCCAGACTATCAAATCAAGGGATTGAACTTCGCCTTGTAATGAAGAAATCAAGTCAATTTCTGCCTTTGTCCTCTTGCCCCCTGCCCCTGCGCCAGGAAGATTGTTTATCTCACTTAATCCTGAACTAATATTACCAATTCTTTGATCCGCCCAACTTTTTAAATATTGCGCAAACTGCAATAATACAGGTTGAGAAATATTCTGCATCCATCTTATCTGATAATCATCTGGGCTGGTATTAGTCTCAACTGTCTCGCCAGGGATATATCTCCTATTTTTAAGATTAGTTACCGTATTACGCCGCATCACTACTACGGGATTGGCAAGTGTACCATTATTCTCTGCTTGATTTACTGCCTGCGATATGCCCTTTTGATAATCCTCATCAAGAGCAGGGATGCCCCTTGAGGTATAAAAACCTGCGTCATTTAATTCACGCCTCACCTGGACATAAGGAAATAATCCGTGGTCATAAGGAATTTCAATAAATCTCAATACACTCGAAGGAGCGTTATCAGGCCAAGTAGCAATACAGCGTTCTTTAATATCGTCATTATTTATGTCATACCAGACGCAGGTTTCGTGAAGTAAGATTATTTCATCCTGCCTGCCCGAAGAAGATGTTTTTTTGGTTTCCTTACTTCCCCAAGCATTTATATTCTCATCGGGATATTCTTGATATTTCTCATCGCGCATCGCTTTCTTCAGTTGCGTAGTAGTCCTCCAAAATGGCTGGTCAATGAAGCGGGCAAACTGAATATCAGTAGTATCGATAGGAACAACAATGTCCTCTCTCACGCTGCAAGCAGTTAATTCTGGCTCGTTATTTTCAATCTCGATAAAATTGAATTTGAATTTTGTCTCGCCTTCTCGGAATTTAATTACTGCCTTCCTGATTTCTTCGATATTCTCTTCAAAGTCTACATCAACCGCCAATTCTTCCTGGATTATGGTAGCGAGAATATTATCCGTTGTTCTCGGGTCTTGCAAAACCCCCAATGTCTTTTCATCCAAATCTGCTAAATCAAGTTCATCTTGATAATTGCGGGTTGTATAATTCCAGACAACCTTGAATACTACCGAGCCTTGCTCTAATCCCTTATCAACACCTATGGCATAAGGTTGAGCAAATTTAACCTTTGTCCGCATCCTCCAATCAAATAGAATCTCCCGTTTCTTAGCGGCTTCAATATCTTCCGCGCCAAATGGCTCAAAGGTACAGATTGGAGATATTCCTAACGCAAGATTAACATAAGAAGGCTTGGCTTTATTTATATGTGCGTCTATGAGGGGTATTGAATAATTGGCTGCATCAGGCCAAGGGTGAGTCTTTTTCTGCCTGTAGCCATAACGCAAATCTATCAAGGCATCTATTTTATTCTCCCAGGGACTACGGTTGCTTTTTTCTGCTTCAATATCTTTTGCGGTGGCTGCTATAAAGTCGCTTATCTCAGTTGTAATCTTAACTGCATTTACAGAATTTATGTTTTCTGGATGAACTGTCTCTCGCATTTATTCCTCTCTATTGATGCCAGGGGCGGTCAACCTTGCCCTGGTCAATTCCGATTAATTCTCCCTGTCCTTCTTTATCCCTGACTTCCCGTTCTTGGCTTTGTAATACTTGCGCCGAGTGTAAATATGTTCTTATCCCCCAATTCGCCAAAGCAAGTGCAATCACACAATCATCGTGCTTGCCTTCAGGAGCGCCATAAATTATCCTGCCCCCTGGAGAAATGCTGTAGCTGAATTGTTTTAATTCCTCAATTAAAATTTCGATGTTGGGAAAAGTAATAAGCCTTTGCTCAATCGCTAATATCAACTGTTCAATCAGTCTCATTTTTGACTCATTGGTGAATCTATAACCCGGCTTGTCTCCTTCATAATAAAGGCTGATATTGGCGTTCTCTAAATCCTCGGCAATCGGATCGCCCACTCCGGTTGCATCTATTACAGTTAAAGCATTGTTATATTTATGAGCTAAATGCTGAATCCGAAGTTTCTGCTCTGTCCAACGAATATCCTGAAATCTCTCAAAAGCTACGACTTCTCTCGTAAGCGCATCAATGACTGTTAACACTGTAAAATCTTCAGCCTTGCCTAAATCAACACCCATAACATAGAATCTACCAATAACAGGGTTCTGTATACTCCCCACAATGCAAGACCGAACACCCTGGAATACCCCCGCCTCATCTTCTAAAAATTCAGCTAAGACCTCTTGCCTGAATAAGCGTTCTGACATGTCTTTCTTCATTTCCGCAATTTCTTCTTTCAAGATATATTGATTTATCGAAGTCGGATACTGCCAACTTTGCCAATCTTTTTCTTTATTAAAGCCTTTCAGAAATAAATCATAAAACCAATTCTTGGCTCTTGGGGTAGAGATAAATGTTGCCGGGCCCCTGGAATCAGCAAGCATAGGCCGTATGATTTCAGGCCAGACATTCAATTTCATAAGGGCGCACTCATCAAGGCCGGCACTTTTTAATCCTATCCCTTTTAATGAATCCTCATTATCCGCGCCTTTAAGTTCCATTCTCGTTCCTATTTTGGGATGCTCGGCTGATAATTCTTGTTCATTATATTTCCAGTCTGTATCAACTGCTAAAATGGTTTTAAGCCTTCGCCAACAAATTGACTTGACTTGGCGATAAGAAGGCGCGATTATCCAATGCAGGCCAGGATTTTTAACAGCAAGCCTTATCTCTTCCTGTAAAAGAAATTCGGTCTTGCCCCCGCGCCTGCCGATTACTACGACCCGATAACGAGAAGGATTATCGTGAATCTCCCTCTGATAATTCTGGGGTGAATAGTCTATCTTGATGATTTGTGTCTTTCCAGACATAGGTAAAATGGCTGTGAAGTGATTGGTCAATTAAGGGTTGATGATCTATCTTCTTCATTAATTCAAGAGCATTTTTAATAAATTTATCTCTTGCGTTCCAATCCTCATATTCAATCCAGTCATTCTCGTTTTTAACAACTATTAATTTACCGTTATCATCTCTAATCATTACATTACAAGCAATAGGTTTCTTCGCTAACATCCCTGCTGAAATAAGAGTAACAATAGCCTTATCATCAAATCCAGCCTCTGCAAATAATTGTTCAAAGTTACAACGATTTTCAATGTTCTTATGAGCATTCCAAGCAGTAGCTTTAGAATATCCTGCTTTTATTGCGGATTGATATGCAGACAATCCTTCTAACCGATATTTTTTATATAACTGTTGTCTTATATTCGTGGGATTATCCTTTCTTTCCTTTTATTTCTGCCTGTAAAATTATCTGTTAATTTATGACAGGATTCACACAATGTAATACCGTTATCAAGAGCAAATCTTAATTCAGGATATTGAGAAAAACTTTTAATATGATGTGCCTCTAAATATATTCCCCGGTTCTGACATCTTTGACAAGTCCAATTATCTCTTGAAAATATTGCTTCTCGCCAAAGTCGACATTCTATTGAATTCCTAATTTTCTTTTCTATTGGAGTTATACCACCTCGCCAATTAGGACTCTTACTGCCTATCCATTTACCAAGATTGTATTTTCTTAATTTTTCCCGAGTTTCTTTTGAACAAAGATGCCCTTTAATTCCATTTTTATTACCACACAAAGCTAAACGCAATTTATATCTTGTTTCTTGAGTATGATTGAATAAATATTTCGGATGATTTTTTTGAAATCCTTGATGTGATTTATGTTTATAGATACCTATTGGCATTTAATTACTTTCTGTTGTCTTATATTCATTCTATTTAAAGTATTTACTATTTTGTCAAGTTTGTCAAGGAACCCTTATTTATTAAGTATCCTAACTACAATACTCGCAGTATGTTGTAATTGATTTATCGCTTTCTCAATTTGCCTCAATTTCTGGCTAATTTTCGACCTTTCTTTGCGTGTAATATTTTCTTTGTTTAAATATCGCAAAATCATTTGTCTAGGGATATTAACCTTGACTAAACTAGACTCTAATAACTCAGGTTCTTTATACATAATAAAAAAGCTCAAGGCGTGCGCTCTTACTCAGAAAC
>Ga0315289_10002247_pt1 | contig 29766 bp, 56 predicted proteins | sample YL17G11_40_MG_FD_203452 | JGI IMG/M metagenome (GOLD analysis project Ga0315289, IMG submission 203452) | Sediment microbial communities from Yellowstone Lake, YNP, Wyoming, USA - YL17G11_40 | ecosystem: Environmental > Aquatic > Freshwater > Lake > Sediment | place: USA: Wyoming | collected... | reverse complement strand
AGCACTGGTATACATATCAATATTAGAGTCAATTTCTTTACGTAGGTCTTTACTTAGTTTTCTTACAGAAAGTCCAATGATTAAGTTATTAAACTTCTGCTTTAATACCCTTAACAGTTTCATCATACTTTTTTAACCTTGTTTTTTTAGCGCAATTGTTACAGCGACGGAAGTAAAAAGGATCACCACATTTAGTAATCATTACTAGATTTAGTATGCCTTCTTTGCACTCAAAGCATTCCCATTTCTTTTTGGATTCTTCTAATGATTCCTTAATATCAAATTCGTCATCTTCTAGCTCATGGGCTTCAATAATATCTCTGAGATTAGTGTACCGATCTAGATCTATACGGGACAATTGTTTGCGTAATGAGCTAATCTGACCCTTTAATTTAACATTCTCTCGCCTTAGCTTTTGGACTTCTTTAATATCTTGATCTGACTTAGCCCTAGTTCCTCGGCCCATATCTAGTTACCTCTAAAGTTCGAGAATCTTTCTTTCTGCTTCTAAGTCCCTATTTAGGGCCGCAGCCTCACTGAACTTGGTACCGTATCTGGCTTTTAATTTATTTATATTAGTTTCCATGACTTCTTCAAAGGTCCAGCCATACATATCAATTATACGAGCTACATAAAACAGCAGATCTCCCGTCTCTTCTTTAATGTTTACTAGGTCTAAAGGCTTACCGTAAGCAATATGCTTCTTTACTGCGTCTAAAAGCTCAGCAGCCTCAGTACCTACTCCAATAGTGTAATGGAGCAAATTTGCCACGTTATGACATCGGTGGGCCATATTCTGTTGACCATCAGAGTCTAGGTCTGTAACTGCTGTATTTTTGATATAATCTTTAGTGTTCATAATTAATTCCTTATTAAAAGTCTACGTCAGCTTCGTCAGAGTCTAAGGCTTTGGCAACAATCTCAATATTCCCCCATTCCTCCTTGTGTAAGTTTTTGTATGCTGCAATAGCATTTTTCTCGTTAGGAATGATAGAATCGGCGGTAACTACAAATAACCCGGAATTGGTAGTATTACTAATATGGTTTTTATCTACCGAAATTTTAGCCACAATACCAAAACCTAGATCCATACCATTTTTCTTAGCCATCAGTTTTTTAGCTCTAGAAGTTCTAATAACTAGGGAGGATCTATAATATACCGAAGTACCCCCATAAGGAGTTAAACTTGGCATTCCGCCTGGGAAGGAGGGAGGACTCACGTATGCTTGATTTATTAAAAATAATCCTACAAAATGAGGATAAGATTGTTTACGAGTATTATTAATCTTCTTAGATAGACCACGCATGTTTTCTGAGATAACTTTTGCAGCTCGCATCATACTAGGTTTCTTAGTATAAGTGCCATCAGCAGCAATTACTACTTCTTCTTTGCTTAATGTATTTCCAATAGAATCAAAGAAAATATAAGTATCGTAAGGAAGATCGCCATTGGCTACGTCAGAACAAATCTTATCGATAAAAGAGAATACATCTTCTAAGAATTCGCAATCCTCATTAACAATTGCAGCAGCTTTATTAAAACCCATTGCTGCCGCTCGTTCCCACGATATTTTCCCTTCGGTCACGATAATTACTGCCATACCACCTTGAGCTTGGCATTTAGCAGCAGCTTCAAACAGTAATGATGTCTTCGATGTATCAGATTTTCCGAAAACCTGGACTACATGGCCAAACGGAAATCCAGGTAATCCTAGTACTTCCTGTAGGCATTCATCTAATACAATATATTTATCCTTTTTTAAAGGAGTGTCAGCTGTTTTTATAGAACTTTTATATGCTTCTAGATCAAACTTCTTTGCCATAATTTATCCCTATTAAAAAAAGAAGGGCTGGACTAATGCCCATTTAACCTGCATAAGCAAGGCACCCTATAAGATATTAAGCTACGAATTCAACATTATCAATAAATTCAGCTAAACTAAGAGCATCAGTACGGAAATTGAGGCGGCTATTACGTAGAGTACCACGAGTCTTAAGATAGACTACTTTAAGATTGGAACCAAGTTTACGTTGGTTCTTTGTAGCATTCTTACGAGTAAGGTAACGAATAGCTTGGTTAACTGATGGACTACGATTAGTATTAGTAGTGTCACCAATAACACTAAAAATCTCACTGTCTAGGTCAAGGTCTACAAGCTTAGTAACTAGTTTTGAAACGCTCATTTGGATTCTCCTGGGTTGTTATTTACTTTACGTTTACGATCACGTTCTTGCCTTTTGGATTTCTCTAACTTAGCTTGCTCAAGATAATTAGCAAAGGTGCCAATTCGTTTATCTTTATCCACGCCTCCCTTATCTTCCGGAAGCTGTAGATCAATCTTACCACCTTCTGCTACTTTTGTCGCCAAGTTTTTTAACCGTTCTTGGTGCTTAAATTTAGCGCACAGTGATTTGAACCATTTATCCTTATTGGAAGGATTACCTAATGAACTACTCATACTTCTCCTCAATTTAATTTTTGGCGTATAGCTCGAAAAGTGATTTCTTCATTCTATTTTGAGGACTGATACCTACCGTAACCAGATACTTCTCAGCTTCGGCTAGGTAGGCTGTGGCATTAGTATATGGGATTACTGAGGCACTGTCAAGTTCTTCTACTCGGTCTTTATTAATTTCTACTTCAATAAACCTATCTAGTTCTTTTAGATTTTCATCATAAGTAATATAATACACGTAATTACAATACTCTAAATTAAATACCATACACGTTTTGTAAATAGTAAAATTGTGACTATAGCCATCAAGTGATACGTATTTCTCTACTATATGTTTAGTAACTCTTTTGTGGTCTAGGGGTAAATCTACCTCTATTCGCTCCCAATTATTATTTACGTTAGTCTTAACCTTTTTAGTTAATTCTGGAGTAAGGCTCTCCCGGAACCTTTGAAAGCTTGATAAGTCTTTTAGTGTGTAGTAGTGGTCCCAGCTAGATACGTCGATTCTATTTTTATAATTAAGTGATTCCATCACATTAATAAAATCTGATAGCTTAATATTATCCGCTTTATACTTGAATTCTAGTTCGTGAAAACTTGACATTAGCACCTCTATTTAGTTAACCAGCTTAATAAATTCCATAAAACTTGGACTATTAAATTGGGACTCTGTTAACTCTACTCCGTTTATATACCAACGCTTTTGACCATCAGCATACTCAATAGCCGGACCGTCGGTACGATGCCGTTCATTATTTAGCCACTAGCATTTAGTACCTAGTACGTTAATACTTAACTTTGAGGTATTTTCCATAATTACTCTACCAAAGATATTTGTTGTAGAATCTCAAATTTAGCAGTTTTTTCTGTGTAAATATCTGAGGCATTCTCTTGTACACGATAAACTTTGCCTCCAGAAACTAAAATCTCAGTAAATTCTTCACATTGGCGATAACTTACTATATAATTAATGTTAAAAAATACAGGTAAACCTGATAGGTTAGTAAGTTCAATGTCCATTTTCAGTCCTTTACGTAAGCAATATAATCAGGAGCTACATCACTTTTTTTATTGTTTACTCGATAAGCTTTGTGATTTTCAAAGGTTCCATCAGGATTGCTAGATTTAATAGACAAATATTCTTTACCTTCAATATCATATTTTATCCAGATAGTATATTTTTCTGGTTTATGAGGCTTAATTTTTCCTGGCAATTTAGCATTTGCAAAAGTTGGGCGCATAATACTCTCTAATTTATATTTTGGATCTAGCAGTATTGTACTAAGTTATTTTTGATTTGTCTATAAATATTTAGTAAACTCCATAAAACTTGGACTATTAAACTCAGCTTCAGTTAACTCTTTGTCGTTTAAATACCAAGCCTTATAACCATCAGCACGCTCAACAGCTGGACCATCAATACGGTGCCGCTTATCGTTTTGGTACCAGTACTTAGAGCCATCGGCAGCCTCGACGGCTGGGCCGTCAGTACGGTGCCGATTGTCGTTTTGGTACCAATGCTTAGTGCCATCGTCAGCCTCGACGGCTGGACCGTCAGTGCGGTGTCGCTGGTCATTTTGGTACCAAGCTTTATATCCAGCAGCAAATTCAGCGGCAGGACCGTCAGTGCGATGGCGCTCGCCGTTTTGGTACCAAGCTTTAGCGCCGTGAGCATACTCAACAGCTGGGCCGTCTGTACGGTGCAGTAGGCCGTTTTGGTACCAGCTTTTGGTACCGTCGCCGCCAACGAATGATTTCGATTTATTTTCCATATTTAACCTATAAGTTGTACAAATTCTCTATAGCTAGGGCTATTAAACTCAGCTTCAGTTAATTGTTTACTGTTTATATACCAGTACTTATATCCATTAGCAAGCTCAATAGCTGGGCCGTCAGTACGATGCAGCTTATCGTTTTGGTACCAGAACTTAGTGCTATCAACAAACTCAAGTGCTGGACCATCGGTGCGATGCAGCTTGTCGTTTTGGTACCAACGATTGCTGCCATCAGCATCCTCGACGGCTGGACCATCGGTACGGTGCAACTGCCCGTGCTCATTGCGCCAATATGTAGTGCCGTTTTTGTTAGTGCGACTTTTGGACATATTATTAACCTCAGATTATTTAGCATCAGCCCAAGTGTCAGCAATTATAGGAACAGCTACTAGAGGTACTGCTATTTTTGTAGTATTTTCCATACAGTCTTGTAGAATCTTAGCTGCCTGTTCTGCATGAGAGTTTTTAACTACGCAAGTCAATTCGTCGTGGACGTTGGCGACTATGCGTGCTTCTAAATTGTATTTTTTGAATTCCCTAGACGTAGCAATCATGGCTCTATTTACTATACTGGAAGCCATACTCTGGATAGGAAAATTCTTACTATTATTTAAACAAGTCTTAAATAGTCTTCGCTCGTCACTCAAATTATTCGATCTAGCCCATTTGAAATCTAACAGATTGTTGCCGTACTTGTCAAATAATTCTTTGGCCTCTGGTAAGTGTCTAATTCTACCGAAGTTAGAAATCACCATACCAAGTCTTTTAACTGAGGCATTACATTTAAGCATATAAGCTTTCAATCCTGGGTAGGCTCCTAGATAAGCGTTAATAACCTTAGTCGCTTCTTTGTAATCACAATTCATAGCCTGACTGATTCTAGATTCCTCTGCGCCGTAAGGTACTGCTAATACAAAGACTTTTGCCTTATTTCTAAATTCAGGACTTACTTTTTTCAAGAAATTTAAGTCTTTCTTATTAGCAGATAAGTGATCCATCTTGAATACGTCAATCGCTACCCTAGAATAAAGATCTTCGCCTTTATGGAACACGTTAATTAATTTTGGGTCTTCACTTACTGAGGCGAAGCAACAAGGCTCTAGCTGTGAGTAGTCAGCGTTAACTATTTTATTACCTTCTCCAGCAATAAAGCCTTTCTTAATAGCATTAACATAATGTAATACTAAAGGAGAAAGACCTGCTTCATCATCTTTAATTCTAGGCAAATTCTGTAAGTTAGGAGAACTACTGGAATATCTACCACTAGTCGTACCAAATTGCAGAAAACTGGTATAGATCTTGCCATCGATTTGCCTATCAAGAATACCGTCCACATATGTAGACAATAACTTACTAAGCTTCTTCAACTCTACTAATTTAACAGCAATTTCATCTTTATGTTTCTCCTCTACGTGCTCAATAAATGCAGCATTAACCTGAGGTTTGCCTTTACTAGTAGTACCTAAAGGTTTGTACTTTTTAACTTTAAAGAAGTAGTAACCTAGATGGTCATTAGAGGCCAAGTTAAATATATACTTTTGGTCCTCTTTTCCATTAAAGAAAAGCTTTCGCTGGGCTGTGTACACTATCATAGGTTCTACCTGAAGATCGCTTCTATGGCTCAATAACCAATCGTAGAAGTACCCGTATTCAGGAGACACTGCTGCCTGCTTTTCTACGTCCTTGGCAGCTAGAGTAACCACTAGAGTTGTTTCTCCAGTGTCTTTATCTTTCTTTTTTCTTAAAGGTAGAGGTATGTCTAAAATCTCAGCTAAAACCTTAGGGAAATTCCCCGTAGTCTTAACTGGTACCTGTTCTTCTAGTAAATCATTAATAAAGTCTTGGACTAGAGGTTCAATACTCCGTTGGATACTATCCTCTAGATTAGTAATTAATCCTTCTAGTTCCTCCTTTAGCTTAGTAAAGTAAAGGGTGTCTACTGGAAATCCGGCAACTTTCATAGAAATTGTACACTCTTTATACAGAGGCATGACTTCTTCGTCGTAAAAGAACTTAGTAAGGTTCTGTTCTGCTAGGCGGCGGTCGAATATTTGGAATAATTTGTAGGTTAGGTTAATATCCTGGCAGCAATACTTGGCCAGTATGTCTGTTTCAGCCTTGTACATATCTTTAGATTCTTTGTTCCATTTGCCACCATTTAATAGAACCGAGTCTTTAAGATCGGACTGTTCTTGTGTGGCTTCTTCTCCAAACTCAATTGAGCCTAAATCTTTTAGTCCAAAAGGGCCGTTCTCTTGTAGTGTGTGAGCACTTAAGATTGTGTCGTGATAGAGATAGTCTGTTAAATTAATTCCCCAGCTATTCAATAGCACTAGAATATCATATATGCCATTGTGGGCAATTAACTTCCTAGTCTTACTAATATCCAGGAACCACTTAATAATAGTGGCTTGTTCTGTCTCAGACCAGATTACGTCTTGGGCTTTGTTTCTCCATACCAAATAAAAAATAGTGCTAGGTAAGAACGAAAAACCTACTCCAAATAGGTTAGCCTTCTTTTCCAAAACACTATCAGTCTCAACATCAAAACATAGATATTCTGATTTTATTTTACTAACATAAGTCTGCAACCTAATAAAAGATTCCATATTATCAATAATATGATTTTTACTATCTGCCACAACTGTCCCCTAAACTAAGTAAAGATATAAAATAGAAAATGCCAAAATAGCCACGTAGCTAGTAGAGATAGTATCAAATTCTTGCCTAGTTGTATATAGGGGAGCATTAAAACCTCCGCTTTAGTAACTCACAAAATAGTATATGCGGCGGATAAAACGATACTATATTTGAGTAATCACATCGTCCTCTATTATCAGACGTACTACCGCTATTTTCTGCAATAGCTGCTAGAAGGGATAATGCACAAGTAAGTGCGAAAATAGGTAGGAAAGCTTCGTGTTTGAAAATACTCATTTATTTGCTCCTAGGCAATTCATTGGGATCTTTTACAATTCCAGCACTGTACTTTACTAATCCAGTTTGTAGCTCTAAATCGTAGATTCGCCTTTCCAAGCCAAGAGAATAGTATATTTTTAACCATTCTGCGTCATCTTTTTCTTGTCTCAGTTCTTGTTCTAGAACTCTAATTTTAGCGTCACGCTCCTTGTTCTCGGCGTAAGTTGTAATTAATACACCAATTAACATAAGCAGAGCAAAACCTAAAATTGCAATTGCTGGACTCATAATATGCTCCTAAGTCTTAATAAGAAAAAGATTATTCAGGGTTATCAAACGCTCCGTCATGCCTACGAACTAACCATAGAATAGACCCCACTAATAGGACCACAGGTACTACGATTGCCATCAGTAGTAGAAATACGTTTAAAGCGGTAATCATCTTGCGGCTTCCTCTTTAAGACATATAAGTAGACTTTGGTCTAAATCGTTAATCTTAGCCGCAGTCTCCCAGCAGGTGAGCAATCTAACAGAACACTGTTTAGTGTAATAAGAACCACTTCCGCCACAAAAAGTCGCAATTGCTAATAATAATTGATGTATTGTCATAGTTACTCCTAAATCGTTATTAAGTTTCGCCTAAGATAGCGTCTGCTAAACCTAGCTCTACGGCATCAGCAGCAGTAAGTATAGTGTCAAATACATTCATTTCTTTGAATTTTTTCTCTTTGAATTCAGGGTGTTTTTCTCTAATTCTATTCATTAGGATATCGTCCAAGCGGTATCCGTATTTCTCATTAAATTTAACCCAACGGCGAATAATTTCTGGGTGGTTTGTATTATACCCATCTTGGCCTTCATGAAACATAACTACTGAATTTTTTGCTAGAAGCCTAGTGTCAGCACTCTGTAATATATAAGCTCCCATTGAGCAAGCTTGGCCGTAAACAGTGATAGTTACGTGATTTTTACAAGCACTAATGGCATCATAAATACTAAGTCCGTAAATAGTATCCCCGCCTCCGGTAGATAGAATAATATTAATAGGCTTGTCCCCATTGGCTCCGGCAGTCTCTAGAAGATGAATAGCTTTAATAAATCTCTCAGCCATCTTCCAGTCTACCCCAGACTCCTCGCCATCTACATATTCAGCACTACCTAAATAGATAGTACGATTGTCAATATCAACACCATACTCAAATAAATGATCCACGTAGTCTTTATTAATTTTAGCCATATTATTCTCCTAAGACCATTTCTTGCATTTTAAAGTAGCACCTAGCTGTTAGCTCGGCGTCACCTTCAGCAGTGTGCATTACTAAATCTATTGACGGTATCCGTAATTGAACAGATAGATCCTTTAGATCTTTAAATTGAATACCTAGAAAACTGGCTATAACAGAAGTATCCTCGTAGCGCCTACTAATATGAGATTTTAGGCTTAGTAAGTCAAATAAATGTGTTTTTAGGAAACCCAAATCAAAATCTGTTCGGTGGCCAATAATTGTTAGCTTATTATCTCCAGCTTTGTCTCTAAGCCAATTAAATAGTACTTCTTGGCAGGAATTGTAAGATAGAGCACTTAATTCATGAGAACTCAAATTTATCTTATTAACTTCCATAGCTCTTGGAGTTACTCGAAATATACCCGAACTAGGTTTACACTTTAGGGAAAGCCTGGCTAATTCCTTAACTCCAGCAGCATCATATAGTATAAAAGCTGCCGTAAGCAACTCAGAATTAAGTGGATCAATCCCAGAAGTTTCTGTATCCAAAAATAGATATTTAGGTAAGTTAAAATTAATCATATTGATCACCTACCCTTTTGCAATGATCAGTATAACGTTTTTCTGCTCTTGCCCTGGCTAGGTCCCTGCCAGTCTTTTTACAGAATTGATCAGTAGGATTTAGTATTGCATCCCCCCAATACATATCGCCGTCACGGAGTACAATTACTATCGTAGTTCCAGTACGGTGTCCGTTCTTATCTTGAGGATAAATAACTAATTCTTGATCACGTTTCATACTGTATACTCCATATAATTATTTTCCGCCGAGTAGTATACTTTTTTAATTCCAGCTAATCTTATCAGCTCTTGACAATAAATGCAAGGTTTAGCAGGAGCTGGATTACCATTAGAAAATTGTCTATAGACGTAAATAGTAGAACCTTTTAGATCATCTCGATTTGAAGAGAGTATAGCGTCGAGTTCTGCGTGAGTCGTTCTGAACAAGTTATTAGAGTTTGGGTTGGTCTTGAAAGGTTTGTTCCACCCGATACCTAACACCCTATTTTTCTTAGTAACTACTGCGCCCAGTTTGTGGCGATAATCTGATTTTTGACTAAGTTTTTTAGCCAACTCAAAGAATTTCATTTTCATATTTTACCTCTAGAAATAATTATACTCTAAAGATATTACGATAGCAACAAAATTATAAATATTTAACAAACTCCACGAAACTCGGACTATTAAATTGATCTTCTGTAACGTGATTGTCGTCTAAGTACCAAGCTTTCACGCCATTAACGTGCTCTACAGCTGGGCCGTCGGTACGGTGTAGCTTACCGTTTTGGTACCACCATTTGTCTCCGTTAGAAAACTCAACAGCTGGGCCGTCTGTACGGTGACATTTACCGTTTTGGTACCATTCCTTATCACCATTTGCATACTCAATAGCTGGGCCGTCTGTACGGTGTAGCTTACCGTTTTGGTACCAGTGCTTATGGCCGCCTACAGTTTCAATAGCTGGGCCATCAATACGGTGCAGCTTATCGTTTTGGTACCAATGCTTATGGCCGCCTACAGTTTCAATAGCTGGGCCATCAATACGGTGCAGTTTATCGTCTAGGTACCAATGTTTGGAGCCATCATAGGAAATTATTAATCCATTTTTCATTTTAACCTATAAGTATAGCTATTTCCATAAAACTTTGGTTATTAAACTGATCTTCTGTTAATTCCTTACCGTTTAAAAACCATCCACAATTTCCGTCGATAAGCTCAATAGCTAGGCCATCTGTACGGTGTAGTTTTCCGTATTGGTACCAGTACTTGCCTCCATTAGCATACTCAATAGCTGGACCATCAGTACGGTGCAATTTGCCGTTTTGGTACCATTCCTTAGTACCCTCGATACGCTCAGTAGCTGGGCCGTCAGTACGATGCAGTAAGCCGTTTTGGTACCAAGCCTTATATCCATCAGTACCCTCTACAGCTGGGCCGTCTGTATGGTGCCGCTCGCCGTTTTGGTACCATTCCTTATCACCATTTGCATACTCAACAGCTGGGCCGTCTGTACGGTGTAGCTTACCGTTTTGGTACCAGTGCTTATTGCCGTTAACGTACTCAATAGCTGGGCCGTCAGTACGATGATAAACTCCTGCTGATAACCAACGCTTAGCCCAAGAGGTTTCTAGAATCTCAGTTTTCATGTATTATCCAATAAGTTTAATAAATTCCATAAAACTTTGGCTACTAAGTTGGTCTTTTGTTAATTCTTTACCATTTATGTACCAGAACGAAGTACCGTCTGTTCGTTCTACAGCTGGGCCATCAGTACGATGTACTGTACCATTCTGACACCAAACCTTAGTTCCATCAGCATACTCAATAGCTGGGCCGTCGGTACAGTGGAATTCTCCATTAAAATACCGATGCTTATTTCCGCTTTTATCAACATACAAACCATCTTTTATCATTTCAGTGCTTCCAGAATACTTAAATGAACATCGTTAAATATCACATTCCCTACTGGCACCTTAAAGAAGTTTTCTCCAAACTTAACGTACTTATTCCTAACCATCTGTAAAGGGCTTTTGAGTAAAGTTACTCCAGAAGCAGTTAGGTAAAATTCCCTGTCAATATTAAACATTAGGAATATTGTAGGTTTATCAAGTGAGCAGAATTTCCACTTACGCTCCGGCCACTGAACATCCTCATAGAGAAATTTAGGAGTTTTCCAATTATTTTTAACTTCTACTTCTAGATAAGCTACATGTTCCTCGCCTTCAAATACTAGGAAATCTACTCCCATCTTCTTGGGATTCTCTACAATTTTATATACTGAACCTTCAAATAATTTATTTACGGCAACTTTAGCATCAGTATCGTGCTTGTCGTATAGTTCTTTATCAAATTTCTTTCTCACAAATCCACCTCAATGTATTCTTCATTTGCTGTACCAAACACATATTCACCGTGTTCATACATAACTCTAATCTTATTGTAGCCCTGTGTCAACAAGTTATCGCAATAATCCTTAAGATCCAGTACGTTATCAATTAACGTCATTGGTAAGTCTAGTAAATGCTCTTTATTGCAGTATTCGTCGTTTAGTATGCTTCGGACTACTCGTAGCCTTCTAGCATAGGATAGCTTACACTTTTGTTTATTCCATAAATCTAAAGTCATTGTATCAAATACGTAATATTTATCTCCTACCTTATAAGCTTCAATTACAAAGCTTAGTAAGTCAGCCAAGTATTTGTACTCAAACTGTCCTGGAATATGAATAATTCTGTCGCCTGCTGGTATCCCCGCCACGTAGCAAGGATACGGTAAGTCGTAAATAGTTAAATCAGTCCTAGGATTTTTCTGCATCGCTACCATGTTTTGTCCTTTTATGAAGAAGGGGAATGGCCTAGTGGGAGGTTAGCCCTAGACCATTCCCCTATTGGGGAGATTATGTAAAACTACTTATTCTCATACCGATATTTTACCGCAGATTTAATCTTTTTGCGTTCTTCAGTATCGTACCTATCCTTTTGATCCGGAGTCATATCAGTAATTAAGCCTCGATCACCTTGCCACATTAGCACATCTTCCATCTCAGGACCTAGCCTGTTTTTAACTAGGGCTATATTCATATATTTATCATAGAAAGTCAACCCTGATTCTGGATCAGTAACATTATCTAACCCAAGGAAACTTCTCCACAACGTAATAATTCCTGAGGCTGATTCTTCCCAGGCCGAGGAGCCTTTAGCAATCCGCTTGGTACGTAGTGGTGTCGCTCCGTCGCCAGAGGCCCTAGAAATTTGATTTAGGATTAACCAGGCCGACTGTGTTTTGTCTGCTGCGTCCTTAGAAGCTATGGCATTATAAGCCTCATTAGCATTGGTATCCGTATATGGACCTTTGATACGAGAAGCGTAGTCAACTATTACTAACTTAACTTTCTTAGAAGTCTGCTGCTCTATTAGATTAATTCTGTGTGTCATATCATCTAGAGACAGCATACCACTAAAATCAAAGTGAGTATTATTGTAATGCTCTTTAATCTTAGTCTTTAGGAACTCAATTAACTTCCTATCATTATTCTTAAAGCATTTAAAGATTTCTGTCTGGTTCCAGCCAGTAAGTCTTTGAGCCAATTTTAGATAGAGTAGATTTTTACCCATATCTAGTGAAAAGAATACGGATAGATTGTCTTCTTTATTGGTATGCTCTAAGATACTTAAACATGCAGAAGTCTTACCAATACCAGCAGACCCAATCAATAGAGAAGTCGTGCCTGTGCAGATTTTCATGTTCTTATCTAGGAAGTCAATACCAGTAGTTACTACATTCCTATCAAAGTTAGTAGCAAAGTTATCAAAATCTCCTGCGATATCATCAATAGTAAGAGAAAACTTCTTTGTCTCTGTATTGTGTATGGCACAGCTACAATCCGCTTTAATAGCCTTGCAGTACTTAGCAAAGATAGGATCTTCTTGCTTAATACCCCAGCCGCCAGGATTTAGATTATTCTCATTACTAAATACTCTAGTAATTACAGTATTCCAAATCTCTTGCTTAGACAATTCTTCGGATTCTGGGTATAGCTGCTTATTGGAGCGAGCAATACCTTTTAGGATATTATGAGTTAGTTCCTTATTATGTCCCTGATTACGATAGAAGTTACCTAAATGAAGGAATATGTGGTTTCTTTCACCTCGGCCTGGTACCATAATACCTTGGCTTAGAGCGTAGATACACTTAGGAGTCTTGTAAGCTTTACGGAAATCAATAGTATTTAGACCACGAATTCCATCTACTTCTTCAACGTCTTCTAAGACTAACGCTTTCTTTTCTGGTTTAGTAGCCAGGATTTCTTCGATAAAAGAAGTATCCTCAAGAGGAACAGAGTTATCTACCCAATCACTAGGAGCTTTAGCTAGCTTTTTAATATCATCCACAAAAGTAGGTTCTTTAAGATCGTAAGGATCTACTACTATCTTGTATAATCCTGACAACTGGTGCTTAGTATTAACAATTCTTAGTAATCGAGTAGAATTGTAGATAACTTGATCAAAGGTTCCTAGTCCTTCCGCAAGCTTGGAGCATACTGCCGCCATCTCGTTAGGAGTAAACTCTTTGTTAGTTTTAAGAAATACGTGGAAGCCTTTATTTCCTGAGAAATAGACCTTAAGGCTGTCTAGAGCCTTACCGCCTGAAAGCTTCTTAAGCGTACTTAGTAATACCCTTACGTCCTTCTTAGCTAGGTTTAGATCTTCCTTAGAATCGAAGTCCCATACTAAGGACTTGGAGTAGGAAGGACCTTTATAGCCAGCTACTGAGCCTTTAGTTTCAAATAACTCTTTAATGTCCTTAGGATAGTAGAATAGTGAAGTATACCAATCGCTACCTGGACTAGTCTTTAGAGTAGACTTTAGTTTAATTGAATCTTGATACTCAGTTAAAGGAATTACGCTACCCTTACTGGCAAGGGTTTCTTGTAACCTAACAAACAGTTCCATTCTAGACCTCCCTATATGGAATTAGCTAACTACGCCGAAGAATGCTCGAAAATCTGGAGCTGAAGGATATTTACCTTTATCTACAGTAGACGGCATCAAAAGAAACTCTTTAATTTCAATTGGCTCACCACTTTGACTACCATCTTCTACGTCTACTTCTACGCAGAAAATCTTAACTGCTTTACCTTTATTGGATTTGGAGTTATTCTTGTAATCCACTTTACAAGCAATACGCTTAATTCCACCGTCGTCATCCACAGTTACCCAACCTGAACCGAAAGTAATGTACTCACTAGGCTTTTGATAATTAGACACTTGGCACCTCTTTGTTAGCTGTTTCTTGGTTTTTCTGACGCTGCAACATAATTTCTTTATTGATATGATGAGTAATAACTACATACCTGTCCATGATAGCTCGCTGACCAGTAACAAAGAGTAGTTTCTCTTTGTCAGACTTAAGCATAACAGGAAGCTCGTTTTGAGGCAAGTCCAAAAAGGCGGACACCCCACGAATAATTTCACGCTTAGACATATTCATCATCATATTACGGATTTCCTTCTTACACTGAAGAAGAGAAATAGAGGCGTTAGCTACTAAACGTTCAGCATCAGGCAAATTAATTTTAGACCCTGTTCGCTGCTCTTCTGAGGCAACAGACACTACTTCTGTATTAATTTTAGCAACTAAGGCTTTTTTCTCGTCTAAACTAAGATTTTTAAGATCTGACATAATTATTCCTTATTTAAAATTCTGGATCAATATCTACAGAGTCATCACTAGGTTCTGGTAGGGAAGCTGCGTCTACTTTAGGTACACCAAAATCTGGTTTATTAGTAGATTTAGGCTTCGTAGTCATATTTAATTTAGGTTTAGAATCTGACGCTCCAGAAGCCGCAGCAGGAGCCTTAAAGCTCATTGAAGGGGTAGGCTTAGCTGCCTGGGCTTGAGGCTGCTGTTGGGCCTGTTTTGGCGCTGGAGCAGGTGTTACTGGAGCCTTAGCTACAAATGCTTGAGGCTTTGCTGCTGGAGCATTACTAGAAGGCTTTGTTGGGCCATCATTTTCTGGATCAGAGTCGTCCCCAGAAATACAAAATAATTTTAGCATGAAATATTTGCAGGACCCTGTCAAGGCTTTATAAACACTTTTATCTAATGTATCAGCGGCAGTACCCACAGAATGCAAAGTCAGTATTTCACCGCTGTCAGTATCAATAATTTGGTGAACTAAGCGAACAATAGCAAACCTATTTTTTGAGTCTGGTCCAGAAGGAGTTTCAACGTGACTTTCTACTGAAGTAGTCAAAAGTAATCCTTGGGCTAACAAAGCCGGTAGAATAGCTTCATTAACGTCAGATTCAGTAATATAATGATACTTACTGAAACTGTTGTACCCAGTCTTGTTTACTTTGCCGCCAACTTGCTTGATAGCATTGAGTAATTTCTTGCTTACGTTTTTCATTTTTTACTCGCCCAAAAGTTGTGATCTAAGAATTTTCTCTACTAATTCAGGATTTTGCTGGTACGCTTTCGTAAATTGGTATTGACTATTTTGTACCTTGGCTGCTAGTAAAACGAAGTATAGTGCAAATACCTCTCCGTTGTCTAGCAATCCTGTCCAATTAATCAGTACATTTAACCCTACTGCAATAATACAGTTGAATAGAATAAATATTATAGTCCCTGGATGAATCATTGTCAACTACCTTTCTTCTTAAGTCCTGTTGGAACACCCGTATGGCATAGATCGTAGTACATACAACGCTGGCCGTAGAAATTGTTACACTTGCTAGTATTCTTAAAAACTATCTCCTGCTTCATGCCTTCAATAATATTGGACTGATCCAGCAGAATACTATTAAGTTGATGCTCTGTTTTTTTCTGTACCATTACCTGTACTTCTGGCTGTAGAATAGTCTTAATATTCCAATCGCCGTTACATCTTACCTCTTTTTGGCTATCAGTATCAGGATTTACCTTAGTATTATTGCAAGTCTTGTGGCTACCGTCTTTCTTGTGCCCGCAGGTATTACAATAACTTACGTCTACTTTCTTAATGTTTTTTACGCATACTACGTAGCCTACTAAGTCAGTATCGTACTTAGCACCTTCCAATGCTGCGTACAAAGTTAATTGATCACTAACGTCAATCTGTTCTTGCTTGTATAGGCTAGCTGAGGTTTTTAAATCAAAGATTACTGGTTTATCGTAGCCTTTAATTCTAAGAATAAAGTCAATATATCCAGTAATAGCATCGCCAGTATGGTCATCCTTTAGATAAGCATGTTTTTGTACCTCTATAACTTCTTCAACTAAAGGAAGGAATTGGTCTTCAAAAGCATCTAGGATAATCTCTCCTTTGCGCTTAAGAGATAGCCAAGAAGCCCTATTTAGGAATTTTTGTTCATTTTCTTTAATCTTCTTATATGGATTCTTTTTTACTTTCTGTAAAGCCTTGACTAGTTCTACTACGTCAGTCTTAGAATTACCTGTTGATAATTCTTTATTCCAAGTTTGTAGAGTTTCAATATCTGATGGACTTAGTACGTATTCGTCGAAATCTTTATCGCCATAGCTAATAACTTTGCTGTCAAAGATAGGTACTAGCTCTTTTTTCCTATTTATAGAAGAAAAGAACCTATCGCTGAATACTGTTTTATGATTACCTTTTTTTCTAAGTAAGGCAGTAACGGCTTCGTCGATGGCAGATCCAAAGCTTAAGGCGATACCTTCCTCGCCATTATCTAGTTTCTCTATATATTTGTAGTACCATGCTTTGGAGCAAGTAGCGTACAAATTTGACTGTGAGTATGAGGTAGTTGTCATTTAGATCTCATTATTATTAAGTATATTTTAGTACGTCGTGTTCTGTTAGAATATCGTAGTATTTCTTTCTTAGTAAGTCTATTAAGTCTTCTACACAAGAAGGTCCCCCGTCAGAGTTAGTTACTTGGGCTAAGTCTAGGGCGGCATTTATCTTTTCTATTAATGATGATATTTCGACATCAGAATAGCCATGCTTGTACGCAGGACGCCACACCTCTTGTTGTATATCAAATAGAGCTAGGGATAGATTACCAGCATTAGCCGCTAATTCAAACTCTTCTTTTTCTTCTGGTAAAGTAAATTCTAAAATAGCTTTTGGCATATAAGGTTCCTTATTATATAAGTTTAGTAATAGCCATAAAAGTTTTGCTGTTGAGCTGAAATTTTGTTAGTTTTTTTCCGTCTAAGAACCAGTCTTCTGTTCCATCAGCATTCTCGACAGCAGGACCATCAGTTCTATGGATTTTTCCGTGTTTGTACCAAGCCTTGTATCCATCGACGAAGTAATAATCTACCGCAGGTCCGTCAGTACGATGCAGCTTACCATCCTGATACCACTCTTTACAGCCATTTTCATACTCAGCAGCAGGCCCATCAATACGATGCAGTTTTTGTCCTGCATACCAGAACTTACTCCCATTAACTATTATTGGATCATCTGCCATATTCAACCTAAATATTTAGTGAATTCTCTGCAGCTTGGACTATTAAACTGTTCTTCTGTAAATTCTACTCCATCTAGATACCATCCTCGATTACCATTTGCATACTCAATAGCCGGGCCATCAGTACGATGCTTCCGGCCATTTTTGATCCAACGCTTAGTTCCAATAGAATTAATTTCAATTGTCAATTCGTCTAGTCCCACCACTTAGCCATATTATCTTTTAAATGCTTACACAAATAATCCCAATCTTGTTTTCTAAGGTATTCTTTGTGCTCGTATATTTTTTGTGCTTCTGCTAGCTCTAACTCTGCGTCGTATTTGGTTATAACTTTAGTTCTGGTTACGTAACGACCGTCAAAGTCATACTCCCCCCATTTTTTGGCGTGTTCTTCTAACACTAATTTAGAATATTTATCGTTTTTAATACGATCTATCAGAATTTCCGCTATCCTCATACTCTTAGTGTCTATATCTTTATGAAGATGTGATCCATATTTCTCGATATACAGCCTACTTTGCTTAATTTTGAATTCTAGAATATCTAATATAAACCCATAATCCCAGTCCCTATCTTCCCACAATACAGGTAGCCAGGTGTACAATCTTTTAATAGAAACTAGAAAGTTGTTTACTTTATAGTACCAACTATAAAAAAATAGCCTCTTAAATCGCTGCCAAATGGTATTTTCTAAGTATAATTTCATTTAAACATCTCCGGTACAGAGTACAAGACCTTATTGCCTTCTTTTCTAACGTACTGTTTCCATACTATATTGTATTTCTTCAGTACTCTTGAAACAGTTCTTTGGGCTGCTTGCTTAGATATTCCTAATTTCTTAGCTACCTGAACAAAAGAAAGGTTACTCTCGTATACTAAACTAAAAATCTCAGATTGTCTAGTTGATAAGCTGTCTCTGTTATCTAATAGAAATTTACGAATTACTGCGTACTTGGAAAGCTTAGTTATTGCTGCGTACATTTCATACTTACACCAGGCTTGATTGTATAAACCCAATGATAAGGCGATTGATCGGTAGTCCCTACCTTCCAGTAGATATTTCTTAACTACAGCCCTACGGCGAGGTGTTAATACGTCCCAAGGTATCTCCTGGTCATTAACTGTATCAGTCTTTGGTTCTATATTCTGTTCAGCATAGACTACGTTCTCTAGAGTCTCTTTGAACTCTATAACTGGTTCAATAGACTTTTCTCGCTCTATAAAATCTATAATTTGATTACAAGGGGACTTACACTTAGTAAATATAGGGCAGGTTTGGCAATTTGTTTCAATTACTAGCTCTCCCCCAACGATATTTTGGGTTAGGGCTAACTTATCTAGGTAAGGTTTTGCTGTAGGGCTAAGCCACGGCAGATTACGCCCACTACATACTTTTTTAAAGCAGGTTAGGCGCTTCTCACATTCGTCGAAGGATTTGCCGTATATCTCTATACACTCATTTCTAATTAATCTTAATACCTCTGGTCTATCTTTTACTGGAATATACAATTGCCACGGAGGGCTTGAGCATACGCTCATTTTGTATTCTTTTTTAAATTGTATTTGATCCATAATTAATTATCCAATAAGTGTAACGAATTCCGTAAAGCTCGGACTATTAAACTGTTCTGCTGTTAATTCTTTATCGTCTATCCACCACTCCTTATAGCCATTAGTCCTTTCAATAGCTGGGCCGTCAGTACGGTGCCGCTTGTCGTTTTGGTACCAGTGCTTATCGCCGTTAACGTACTCAATAGCTGGGCCGTCAATACGGTGCCGCTTGTCATTTTGGTACCAAGACTTATAACCATTTGCATACTCAATAGCTGGGCCGTCAGTACGGTGTGGCTTACCGTTTTGGTACCAATACTTATTGCCATTAGAATCAGTAATTAATCCATTTTTCATAATAATTTGTTCACAAATTCTATATAGAGAAATCTATATCCATCGTTAATAGAATGATAACAAGAATAATAAGGAGTTTTATTAAGTTTTTTACAGATATTTATCTTATCACTAAGGACAAACATAAAACAATCGAGTGCATAGTCTACGTCACCTTTGTAAAGGCGCTTAAGATCGAAGTTATAATGATTAATAGTATTAATGTTTAATTGGGCTATACTAACGTCAAATACGTTACTAACTTCTGTAGACACCTTAGAACACATAGTTTTTGTGCAAGATTCTGTTGATTGTGTAGTTGTTTTATAGGTATTAACGTGTCTAAGACCACTTTCATGCTGTAGAACAGCTAAAGCTACGTTAGGGTCAATTCCTGCTGCTTTAGCTTTAATAGAGATTTTACTAGCTAGTTTTCTAGCTAGTATTTTATCTATGCTAGGTTTGAACTTTATTATTTTGCAGTATAGCGAAGCCTTCTTACAGCCCAAGTCGTCGGCTTTGGCTATTGAAGTGCTAAATATTAACACCATTGAGCATTTAATAATTAAATTAAACGTCTTCTGGATAATTGATAAAGGGTAGTTGATAGTTATCATCAAATAGGTATCCTTCTTCTAATTCTGTTTCTTTTAAAGGTCGCCGGAGCTTCTTTTCCATTCTACCTGCTGCCATAGGGTCTGGTATCCTTAATTGACTACTTACTAAAGTAGGATATAACTTAGAGCTGTAGCCGCAAATTATTTTGCCAGTGGTCGTATTTAGTAACCTTAAGAATCCTGAGCTATTACCTAGACTTTTAAGAAAAATTTCCTTTTCTTGTTCTGACATTTTTTGAAACAAGTCTGCTTGGGCTTGCCATTCTACAAGTCTGTCACCACTGCATGTTCTATTTCCTTTTTGATCTATGTTTACGATAGAATAACAATCGCTGCAAAGATTAAGAATAGACCTAGTATTGACACGTTCAATTTTCCTCTTGTGATACATAAATTTTCCCGTTTTTGACTACACAATTTTTTGAAATTAGAAATGATAAGAAACTGTCGATTACACACTGGGTTAAAAACGTTTGATGGGATTTACCCGATTTACTGTTAAACTTAATTACTGCCTCAGCATAAATATCTTTATTGTCACGTTCTGTTAGAGTATACAACATATTGTGATTAATCTCCACTGTTTAGTTATCCAATAAGTGTAACGAATTCCATAAAGCTTGGGCTGTTAAGTTGGGATTCAGTTAATTCTTTGCCGTTTTGGTACCAATACTTATAGCCATTAGTCCTTTCAATAGCTGGGCCGTCTGTACGGTGCCGCTCGCCGTTTTGGTACCAATATTTCTCTCCGTCAGCAAGCTCAACAGCTGGGCCGTCAGTACGGTGTAGCTTACCGTTTTGGTACCAATGCTTATGACCGCCTAGCGTAGTCGTTACACAACTCGTAGGATACTTGTCAGTGTTTTTGATTAACATCAATTACCACCTTATTGCCCCAGTTGTATCTTACGTCACATTTTTGATACAGTGCCCACAAAACTTTAAAATTAGGCTTGGCTACTAAGTCTCCGTAGTCGTCACCATCAGTAAAATATATCAAGCCGTCTACCTTACCCCAATTTTTTTTAAACTCTTTCGTCTTTAGTAGCTCGAATACTGGAGCAAAGGAGGTACCGCCTCGACCAATAATTTCAACAGGATTCCTTGGATTGAACTCGTAAACTTTTTGTATCGCACTGTCACATTCAACTACCGTAATATTAATTCCTACTTTCTTCATAGTATCTAATTCATTATAAACTTGTTCCAAGGCTTCAGTATCAACCGATCCCGAAGTATCCACTGCCACTACTAAATGAAGTATTGGCTTACTGCGCCTACCTGGATATATTAAACCATATCTCCTATTACGTCTACGCCTAGTTTCCTCAATTAGTACTGAGGTACAGCTTTCTTTGAACTGTTTTAGCTCTTTACGCCAATTCTTAGTCTTGTAATTAATACGCTTAATATGCTCTAGAATTGAACTGGGTAGGTTTGATTTCTCGATATCGTCTAGACTCTCAAAGGCTTCATTTACTATATTTTTTATTAATTGTTTTCCCAGTTCTGAATCTAGCTCACCTACGCTTTGCTGCATTTGATAATGATCATCAAGTGGAGCCATGTTTTTATTATCTTTAGTTTTATTAGCTTGCTTATCTTTCTCCTGAATCTTTTTAAGAATATCGTAATAATATTCCATTGTACCATTATTCTTAATCTTTAACTTTGGATGCTTTTCTTGAAGAAATTTAACTTTGCAAAGCACAAATTCTGCTTCTTCGCCAGTACTTGGATTAATCCTAATTGATCCATCAGAATTAAATACCTTGAGTACGTCTGGAAGTCCTGGTAAACCCTCATTAATTTCTAGATCCTCGGCCACATTTAGCATCATCTTAGTATCAAATTTTGTCTGGTAATCAAGGATTGTAGTTTTTATTTCTCCCTTGGTATACAAGCTAGCTTCTAGTACCTCCTCACGCTCTCTATGCCCACTTAGAACATGCTCACATTCATGTTTAAGCACTGTAGCCGCAGATCCTAGAGGATCATTAGTAGAAGGGCCTCCTAAGATTAATTGATTAAAAAAGTGAGGATTATAAATTAACGTAATACCATCTATGGCTATTTTTACCCCAATAGAATCTATTTCAGTAGATATTTCACGCTTCATCCTCATTAAGAGTTGAGCGTAAAATCTATCCTTGCGGATTAATTCTACCAAAGCTAGTTCTAGTTTAGACTCCATCTGTAATGCCCCTAGCTGATTGTAATTTTTTAATAAATTCTTTTCTAAGCTTAGGATTCTTGTCACAAAAATTGTAAAAATTAACGTTTTTGTAAATATTAGTAGCAAAGTTAAACATGATACCTAGTGGGATATCTGAAATAAATTTCAATAAGTTAGTGCCTTGGGCGTCTGTTATTGTTCCATCACCAGCAAAGTATTCTTGTAATTTAGTACAGGCATTATGGAGTAGGTCGCTCCGGTTAGCCTCCGTATATTTAATAACTCTTTTACGCATCTTGGCATCATATTTATCTAGGATATCCTCGGTAGACAAAGGCTTATCATCTCGATCCAAGAATCTATTAAAAGCACCTGCTGCCTCTAGACCAATCATACCTGATAGAACTTCATATTGCTCATTTTTAGGTAGATTGCCCTTTAGTAGCTTATTGACTGCGCCCCATTTACGTCGATCAGGCTTTGCTAGGTCACTAATACTAAAGGATTCTAGATCGGATTCCTCTAGGAATTCTGGGCTTTCTGCTAGGAAGTCTGTAATATCAGGATTGTACTTATTATCTAGAGCGTATTCCCGCCATTCCTCTTTTGAAGGATTAAAGTTAATATGAACAAATCGGCTTAGCAGTGCTTTATCGTCTAGGCTTAGTACTCCCGAATAATTACCAGTATCAGGATTGGAAGCACAAATAATATCAATATTAAGATGAGAAAAATCGTAAGTATGTAGCTTTTTATCCAAACTCATTTGAAATACTGGACTAATTAAGTCAATTGATCTAGCTCGGTTAATTTCATCCATAAAAATAGCAGCTCGTTTACCAGGATTGGCCTCACAGAAGTCCATACATTGCTTTAACCAATCCGGCATACAAAACTTAGTAGCTACCTTCTGACCTGTTTTAATATCAGTAATAAAATCTTGCAGCCCTAACATATCCCCAACGTCAGCCATTGTACCAAGGCGAAAATTGAATACTAGCCAGCCTTTTGATTTATAATAAGTCTCGATAGTCTCCGATTTACCTTTGCCATGATGCCCATGCAGCCAAGGGACTAGCTTAAACTCTGTCAATACTGGTAGTACTTTAATTAAAGTCTTGATATTCATTTATACAATCTCCGTTAGTTTGTACTTTTTACCATCAATTTCAACTACTTTACCGGAACACGATGGTTTAGTACGAGTATTGAAGTCGGCTTCAGTTAGCCATTGGTCATTCAAATACCAGGACTTAGTTCCATCAGCATACTCAATAGCTGGGCCGTCAGTACAGTGTCGCTTACCGTTTTGGTACCAGTGCTTATTGCCATTAGCATACTCAATAGCTGGGCCGTCAATACGGTGCCGCTTGTCATTTTGGTACCAAGCTTTATATCCATCAGCACACTCAAAAGCTGGGCCGTCAATACGGTGCAGCTTGCCATTTTGGTACCAAGCCTTATCACCATTCGCATTCTCAATAGCTGGGCCGTCTGTACGGTGCAGTAGGCCGTTTTGGTACCATTCCTTAGTGCCATTATCGTAAGCCCTAACTTCATATTTTGTGTAGCTCATTGAAACTCCTTAAATACTTGATCAACTGTTCCGTAATCATACTGCTGATTAATCAAATTAGGCAATTTTTTTAAACTAGTAGTCTCTTTAAAGATATCCACCACTACGTCCAAACCTTTAACTTCATTAATATTAATCAAACTTCTCATATAGGTTCTAGCTTCTTTCAACGATGAATGCTTTGAATCAAATTGATTAGATATCATTATAACGTAATTAGTAATTTTATTCAATTTCTTTTTTGGCATTTGTAATCCTTTTGTTAGGATAATTCGACCAGTTTGTACTTTTTACCGTCAATTTCAACTACTTTGCCAGAACACGATGGTTTAGTACGAGTATTGAATTCAGCCTCAGTTAGCTCTTTGCCTTCTAAGTACCAAGCCTTATCTCCGTTAGCAAGCTCAACAGCTGGGCCGTCAATACGGTGCCGCTCGCCGTTTTGGTACCAATACTTATAACCATTAGGATACTCAATAGCTGGGCCGTCAGTACGGTGTAGCTTACCGTTTTGGTACCAAGCTTTATATCCATCAGCACGCTCAAAAGCTGGGCCGTCAGTACGGTGCCGCTTGTCGTTTTGGTACCAGTGCTTATTGCCGCTAACGTACTCAATAGCTGGGCCGTCAGTACGGTGCAGTAGGCCGTTTTGGTACCAAAACTTATCTCCGTTATTGTAAACCCTAACTTCGTATGTAATATAGCTCATATTAAATTCCTTAATTTAATGCGAGTAAACAATTTTGTCCTCAAGATCATTTACCATATCTTTTAATACTTCAATAAAGTCTACGATATCCTGCCTAGTGCAAGCCCTAGATGCGGCTAGTTGAGATATTACTCTTTCCATTTCTATCATACCAGCATTTTTTAATATCTTGGAATTATCTTTACTCATTTGTTTATTCTCCGCAGTCCAATAGATATTCAGTATCGTGCTTTAATTCTAATTTAGCTAATTCTATTTCTAGCGATACGATATAAGTATCCAACTCACTCCTAGCTGGCTCATTTATTAATATTAATTCGCCAGCATTTGTTTTAATTAAAGTCTTTAATTCGTCGTACCTATCCATTACTGGCCCTCCTTAATTAGATCTATTAATCTTTCCATTTTAGCTATTGAGGCCCGAATTGTTGCTAGCCTATTGGGTATATAATCTTTAACTTCTTTGGAGCCAATAGTACCAATATCATAATCTACATACAAAGGTTTACGGTAAGGGCTAGTAAACTCGGCTGTTAATGCCTTATCAGACTTGAATTTAGTAATGCTGGTTACATTAGTCATTAGCTAACCTCCGTTAGCTTATACTTTTTACCATCAATTTCAACTACTTTGCCGGAACACGATGGTTTAGTACGAGTATTGAATTCAGCCTCAGTTAGCTCAATACCTTCTAAGCACCAAGCTTTATATCCATCAGCACGCTCAATAGCTGGGCCGTCTGTACGGTGTAGCTTACCGTTTTGGTGCCATTCTTTGTGTCCATTAGGGTACTCAATAGCTGGTCCATCAGTACGGTGCCGCTCGCCGTTTTGGTACCAAGCTTTATATCCATCAGCAAGCTCAATAGCTGGGCCGTCAATACGGTGCAGCTTATCGTTTTGGTGCCAATACTTATCACCATTATCGTAAACCCTAACTTCATATTTTGTGTAGCTCATAAGCATACCTACTATCAGAAAAAAATTAAAGAATAGAATCATTTAGAGAAAAAAGGTACCTTCCTTGGTACCTATAGAACAAAGATTAACCTTTATCAAATTCATATTCATGGGCAATATAATTGGCGTAGTAGCTTCCGACACTAGCCGTATATTCCAAGCAATCTGCTACCTCTTGAGGTACATCATAATAATGGTATAGGGCATTACCTTTATGCAAAGCCACTGTTAATGTTTCTTCCGCAGGATTATACCAAGCATCCTTCATAACCGAGGATAATTGTAGGCGCAATTGATACATATCCAATACTTCCTTATTATCACTTTCTTCGCTTTCATTATCATGCCCATAAAGATCTTGATTTAGCATAGCCTTTGATACCGCCTTTACTATAAATTTACATACTCGCATTTTAGTACCGTTGTAATCAGTAGGAACACATACTACGTCCTTTGGATCAACTTCAACTTCAACCGTAGCAGATCCAAAGCCTTTAGCATATTCAAAACAAGCTACATGCAAACCACTGGAACAAGTATTGTTTGGATTATCGTCAACCGAATCCCTAGGTACTGAGCAAGTAGAACCTACGCTATTATCAAATGTTCCGGTATGGACATCCTTAAATCCAGCCGTAACACCACGATAAGCAATAAAATTACCATCTTGAGTAATAGGATGCCCATTATTTTCCAAGAATTTAAACAGCATATTGCGACTATTAAAACTAGGATTAAGGCGCAATTTCCTAATAAACTTAATCAAATAGTCGCATGGTAGGCCGTTATCAATAAAATTAAGCAATCGCAGCGTTAGACTTTCATTTAGTAGTTCGCCGTCTAGGTATAGGCTATCACCTTGCCGAAGTAATTGGGCGTTAACACTCTCCAATGCTGCGCCAAGGTCCATTAGACTTGGGATAATTTCTAGCTCACCTTCCTTTATAGCCTTTAGAATCTTGGCATACCGCCTATCGCTGGCAGCGACCACCTTTGTTTCGCCGTTATAATTAACAACTACTGAATTAGCCAGAACATGATAGTTTACATTAGACATTTTTGTTCCTCGCATTAGAGTTAATATATTGGACTAGGTGCGCTGTATACTCTTTGCTTGCATTATTTCTAAAATCATAACACAAAGTAGGTAACAAAGGATACTTAACTTTTATTGTCTTAAGGTATTCTTTAAGCTTATTAGCTGCTATGTAATCCTTATTGTTGTCTATTTGATCGCTGAATTGTTTAGGTACTACCTTATGCTGTACGGCTGGTAATGAAGCATAAGATACCGCAGACTTTAATACATTATCTTTTAATTGGTCTTTAACCTTACTCAAAGGCTGCAACCAATGACCACTACCGAATACCTCCCTTATTGCGCTGTTAATTTCATTAATGCTTACTTTATGATTCTTGACCCAAGTATCTAGCGGTATCAATACTTTTTCTTTTGCTAGCCTTTCATGAGTATGTTTGCTAACGAAAATAAATTCTACCTTTATAGCCTTTAGGTAATCAATTAGAGTAGAAGTAGACCTTTTTTCATATTCGTTATCCTCCATTGAAATATATACGGTACCCGATTTAATATCCTTCACTTCTATGTTAGCTCTAACCAGCGTATTATGTGGATAGTAATTTACTGATACTTGATTGGCTAATTTCTTAATGCCTTGTGCTCTCGCTTCCTTAGTCGGCGCTACGTAGTCACTAACATCAATTTGTGATAATGGTTTTGCCTTCAGATCCTTCTTTAATTGGTCCAATAAACCTTGTTCTATTTTGTTATTTAGTAAATATATACCTTTGTCTTTATTTAGTTTTTTAAACCTGAATAATCTTGCATCTCGGGATTCTTTAATATCATCATAGTATAGATTATCAATATTCGCCTTGGCGTAGAATTGATTCTTAAAATTATTACCTCCCCGCCTACCAAACACTACCTTTAAGAAAATATCGTCAATATCTTTATATCCCACTATATCATTATGCCATTGACAAGAATAGGTATAACCAAACTTGCTTGGGATACTCTCAAATAGTTTATTCAATTCGAGCCAATCGGATACACCGAAAGTATCTTTACTAGTCACTGTTTTAATATAAGACTCAATAACAGGTAATAACTTAGTTCTAATAGCCTTTAACGTGTTAAGGTTATAATCATTATCTACTAGTGATTCCCTACTAGGCGCAATATTCAATATGCTATTAGGGATTCTGTAAATATAATTAGTGCGAATTTTATTTATACCTACGTCCCTAGGCTTAGGATACGGGATACCGTCAATTACTACTAAATTAGCATTATCCAAGTATTCAGGAAAGCTATTATAAATAGACAATGTTTTATCAATAACAATTTCTTCGTGTTTATCATTATCACCAATTTGCATACCAGTGATAATTGGGTATTCTTGCTTTGACCAAAAAAAGGTAGTCCGACCAATTGCCTTTCTAAAAATTTCTAAATCAGATACCTTTACGGCTATACTAATAGCAGTACCATTAGCTTCGCTGGTAGGCGCTTCGCTTAGCAGTGTTAGTCCGCCTGCCTTAGCAGTCTTATGCGCCAAGTAATCCCGTTTAATACCGTCAATAAAGGTAGTAATGGCAAAGGAATCGGTATAACTAAACGCTGATTTAGATCCAATACCAAAGCCGCCTACCTGATTATTAGTATCCCGCTTAGTACTAGTGCCATAGCTTTTAAATACCTTTTCCATTCTATCGGGACTAATGCCTAGTCCAAAGTCACGGATAACCATAGTGCTATCTAGCAAGGTAGGCGCTTTAATTTCAATCGGCCTAGCGGTACCCGATTCACGGTTAGCATCCCTAGCATTAGAAATATACTCTTGCGTTAAAGTCTGCCGAGGATTGTTATATAGCTTAGATAGCAATTCCATTACCAATGACATATCAGAAATACTAAAATTTTGCATCGGAGTATTGACGTTAGATTCAACAATAAAATCATTGGTATTAATTTTCATTATTTACCCTTTAATTTTAAATCATTAACTAGCTTCCGGTTATCTTTTACCCTTTGCTTAGCCAATCTATCGGCATTAGCCTTATTAGCTGCAACAATATCGGTAAAATCTTGGGCAATTTCTTCCTTACAATCGTCAATAATCTTATTATTCTTTTTAAATAATTCAATTACTTCCGGCATAAACTACCTCATTTTAATTTTGATACAAGCATTACTGCCAATATTGCTACTACCATTATAACAGTAGGCGCTAGCATGAAAAAAAGCATAGATTATCCTTCCTTTTGTTTAAGATATTCAGCCACAATAGTATTTAGAGCCATTGTAGGATTACTAAATAGAGCCATTAGTTTATTATATTGGTCCAAAGGTATTTGTGCGCCAATTAGCTTGCGCTCGAAATTAAATACCTTAGATCGCCCACGTTTTTTAGATTGCTTAGAAGCAGCAATTTCAATATCATCCTCTTGACCAATAACAAATTGAGTAACAGTACCGTCTGGATTAATTTGAGTAGCCATGATTTAATTACCTCAATTGAATGTTTGGAGTTTTTTAAAATTAACTTTAACTTGCTTTAATTGTTGGTCTGGCTCTAACTTAGTATCTGTTGCCATGCCCAGAGCTTCCAATGCTTGGGCAAACCTCATGTTAGGCCAGCGATCCAAGGTATGAGTAAGCATATCTAACAATTGCCTATTCGCCGCTCGCCTAACCTTAGCTAAATCATTTGCCTTGTCGTTTGCCATGCTATCCCTCCCTTGTTTAGTCAAATCACTATTGGCTCAATTGAGTTGATACTAGCTTATCGGCACAATCTCAAATAACTTTAGCATTATTTTCGTCCAATAAATCTGCCAAGAATCCCACAATACCACAATAATACCTAATATCGATTTGTCGACATATTTCCGTATTACTAAGCCAAACCTTGCCAGTAGGCTTATGAATACCTGTATCAATCAACCATTGATACATAATCCCAAGCTTATCGTCGCCAATCTCTATGCCAGCATAATTAGTCATTAATTACCCCCGCCTTACTAATACAATATCCTCAATTAAGCATATGCTACCATCGTTTAGATAATAACACTTATTACCATCGGCACAAAGGCCAAGGCCAACAATAATCATCTCAAAACCGTCAAATAGCTTGATAACGTCACCAATGGAGTATTCAGGATTATAATAATTATTATAGCCTACCATTGGGGCAAAGCTTTTACTAAATTCGCTTGTTTGATAATGATCCATTATATACCTCGCTATTGTTATATTTACTTATCGGCATAATTTCAAATAACTTTAACGAATCCTGATAAATCTTTTTTAGCCTTACCTTTAGCCAATAGTCCTACCACCACATTTTTTTTATCTTTGAATCTAAAATCATGAGTAGTACCGTCGATAACTTCTTTACCTAAATAATTTGGAGGAAGTTTATCTTTAAAGACTAC
>Ga0315289_10002246_pt1 | contig 29777 bp, 23 predicted proteins | sample YL17G11_40_MG_FD_203452 | JGI IMG/M metagenome (GOLD analysis project Ga0315289, IMG submission 203452) | Sediment microbial communities from Yellowstone Lake, YNP, Wyoming, USA - YL17G11_40 | ecosystem: Environmental > Aquatic > Freshwater > Lake > Sediment | place: USA: Wyoming | collected... | reverse complement strand
TTACTCTCCGAGAAATTTATCTCTCGCATAGGGCATATCCTCCTTTCTTAACTTTCCCTAATTGGATATGCCCTTTCTACTTACCTAAATCAACTAAAATTTACACAAAAGAATTTACATAATACCCCTGCCCTTTCTTGAAAAGGAGAGGTAATATTTTTCGTATTGTCAGGACTTGTCCCCGACATTATATAATATCGTCTGGTTAACCCTACTATGTTTCATCTTTTTCTGTTGATAAATTATTCCCTAATCAATATATTATATAGAGTTTTTTTGTCTAAGGAAATCTGATGAGAGAATTAAGAGAGATATTAAGTTTAGCTAAATCAATCGGACCTAAAATAATCGCTGTGGCTAAGGCTGAGGATGAAGAAGTACTCTTAGCTTTAGACCATGCTCGCAGAGAAAAAATTGTTCAGGGGATTTTAGTTGGCTCTAAGGAGAAAATTAAGGAGTTGGTTGATAAAAATAAAATAAACCTCTCTGATTACGATTTAATTGAGGAACAAGACCAATTGAAAGCCACACTTTTATGCATACAGTTGATCCATCAAGGAAAAACAGATTTGATGATGAAAGGGCTTTTAGATACCGGTATTTTTATGAAGGGGATCTTAGATAAAGAAAAAGGGTTAGCCATTGGAAAACTTCTGACCCATGTAGCGGTTTTCGAGATACCGGATTTTCCTCGACTTTTACTCCTAACTGATGCGGCCATAAATATCGCCCCAACCCTTATGGAAAAAGCTCAGATAATACAGAATGCTGTTGATTTAGCAATATCTTTAGGAATTGAAAAACCCAAAGTTGCCTGTATTGCGGCAACAGAAAAGGTCAATCCAGAAAAGATGCCAGCAACTGTAGATGCCGCCTGTCTGTCAATGATGGCAAAAAGGGGACAGATCAAAGGAGCGATTGTAGATGGTCCTTTTGGCTTAGATAATGCTATCTCCGAGGAATCTGCCAGGATAAAAGGGGTGAAAAGTTCTATAGCAGGAAAAGCAGATATCCTCCTTTGCCCGGATATTGAGACGGGGAATGTCATTTACAAGACTTTAGTTGAATTTGCAAAAGCAAAATGCGCCGCTGTCGTCTTAGGCACAAAAGCACCAGTGGTCTTAACTTCAAGGGCTGATTCACATGAGACCAAGTTTATGTCGATTGCCTTGGGGGTGGCAAGTAGTAGACAGTAGGTAGTAGACAGCATAGAGGGAGACTGTAATAAAATATATTGAAAGATATAATGAGTGTGGAAAAATGTTAAAAGGACTGGAAAATTCATTAGAAAAACTTAAATCATAACTTTACCTTAAATACTATTATTATGAGTCTTTATATCCTATAACCTAAGACCTAAAAAACAAAGGAGGATTTATATGCCGTTTGAAAAAGTTGAAAAAATATGGATGAATGGAAAGATGATGAACTGGGATGATGCCATGATTCACGTCCTTTCCCATGTGGTGCATTATGGCTCCAGCGTTTTTGAGGGGGCCAGATGTTATAAATCCAAAAAAGGTCCTGCTATTTTCCGACTGAAAGAACATACTGACAGGCTTTTTAATTCCGCCAAAATCTACCGGATGAAAATCACCTATACTAAAGAAGAGATCAATCAGGCAATAATCGACCTTATAAAAGTGAATAAATTAAACGAATGCTATATTCGACCGGTGGCTTACCGCGGATACGAACAATTGGGAGTTGATCCAACCGGCTGTCCTATCGATGTCTCCATTGCAGTCTGGAAATGGGGAAAATATCTGGGCAAAGATGCTCTGGAGAATGGTGTTCCGGTTTGTGTCTCTTCCTGGAACCGGATGGCACCTAACACATTTCCAGCCATGGCAAAAAGCGGAGCCAACTATATGAACTCCCAGTTGATAAAATTAGAAGCCAAAGAGCATGGCTATGTCGAGGGGATCGCTCTGGATGTCTATGGCTATGTAAGCGAGGGAAGCGGTGAGAATATATTCATAGTCAGGGATGGAGCTTTAATCACCCCATCCTTTGGTTCCTCTATACTTCCAGGAATCATTCGTAATACGGTACTTTATTTAGCCCAGGAGTTAGGAATAAAGGTCATCGAGGAAAATATCCCCCGTGAAGCGCTTTATATCGCAGATGAGGTTTTCTTTACAGGTAGTGCCGCAGAGATTACCCCGATAAGCTCAATCGACAAGGTAATCATTGGTTCAGGAAAACGAGGTCCTATAACTGCAAAATTACAGGAGAAGTTTTTTCAGATAGTTTCAGGTGAGGCTGAAGATAAATACGGCTGGCTTACTTACGTGAAATAAATTGGAAAACAGAAGTTAGACTTTCTCAGAGGGTAAAGATGATAAAGAGTTTTAAAGAGCTTCTCGAATCAGTCAAAAACAAAGAGAAAAAATACCTGGTAATTGCCGGTGCAGAGGGCGAGGAGATAATAGAAGCAGTTAAGATTGCTACTGAAGAAAAGATTATTTCTCCGATTCTGATTGGCGATCCGGATAAAATCGAGAGTTTATGTAAAAAATTAAACTTTGATTTAAGTCGATTAGAGATTTTAGGAGAGAAAGAGCCTCAGAAAATAGCTTCCTTAGCGGTTGAGCTGGTTAAACAGAAGAAAGCTGATATGCTGATGAAAGGGAAAGTTGACACTCCTACTCTTTTAAAAGCGGTGCTGGATAAGGAAAAAGGGCTTAAAGGCGGAAAGCTTTTGAGCCATGTAGCAGTGATGGAAGTAGAAAAATATCCCAAGCTTATGCTTATAACCGATGGCGGGATGAATATCGCGCCTGATATTATGAAGAAAATCGATATCTTGAAAAACGCGATTGAGGTTGCAAAAAAGTTAGGAATAGAAAAACCCAAAACTGCCTGCCTGGCTGCAGTGGAATTGGTAAATCCGGATATGCCGGAGACCATCGATGCCTCTATAATTTCAAAGATGGCTGAAAGAGGTGAGATAAAAGACGTGATAGTGGATGGTCCCATAGCCTTTGATGTAGCTATCGATTCCAAATCCGCACAGACCAAAGGGATTATCTCACCCGTTTCAGGAGAAACAGACATCTTCCTCTGTCCAAACATTTCCTCCTGCAATATCCTGGTTAAAGGATTAATCTATTTAGCCGGAGCTAAAGTGGGTGGAATAGTAGTTGGAGGAGGAGCTCCGATCGTCTTGCTTTCGCGCTCGGATTCAGCTGAGACTAAACTTTTGTCCATAGCCTTAGGTGCGGTGGTAAGTTGAATAGTGTTAGAATTTATAAATAAGAGAAATTATCTATGCGTTCTTTTTTCTTATATTTAGTTTCAATAATTTTTGTTAATCTTTTTTCTTTATCTTTTTCTTCAGACTTAAAATCGCAGGTTGATGAACTTTTCATCAAAGCCTCCTCGGCTGAAGAAAAATACCGAGATTTGGTAGAACCATCTAAAAAAGCTTTAATAGAGATGGGAAAAGATGCAGTTCCTTTTCTAGTTGATAAATTAGAAACTCAGGATGCCAGGGAGATTTTAGCCTTGGTTGATATTTTAGGTAAAATTAGTGAGCCGGCAGTTCTCCCTTTGATCGATTGTCTGAAAAGTGAAAACAAAGATAAAATCAAAACTGCATCCCGGATATTAGGAGATATAAAAGATAAAAGAGCAGTTCAACCACTTTCAGATTTACTGGATAACCCCGATTTCAGCATCCGTGCGAATGCTTGCTCCTCTCTGGGTAAAATAGGAGATACCACGATTTTAAATAATATAAGCTTTATGTTAAACGATTCAGTGGAAGTAGTAAGAAAAAGTGCCGCAGTTTCATTGGGGGATTTGAATAATCCGGTAGCAATAGATTTTCTGATTAAAGCTTTAAAAGATAAACATTTCAGCGTGAGGATGACCGCTTCAATCTCTCTGGTTAAACTGGGACAAAAAGCAGTTGACCCTCTTTTGAAAGTTTTGACCGACTCAGTCGATAATACCAGGTATCTAGCTATCGAGTCCTTAGGAAAACTTAAAGACCCTCGTGCGGTTCCATATCTTTTAGAAAAATTAAGATCAGAGGATTGGGCTGAAAGAGGTTTTGCAGTAGAAGCTTTAGGAAAGATCGGAGATAAAAATGGAATAAAGGCAATTATCGATTTATCTAAAACAGAAAGTCATCCCTTTGTTAAAAGAAAAATAAAAGAAACCTTAGATGAGCTTAAAGCTGTATCTTCGTTGGTTAGGGAATTGGATTTTTCCCCTGCCTAATGCTGAGTAATCCTGGTGACCCGAACCAACTTAACAAGTTATGAGAAAAATACTACAGAGAAAGTTTTACAATCGCTCAACTTTAAAGGTGGCAAAAGAGTTATTAGGTAAATATTTAGTTGTGCATAAGAATGGAGAAAAACTTTCCGGAAAGATTGTGGAGACCGAAGCTTATATCGGCCTGAATGACCCTGCCTCTCATGCTCATAGAGGAATGACTGAAAGAAATAAGGTTATGTTTGGAAATCCAGGATATGCTTATGTCTATTTAACCTACGGAATGTACCATTGTCTGAATTTCGTCACTGAAAGAAATGGATACCCAGCCGCAGTTTTAATTCGAGCCTTAGAGCCGGAACAAGGAATCGAAACGATGAAACAAAGAAGGAAAACAGAAATAATGGAAGAACTAACCAACGGTCCAGGAAAGTTATGTCTGGCTATGGGAATAGATAGAGCCTTATACGGGGCTGACCTCTGCTCTGAGGCCATCTATGTAGAAGATAGAGGTGAATCTATAGGAAAAATCGTTTCTACTAACCGGATTGGGGTAGAAAAAGGAAAAGAGAAAAAGTGGCGTTTTTATATAAAAGAAAGTGGATTTGTTTCGAGGAAATAAAATGGATCGACTTGTATATTATCTGATAATAACCCCTCCTCTTCTTTTCGCTATAACCGTGCATGAATACTCCCATGCCTGGATGGCATACCGTAAAGGCGATTCTACTGCCAAACAAGCTGGAAGGCTCACCTTAAATCCGCTTTCCCATATCGATATAGTCGGGCTGGTGCTTCTCTATTTTTATGGCTTTGGCTGGGCAAAGCCAGTACCGGTAAATCCTTTCAATTTTAAAAATCCTCATAAAGATGAGCTCTGGGTCTCCTTGGCTGGACCTGGCTCAAATATGCTTTTAGCTTTAATTTTCGGACTTATCTTCAGGTTACTTATCACACCCTACACTCTTAGCTCAGAACCTTCTACCCAGCAACTTTTCCTGATAATGCTGGTTAAGGGAATACAATTGAACCTGGTTTTAGCAGTCTTCAATCTCATCCCGGTAAAACCCTTAGATGGTTCCCATATCTTAAGTGGTCTTTTACCTCCCAGATATTATATCCAGTTAAGTCAGATTCAAAAATATGCACCTTATGTTTTATTAGGCGTGATCCTTTTAGATTATTTTTTAAATCTTGGAATACTCTGGTCTATTTTCAAACCATTTATCCTCTTTTTTGGAACTCTCTTCGCAGGTCCGGAGTTTATCCGGCTTATCTATGTATGAAAAAGATTCAGGTTTTAAGATTTCAATATCCTCTACTGTCATTCTGACCCCGCCTTTGGCGGGGGAAGAATCTGCAACCGTCTCAAGAAGATTCTTCAGTCATCCCGTAGGGGACTCCTTCAGAATAATAAACATGAAGTTGATAAGCCTTCTTTTACTTTTTTATTTAATTCTCTTTTTTTTCAACTGTTATCCAGCGTCTCGCCTGAAACCTCCTCCAGAGGAGCTTACTCCGCAAAAAGTATTAGAAAAAGCGATTTCAAATCAAAGCCAGATCAAAACCTCTTCTTCGCTTATAAACTTCAACTACAAATCTAAACAGGGAATTTTCTCCGGAGACTTAGAACTATTTTTAAAAAAACCGGATAGTCTTGCCTTCAGAGTAAATGCTTTTTTAGGTCCCGACTACATATCTGGAGTAGTCTATAGCGATACCTTACTTTTTTATTTTCCCCGTCTAAAAAAATATTATAAAGGTATCACTCAAAACTGCTCTTATGATTCTATTTACGAGAATGAGATCAGCCTTTTCTGTCTTTTAAAAATTCTTGCAGTTGAAATCCGGATAAAGGAAGACAGGGCTTATTATACCGGAGCTGACCAGAAAAACTATATCTATGAAGATAGCATTCAAATGTGGAAAAGAAAATTCTGGCTGGATAAAAAAGAATCACTTTTAAGAAGGAGTATCTGGGAGAGATTGAATTCATTTGAGATAGAACAAGAAAAAGCCCAGGGATTTGTAATAGAATATAAAGATTTTGGGAAATTCAGCGGGATAAAACTCCCTCAGACCATTGAGATAAAATCATTGGATGGAAAAGAGAAGCTCCGGCTTAAATTTTTGGAAATTCAAATAAATTCATCTATTTCGGAAAAGAAATTTCAGCTCAAGATTCCTGAAAATGCAAAACCTCTGAAGTAGGTCAGACATTCTTGTATGAGTGTAATGAGCAGACAAGTCCGATTTGTGTAGCGGAAGGCTTCAGCCTTCCATTCTCTTGTTAAAGGAAGATGGAAACCTGAAGGTTTCCGCTACAAAAATAATAACGTCCGACAGGATTGTCGGACTTTATGTTTCTGGTTCAGGAATTCTCCCCATAGAAAATCTGAACTACAATTCCCGAACCAACCTAAGCACTCCAACATCACTTCTTTTTTACCTTTGAACATTTGAGCTTTTGAACGTTTTTTATTTAACCACCTCCGGATAGGTCTTTGCCTCCTCCTCCCCTCTTAATACCCTGAGAGCACCTAAAGCCAAAGCTTTCATCTCATCCTGTCCTGGATAGACTAATATCTTAGCAACAAAACCTACATATTCTCTCAACTTCTCAACCACCATATCCGAGTAAGCCAATCCTCCGGTTAAAACGATAGCATCCACCTTACCCTTGAGGGCTACAGTTCTGGCACCAATTTCACAGGCAATCTGATAGATCATTGCATTATAAATAATTTCTGCTTTCTTATCGCCTTGCTTTATTCTTTTTTCCACTTCTTTAGCATCATTCGTCCCTAAATAAGCCACCAGACCACCACCACCCACCATCCTTTTTTTCACCTGTTCTAAAGTCACTTTCCCGGAAAAACACCATTCCGCAAAATCAAACATCGGTAAAGTTCCAGACCTCTCCGGAGTAAAGGGACCACTGTGCAAACCATTATTAACATCAATTGCTCTTCCCTTTTTCAAAGCCGCTACAGTAACTCCACCTCCTAAATGAGCCACAATCAGATTTGTCTCCTCTAACTTTTTCTTCAAATCGTTTGCGGCTAATCGGGCTGTGGCTTTTACGTTTAGTGCATGAAAAAGACTTTTCCTGGGAAACTCCGGCAAACCTGAATAGCGGGAGTATTCTTCGAATTCATCCACAGAGGGTGGATCCACAATGAAAGCGGGTATATGATAATCCCAGCCAAGCCCAAAAGCTAAAACCGCACCTAAATTAGCCGCATGCTCTCCTCCAAAAGAATTTCTACCATCCTCGATCATCAGTTCATTTACCAGATAAGTTCCACCAACCACTGGCCTGAAAAGTCCACCCCTACCTACTACTGCCGAAAGAGTTTCTGGCTTGATCTCATACTCTTCCAATAAGTCTTTAATCAGTTTCTTTCTGAACTCATATTGATCCCAGACTCTTTTAAACGGCTCCAGTTCTAATTTGCTATGGGAGATTGCTTTTCCAAAAAGCTCCTTTTCATCTTCAAAGATTGAGACCTTGGTAGAGGTCGAACCCGGGTTAATCACCAAAATCCTGAAACTATTTTTCTTATTCATAATTTTATTTGTCCTTTTATTTCTTTGATATCGAAACTATCAATAAACAATTTGATTTTCTTTCTTCTTAATTTTTCTTACCCTTGAACCTTTAAACCCTTAAACCCTTGAACTATATTTTTTAAATACAACATAAAATATTTTTTATATCCCCTACTTTTTTTATCCTTTCTTTTGCCAACTGGTAAGCAGCTTTATAAGGGGAGATATTTCCTCTTCTGGATATAGCCAGTACTTTTGCCATTATATCATAGATCTTTTTAGCTGAGGCTAAAGCCTCCTCCTTGGATAAAATCTTTAAGGCATCTGCTGTCATGAAAAGCTCACCACTATTTATCACAAAATCAGGCGCATATAGAATCCCTCTATTAAAAAGCTCCTCCGCTAATGAAGCCTCTTCTAAAATATTATATGCCCCTCCGGCAATGATTTTACAACGAAGCTCATTTATATTCTGCCTGGTAAAAACAGGACCCAAGGCACAGGGAGAAAAGATATCACATTCACAGGTTAAGAATTTTTCAGGGTTGGCAATGATTGTATCCGGATATTTATCCTGAACTTTTTTGATGGAATCGTAGTTCAAATCAGTAACGATAAGCTTTACTTTTTCTTCCTTGAGATAATCAGCCAGTATTCGACCTACGCTCCCTACCCCTTGAATTGCCACGGTAAGCCCATCTAAAGAGGATATACCATAAAGCTCTTTAACGCAGGCTTTCATCCCCCAGTAAACACCGTAAGCGGTAAGCTCTGAGCTTTCCGCTCTCAAACCTGAGGAGGTCTCATAAAAAAGGACATGCTCCGTCTCTCTTCGAATGTACTTCATCTCCTGAGTATCAGTGCCTAAATCTGGATAGGTCACAATCCTTCCTTTTAGCCCCTCGATATACCTTCCTAAAGCACGATAATAAGCCTCATCTGCCTCTTCTTCAAAATCATGCCACAAAACTACTTTGCCCCCGCCGGTATCGCAATCCGAGATAGCAGATTGATAAGTCATAATTTCAGACAAAATCAAAGCATCCGTAATCGCCTCTTTCTCTGTATTATATTTCCAGAGTCTGCAACCACCCACAGCCTTTCCCAGGGTAGTATCGTGAATGGCGATTATGGCTTTTAGCTGCGTGGGCTGATTGTAGCAAAATATCAACTGCTCATGCCCTTTCTCCTCCATCATCTCAAAAAGACCCATATTGTTCCTCTCTTTTTTATCTTTCTTTATTCGCAGTGCCCGACCTTTGTGTCGGGCGAATGTTCTACAATCTGCTATTTATTCTATCTGCTTAATCCATCTAATCAGCTATACTACTTCTCCTTAAGCTCAATCAAAACCCCGAAAGCATTTTTAGGCTGGAGGAAAACGATTCTCTTTCCTTCTGCACCTGTCCGGGGTTCATCCACCAATTCAACCTTTTTCGACTTTAGCTCAATTACAACTTTATCAAATTCCTCCACCTCAAAGCAAATATGATGAATCCCTTCTCCCTTTTTCTGAATGAATTTATCAATAACACTCCCTTCCTCCATAGACTCTAAAAGCTCTAATTTAGTTTCAGATACCTGCACAAAAGCAATTCTGATTTTTCTCTGAGGAACCTCGATTTTATCTGTTAACTTGAGATTCAGGATACCCTCATAGAACTTAGTAGCATCATCTATACTTTTTACTGCAATCCCGACATGTTCTACTTTTTCAATTTTCATTTCTTCAATCCTCAACTGTTCTGTCATTGCGGGCGACTATAAGGAGCGAAGCACTCTGCTTATTCCGGGAAGATTGCTTCGTCACTACGCTCCTCGCAATGACATTCCTTGTTAACTTTCGAACCTTTGAACTATTTTATATTATCACTTTCTGTTCATACTCACCCCAAACGCTTTTTAATACCTCACATACCTCGCCAATTGAGACATAAGCTTCTACACATTGAATTATCGGATTCATTAAATTCTCAGCTGTATTAGTTTTATTTCTCAATTCATCCAGTGACTTTTTCACTTTTTCTTTATCTCTTTTTTCTTTTACTTCTTTTAATCTTTTAATCTGATCCAATGTTCCCTTTTTACTTACTTTAAAAATCTTTTTTCTTTTCTCTTTTTCAACTTCAGTCTCAAATTTGTTCACCCCTACAATAATTTTCTCATTTGACTCTATCATCTTCTGATATTCATAAGCACTTTTCTGAATCTCTTTCTGATAATATCCGGATTCAACTGCCCATAATGCACCACCATTCTTTACAATATAATCTATATATTTTCTCGCCTCATCCTCTAATCTATTAGTCAGGGCTTCAATAAAATAAGCTCCGGCTAAGGGATCTACTGTATCCGTGACCCCACTCTCATAGGCAATAATCTGCTGAGTCCTTAAGGCTATCTGAGCAGACTTTTCAGAGGGAAGGCTTAATGCCTCATCCATAGAATTGGTATGTAATGATTGAGTCCCTCCTAAGACTGAGGAAAGTGCCTGCAGGGCTACTCTAATTATATTATTTTCAGACTGCTGGGCAGTAAGGGTGCATCCTGCGGTTTGAGTATGAAATCTTAATTTACATACATCTTCCTCCGCCCTGAATCTCTCTTTTATAATTTTAGCCCAGAGCCTCCTTGCGGCTCTGAACTTGGCTATCTCCTCAAAGAAATTACTGTGAGAATTCAAGAAAAATGAAACCCGTTTAGCGAAATCATTCACTTTCAGCCCGGAATTTATCGCCTCCTGCACATAGGTTATGCCGTTAGCTAATGTAAAAGCAATCTCCTGAACTGCAGTTGCCCCAGCCTCCCTGATATGATAACCGCTAACACTTATTGGATTAAATTTTGGAAGATTTTCACTGGAGTATTTAAAAATATCAGTAGTAAGTCTCATCGAAGGGCGAGGGGGAAAGATGTATGTTCCTCTGGCAATATATTCTTTTAGAATATCATTTTGAATCGTGCCGGAGAGTAGATTTAGGGGGACATTTTGCTTTTTAGCTAAAGCCACATACATCGCTAAAAGGATCGAAGCTGTAGCATTTATAGTCATTGAGGTGCTAACTTTATCCAATGGAATTCCATCAAAAAGTATTTCCATATCTTTAAGCGTATCGATCGATACCCCGGTCTTTCCTACCTCACCTGAAGATAAAGAATGGTTAGAATCATAACCTATCTGGGTAGGCAGGTCAAAAGCCACAGATAGCCCAGTCTGCCCTTGTTCTAAAAGATATTTAAACCTTTTATTAGTCTCCAGAGCAGTCCCAAAGCCAGCATACTGCCTCATTGTCCACAAGCGTCCCCGATACATATCCTTCTGCACCCCGCGGGTGAAAGGATATTTCCCCGGATAGCTTAAATCCCTGGAGTAATCGAAATCCGAAAGGTCTTCTGGAGTATAAAGCTCCTGTATGGGAATGTTCGAGCTGGTGAAGAATTTCCGCTTATCTTCCATTAATCTGCTCCTTTAAGTTTCCTCATAGCTTTTAGCAAGTAGCTTGTAGCAGGTAGCTAAAGTAGCGCGAGGCTTTCAGCCTCGCAATGCGACCCTGAAAGGGTCGCGCTACGAAATTCGCTCTCGGATAACGGTCACGAGCAATGGTTTTTAGCTATTCAAATACCACTATTACTTCATCTTTCTCCACTGCCTGTCCCGGTTTCACTCTGACTTTTTTCACTTTCCCATCAAATTTAGCCTTCAATTCATTTTCCATCTTCATCGCTTCAACTATGGCAACACCCTGCCCCACTTTCACCATCTCCCCCTCTTCAACCTCAATGGCAACGACTAAACCAGGCATTGGAGATTTAAGTTCTCTATCATGAAAAATCTCTTTTTTAAACCCGGCAATATCTTTTATCTTTTGAATTTTCTCATCCTCTAAAATACATTCATATCTTCTTCCATTAAAATTTACCGAGTACCCCTCAGCATTTTTTACTATCTCCACATCAAACGATTGATTATCCACCAGAAATGAAAAAAGATTAGGTGGTTTAACTTGCACAAAATCAACCGCAACAGGCTGACCATCAAGCTTTATTATCAGTTTACCGTCAGTCTCAATTATATCAACTTCAAAACTCTTATCTTCAATATTAGCAATGTATTTCATATATGCTTTAAAGTATTACTTTATACTTAAATCCCAAATTTTCTTAATCCTCTTCTTCTCCCTTCCATCTTCCACAGATTTTCCTTCTCTTGAGCCTTTGTCCGCCCTGGCGGATTGAACCTTTGAACCTTTTGTGTATTTTGATACTCCGCCAAAGCTGAGAACAAAGCCACCATTCTATAACTATTTTCTTCGAGTTGAACTTTTCTGCCTTGATTAAATTCCTCTTCAATAAAATGAGTAGACAATTCACCTTGATTGAATTTTTCATTCTCCATCACCTGAATGTGAAAAGGTATGGTGGTAGCTACACCGGAAATATGATATTCCGCTAAAGCTCTTCTCATTCTCTGAATAGCTTCCTCTCTATCTTTGCCCCAGGTGATTAATTTTCCTATGATTGGATCATAGTAGATCGGGACCTCACATCCTTCGTAAAGACCGGAATCAACTCTGATCCCTGGACCAGCTGGCTCTTCATAATATGAAACCGTACCGGTTGAAGGCAGAAAATTGTTTTCCGGGTCTTCTGCATAAATTCTACATTCTATTGAGTTCCCTCTCCAGGATATATCCTCCTGCTTATAGCTTAAAGGCAAACCTAAGGCAATCTTCATCTGCTCCTTGGCTATATCGATCCCGGTAACCATTTCAGTAACCGGATGTTCTACCTGAAGTCGAGTATTAGCCTCTAAGAAATAGAAGTTTTTATCAGAATCAACCAAAAATTCCATTGTTCCTGCATTGTAATATCCAGCCGCCTTAGCTGCTTTAACCGCCGTCTGACCCATTTTCTTTCGCATAACCTCATCTAGAATCGGCGAAGGAGATTCCTCAATCACCTTCTGATGTCTTCTCTGAATAGAGCACTCCCTCTCCCCTAAATAAATGATATTTCCGAATTTATCTCCTAAGATCTGAATCTCAATATGTCTGGGTTTCTCTAAATATTTTTCAATATAAATCCTGGCATCTGCAAAAGCGGATTTAGCTTCAGAGGAGCAAGCCCGCATTGCCTCTTTCAAATCTTTTTCATTTCTGACAATCCTCATCCCTTTTCCTCCTCCACCACCAGCCGCTTTAATTAAAATCGGGAAACCTATTTTTTGAACAATTGCAAGCCCCTGCTTTTCAGTTTCCAGAGGCTCTTCAGTTCCGGGAACAACTTCGATCCCGGCTTTCTTCATCGTTTTTCTGGCCGCCATTTTATCCCCTAAAAGCTCAATGGCAGAGGCAGGCGGACCGATGAAAACCAATCCCTCTTTTTCAACTAATCGGGCAAACATAGGATTTTCAGCTAAAAAGCCATAACCCGGATGAATCCCCTCGCACCCTGCTTTTTTTGTCACCTCAATTAACTTTTCCATATTAAGGTAACTGGCAACTGAAGGTGAGGGTCCGATAAAATAAGCTTCATCCGCCATCCTGACATGTAAACCTTTTCGGTCGATCTCAGAAAAGACCGCAACCGCTTCTATCCCTAACTCTCTGCAAGCTCGGATGATTCTGACCGCGATCTCTCCCCGATTAGCTATCAGAATTTTTTTGAACATAGATTTTGTATTTCGTAGCGCGACCCTTTTCCTAATAACGGATCCGTAGGACAGGGTCGTATTGCCCTACGGGCGCTACGATAAACCTTTCATAGTCCGACACAAAGGTCGGACTCTTCGATCTACGATTTTGCGGAGCAAGGTGCTCCGCCTACCATTCTTTTATTTTATATCTGTCATCTGTAATCTGTAATCTGTCATTAATCCCCTTTGAGCTTTTGAACTTTTTATAATGGAATATTCCCGTGCTTTTTCGGCGGATTAGAATCTTTCTTCGTCTCCAGCATCGACAAAGCTTTGATCAATCTCGGCCGTGTCTCCTTGGGCTCTATTACATCATCTAAATACCCTCTTTCTGCGGCGATATAAGGGTTAGCGAACTTTTCAATGAATTCTTTTAACTTCTCCTCAGTTGCCTTTTCAGGATCAGGAGATTCCGCTATCTCTTTTTTAAAGATAATCTCCACTGCACCTTTTGGACCCATCACCGCTATCTCTGCAGTGGGCCAGCCATAGTTTATATCACCTCTTATGTGTTTGGAGTTCATAACATCATAAGCCCCTCCATAAGCTTTGCGAGTGATCACAGTTAATCTGGGAACTGTTGCCTCACAGAAAGCATAAAGTAGTTTTGCTCCGTGTTTTATTATCCCGCCAAACTCCTGAGCGGTCCCAGGCAGAAAACCGGGTACATCTTCAAATACCACTAAAGGTATGTTAAAAGCATCACAGAACCTGACAAATCTCGCTCCCTTTATTGCCGAATCGATATCTAAAACCCCGGCTAAGACCGCTGGTTGATTACCTACAATCCCTACAGATTTACCACCCATTCGCGCAAACCCCACCACTAAATTCTGAGCATAGTCTTTATGAACTTCAAGGAAATCGCCATCATCCACTACCCTTTTTATCACATCTTTCATATCATAAGGTTTGGTCGGTTCCTCTGGAACAACGAAATTTAACTCTTCATCCATTCGGTCAACTGGATCAGAGCATTCCTTATCCGGAGGGTCTTCCATATTGTTCAGAGGGATGAAACTAAAAAGTTTCCGGGTTATAAGAAGAGTCTCTGCTTCATTTTCACAGGCGAAATGAGCCACTCCGCTCTTGGTTGAATGAACCAGAGCACCACCTAACTCATCGTAACTTACCTCTTCATGCGTAACTGTCTTAACCACTGAAGGTCCGGTAACAAACATATAACTTGTCCCTTTGACCATCAAGGTGAAATCAGTAATCGCTGGCGAATAGACAGCACCTCCGGCGCAAGGACCCAGTATTACCGAGATCTGCGGAATCACACCTGAGGCTAAGGTGTTTTTTAAAAATATATTTGCATAAGCACCTAAACTAACCACCCCTTCTTGAATCCTGGCACCTCCTGAATCGTTCAAACCTATAACTGGAGCACCAATTTTCATTGCTAAATCCATAATCTTGCAGATTTTCTCTGAATGGGCTTCAGCTAAAGAACCCCCAAACGTGGTGAAATCCTGGGAGAAGACAAAAACCAATCTACCTTCTATGGTTCCGTACCCGGTTACCACTGCATCTCCGAAAATCCTTTGTTTATCCAGGCCAAAATCTCTACAGCGGTGCAAAACAAACATATCGAATTCCTCAAAACTACCATCATCTAAAAGCAGGTCCAACCTCTCCCGGGCCGTAAGCTTCCCCTTTTTATGCTGTTCCTCTATCCTTTTGGGACCACCGCCTAATTTTGCCTCTGCTCTTTTCTTTTTTAACTCTTCTAATTTTTTTTCTAAGGACATAAAACACCTTTTTTCTAAATTGGAACTTTTTTAATTTCTATCTTATCATTTATTTTTTCTAAACGACAGAGCTTGGTCTCGATCTCGTGATCAAAAGCAATCATCCAGTTATATTCCAGACAGTCCTGGATCAATTTCTTTTTGACCTCCATCACCTCTAAGGGATAGATATCAACACCTGCCACATAAGGAATTCTAAGATGAGAAATAGTTGGAATTATATCTCCAGGATAGAGTATCGTTTTCCCTCCTCCCTTGATAAAAACCACCTGTTGTCCTTTTGTATGTCCTCCAGTCAATTTAACCTTAATCCCCGGTATAATTTCCTTATCACTATTTACCAGTTCTATTGCTCCACATTCATCTATAACCTGAAAATTCTCCACCATATAAGTTGCTTTAGTCCTTTCATCCGGCTGAAGCGCATATTTCCATTCTTCAGCTTGAATCACATGCTTAGCCTCAGGAAAACGCGGAACTTTCTCACCTTTAGAATTGAATTTTACGATCCCTCCTGCATGGTCTAAATGCAGATGTGAGAGGATAACCAGATTAATATCTTCTGGTTTTAAGCCTATATCGGAAAGAGCATTTTCTAAATTCGAATCTTTTTCCACACCATATATCTTCTTCTGTTTTTCATTCAGAGTATCACCAATTCCGCTATCGACCAGGATGTTTTTACCTTCTGCTTTAACCAGGAGAAGGTTTAAGTCTAAAGTTATCCTGTTTGACTCATCCGGAACCATCATCCTTTCCCAGATAATTTTAGGAACCACTCCAAACATCGCCCCTCCATCGATCTTAAAGGAATTATCCACTATAGAATAGACTTCTTTATCATCAAGTTTAAGCATAAGTTTTTTCCCTTGAACCCTTTCCGCCTCTGGCGGATTAAACTCTTTAACCTTTTAGTTCACCGCAAAATTTAATACTTTTAAGCTTCAAGTCAAGGAAAAGTTTATAAGTTAGCTCAGGAGAGTGACTATATTGGCTTAAAGATTAAAATGGTGCATGCGTTTAGAATGAATCAGTAATGTTGGCTTTTCAATCTTGCGTTTTTGTGATAAAACTGAACGATAGAATAATCTTCCAGCACTATTAAAATCCAAAATAAATCTAAAAAAATACAAATTAAATTTTGTACTACTTCACAATTTTGATAACAGCTTTAGATCAGCGGAGGGAGTAGTTAATAAAAGCCTTGCGATAGCTACGAGCCAGCCTACCCCTCCTACAAACCCATAGGATAGGACGCCAGACGCCCACAGGGCGGGCAAGCTCGAAGTCTCCGCTTCTCTGGCAGGTTTACCAATAAAAGAACAGGGTCTGCCTGAGGTAGATTTTATCCCTGCAAATATAATTATTAAAAAAAAGTAAGGGCAACCCAACGGGTTGCCCTTACTAAAGACCCAAAATGAACAATCTCTCTATCTTAAATAAGCGCTGGAGATTACCAGTCTTTGCACCTCGGAAGTTCCCTCATAGATCTCTGTAATTCTTTGATCCCGGTAGAGCTTTTCTATTTCAGAGAATTCACCAATATAACCGTATCCACCGTGAATCTGCATGGCCCGATCCACGATATAATTTGAAGCCTCAGAGGCATATAACTTGGCTTGAGCCGCCTCTCTGGAGATCTTCTCCCCTTTATCTTCCATCAATGCTGCTTTGTAAGTCAGCATACGTGCCGCCTCTAAACGGGTGCTCATATCCGCAATCATCCACTGGATAGCCTGTAATTTGGCAATTGGTGCTCCAAACTGCTCCCTGGTTTTGGCATATTTTACTGACTCATCAAAGGCTCTCTGGGCAATCCCCACAGCCTGAGAAGCTACTCCAATTCTGGCACCATCTAAGGTCATCAAAGACATTCTGAAACCTTTGCCTGCCTCACCTAAGAGGTTTGCTCTTGGGACTCTTACGTTATTCAATTTTAACCGTGCAGTAGTAGAAGCTCTTAATCCCATCTTCCATTTCAAAACCTCTGAGGATAGTCCAGGGGTTTTTCCATCTATTAAAATGGCAGAGACTTTTTCCTTATCTCCATCTTCAATTATCTTGACGATCAGGACGATTATATCTGCAACATTTCCGCTGGTGATGAAGATTTTTTCTCCATTGATCACAAAATAATCTCCATCCACTTTAGCAGTAGTCTGCTGATTAGCTGCATCTGAGCCTGCATTAGGCTCAGTTAAAGCAAATGCACCCACCATTCCACCTGAGCACATCCTGGGCAGATATTTTTTCTTCTGTTCATCAGAGCCAAAAGCTTCAATCGGATAACTTGCTAAATTATTTACTGCCATAATAATGGCAGAGGAAGCATCAAACCAGGAGATCTCCTCGATTAAAGTAACATATTCAAGTTTGGTTTTGCCCAGACCTCCATATTCTTTCTTCACCGGAAAAGCCAAAAACCCCTTTTCTGCCATCTTTTTGAAAAGCTCCATTGGAAATTCTGGTGGATTCCGATCCATTTCCTTAGCTACCGGAGCGATATATTTCTCCCCGAACTCCTTAGCCAGGTCTCTTACCACCTGCTGTCTCTCGTCTAAATTAAAAGTCATTCTACCTCCTCTATTTTAAAGTTAATTTTTATTTTATAGATAGTATGTCTAATGTGAAATTCTCAACTACATGTGGCGGAGCAAGGTGCTTCGCCTGCGAGCTATTCGTCATCCGACATCCGTCATTTCTTTTTAGAAAATCGCTTCCTCTTTACTTCTTGAGCTTAATGCAGACTTGAGATATTCAATAATCTCTACGGTTGTAGCACCTGGAGTGAAAAGCTTTCCTATACCTGATTTCTCTAACTTGGTAATATCCTCATCCGGGATAATCCCTCCACCGAAAAGAAGGATACGCTCGCCTCTTTTTTTCTTCAATAAATCCAGAACCGCCGGGAACAGGGTCAGATGGGCACCGGATAAAATGCTCATCCCGATGGCATCTACATCTTCCTGGATTGCTGCTTCCACTATCATTTCAGGAGTCTGTCTTAAACCGATATAGATAACTTCAAATCCTGCATCTCTGAGGGCCGCCGCTACAACTTTGATTCCCCGGTCATGCCCATCCAGACCTGGCTTAGCCAGAAGGATTCGATATTTTCTTCGCATAAATTTCCCTTTCTATCTTTAATCGTCCAACTCTACCTCAGCGGAACAAGGTACTCTACGTACGATATTTTCTCTCTTCTTCGTAGCGCGACCCTTTCAGGGTCGCATTGCGAGGCTGAAAGTCTCAAGACCTTGATGGCCTCGCGCTACGTTATTCCTCATTTTCCTTCTTCTATCTTCCTTTATTTATTTCTTCAAATCAACGGCGGTTCTATGTATTCCCCAAATACTTCTCTCATTACATCTACTATCTCCCCTTCGGTCGCATAGCATCTCACGCATTCTAAGATGGCTGGCATGGTATTATCTGTTCCTTGAACTACTTTTTTCAAATTCTCCAGGCTCCTATTTACCTTATCATTATCCCTTTCTGTTCTAACCTTTTTAACTACCTGAACCTGTTCCTTTTCAACTTCTGGATCTAACTTTAAAATCTGGATTTCAACCTGTTCATCTGGAATTACAAAATCGTTAATCCCAACCACAATCCGGTCCTTACTTTCAATCTCTTTCTGATAACGGTAAGCCGCTTCCGCTATCTCTCTTTGAAAATATCCTTCCTCTATGCATTTTAAAACTCCACCCCTCCTCTCTATCTCTGCAAAATATTTCTCTGCTTCCTCCTCCATTTTATTGGTCAAAGCTTCAACATAATATGAGCCAGCTAAAGGATCTATGGTATTAGCCACTCCAGTTTCATGGGCAATTACCTGCTGAGTTCTCAGGGCAATCTGAACTGCCTTTTCCGAAGGTAAAGCATAGGTCTCATCCATCGAGTTAGTATGTAAACTCTGAGTTCCTCCTAAAACCGCAGCTAAAGCTTCAAAAGCTGTGCGAGTAATATTATTCTCCGGCTGTTGAGCAGTTAGACTGCATCCTGCGGTTTGAGTATGGAACCTCAAGAGCCAGGACTCTTCTTTTTTAGCTTTATATCTTTCCTTCATATGTCTTGCCCAGATCCTTCGAGCGGCACGGTATTTAGCAATCTCTTCAAAGAAATCCAGGTGTGAATTAAAGAAAAAAGAAAGACGCGGAGCAAACTGGTCTACATCCAAGCCTGTCTTAATCCCTGCCTCCACATAGGCAAATCCATCTGCCAGGGTAAAAGCCAGTTCCTGTACCGCAGTAGAACCTGCTTCCCTTATATGATAGCCGGAAATAGATATCGTATTCCATTTGGGAACATATTGAGAGGCAAAAGCTAATGTATCCGTAATCAAACGCATATGCGGTTCCGGTGGAAAAACCCATTCCTTCTGAGCAATATATTCCTTCAAGATATCATTTTGAATAGTCCCGGTTAATTTCTCTGAAGGGATACCTTGCTTTTCCCCAACTGCAATGTACATAGCAAAAAGAATAGAGGCTGGAGCATTGATGGTCATCGAAGTCGAGATCTTATCCAGGCTGATTCCATCGAAGAGTCCCTCCATATCTTTTAAAGAATCAACTGCAACCCCGCAAACTCCAACCTCTCCTAAAGAGCGCGGATGGTCTGAATCATATCCCATTAGCGTGGGCAGGTCAAAAGCGACTGAAAGTCCGGTCTGCCCTCTCTCTAACAGGAAATGATACCTCTGGTTAGTCTGTTTCGGTGTTCCCATTCCGGAGAACTGGCGCATCGTCCATAATCTTCCCCGATACATATTTATCCGGATTCCCCGGGTATATGGGTATTCCCCGGGAAAAGAGATATCCTTGCTGAAATCTACTTTTTCAATATCCAGCGGAGTATAAAGAGGCTTAACCTCCTCCCCGGAAACAGTGATGAATTTCTTATTGGGAGCCTTACAGCTTTTATATAGCTCCTCCCATATTCTTTTCTCTTCTTCTATTTTTTTAAGCTCATCCTTATCAAACATAAACTCCTGCCTTTTATCCTAACTTCAGGTTTAACTCCTCTAAAATCCTCTCCCCGGCTGAATAAGGGTCTTCCTGGCCAGAATAGACCTTTTCCGCTATCTTTTCGATATTAGTATCACCCAAGTATTTTTCGATCAATTCTTTAATCCTTAACTCAACTATCTTTTTCAGCTCTGATTTAATCTGCTCTTTGCGATGTTTCTCCAAAAGACCTTTTTCAGTTATATATCTTCTATGTTCTAAAATTACTTTTAATAATTCATCGATCCCTTTATTATTAACCGCCTCGGTGGAAACAATCGGATAGCTCCACTCACCCTTCTTCCTGCGTACATCTAAGATCATATCTAACTCCGAGACAATCCTCTTCGCCCCTTCCCGATCAGCTTTATTCACCACTAAGATATCTGCAATCTCCATCAGGCCGGCTTTCATTCCTTGAATACTATCACCTGATTCCGGAACCAAAACCACCAGGGTGGTATCACAGGTATCAACTATATCTAACTCCACCTGACCGACTCCTACAGTCTCAATTAAAATATAATCTTTACCAAAAGCATCTAAAAGTAAAGCTACCTCTTTGGTGGTAAAGGCAAGTCCACCTAAAGAACCCCGGGTCGCCATGCTTCTGATAAAAACCCCTTTCCTGGTGGTTAGATCCTGCATTCTGATCCGGTCACCCAATAGCGCGCCACCGGTAAATGGGCTGGATGGGTCAACTGCGATTATCCCTACTTGATCTCCAGTTTGAACTAAATAATTGCTTAGCTTATCAACAATTGTGCTTTTCCCTGCACCTGGTGGACCGGTTATCCCAATCCGGTAGGCTTTTCCAGTTCGAGAATATATTGAAGATAAGACCTTGTAATAATCCGGAGCCTGATTTTCAACGTAGGAAATAAGCCTGGAGAGTGCCAGCTCATCTTTTTGATAAAACCTTTCTAACAAAGACATGAATTTTTATTTTATCCTTAAATCTTTAAGCCGCATCTGGATTTTAGTATTTCCATTCCAGATATTTACCTCCACCACATAAGCTAAATCTACCTTGGTTCCTCTCATTGCTAAAGGTTTGGCAAAATCTCCCAGATTAAAACCTATGGCATCCATAACCACTCCATTTTTCCTTACCTTCAAGCGCAGATGATTTTTACCAACTATATAAGGCTCTTCAGTTACCTCAAGCTCTCTGGTAGCGAAAACTGGTTTGAGATTACCAGGCCCAAAAGGGGCAAAAAGTTCTAAGGTAGATAATAGCTCATCATTTATTTCCTCCATCTCGATCTCGGCATCCACGCACAGCTTGGGAATCAAATCATCATCTTTAAGTCTATTGGCTGAGATCTGTTTGAACCTATCTTTAAAAGCATCGATTTCCTTAGAAGAAATAGAAAGTCCTGCCGCATATTTATGACCGCCATATTTTAAAAGAAGGGTTTCACATTCCTTCAAGGCCTCAAACAGATGGAATCCCGGGATACTCCTGGCAGAACCTCTACCCTCATCGCCATCTATGGAGATCATTATGGTAGGCCTGTAGAATCTTTCAGCAATCCTTGAGGCAACGATCCCGATAACTCCCTGATGCCATCCGGTAGAGGCTAAAACAATCGCCTTATCTTTTTTCAGATCTACCCCCTCTTCGACCAGCTCCAGAGCCTGCTCTAAGGTTTCCTCATCGATATTTTTTCTCTTCCGGTTCTCATTATCTAAGACCCGGGCAATTTCCGAAGCTAATCTCTCATCCTTGGTAGTCAAAAGCTTAATCGCTCTTTCTGCATCCCCTAACCTTCCCACTGCATTTATCCTGGGTGCCAGGACGAACACCACCTGACCTGTCCCGATCTCTTTTCCCATTAGACCAGATATAAATATTAAAGATTTAAGACCTGGCTTAGAGGTTTTAGCAACCTGAGATAATCCGAATCTGGTCAGGATCCTATTCTCACCTATTAAAGGCACAATATCCGCCGCAGTTCCCAGAGCTACCAGGTCAAGATGTTCCTCTAACTCTTTTTCATCCTGTCCCAATTTCCTGTAGATCGCCTGAGCAAACTTAAAAGCCACTCCTACCCCGGAAAGCTCTTTACCTTTATATTCCTCTCCTTCTTGCTTGGGATTAATAATTGCCCAGGCTTTTGGTAGGGTCTCAGCCGGTTCATGATGATCGGTAATTATACACTCTATCCCCTTCTCCCTGGCAAAATCAACTTCATTAACTGCAGTAACTCCGCAATCAACCGAGATGATAAGTTTTACTCCTCTTCTCTCCGCCTCTAATATCCCTTCCTCTGATAGCCCATAACCCTCCACTAATCTATTAGGTAGATAATATGAGATCTGGGCTCCTAATTTATTCAGAACCAGATACATTAAAGAGGTTGAGGTTATCCCATCCACATCATAGTCTCCGAAGATCATCATCTTTTCATTCTCCTTCAGTGCCTGGATCACTTTTTCAACTCCCTTTTCCATATCCTTAAGACTGAAAGGGTCATAAAGATCTTTTAGATCAGGGCTTAAAAAAGTCTTGGCTTCCTCAACTTGCGAGATCCCCCGGTTAAGCAGGATCTTCCCTACTACTAAAGGCAATTCTAATCCAGCTGATAGTTCTTTACACTTATTCAGCTCTAAATATTTTGGTAACTCCCACTTTATTTCCATAATCAGCCGATCCTTTTCACCCTTAAGGAGATCTGTTCACCTATAAGCAGTACCACTTTTTTAAAATCGTTTCAACCATCATTGCAGAAGGCTTTTGCCTTCACTGCTTTTACTCTCATTATCTTTGTTATGGAGGTCTAAAGACCTCCACTACATTTTTAAAATTAAGGCCAGAACAGACCATAAGCCGAGTTCTGTGTACCCTGAATGATTATCTCTATCAGGGTATGACGATCATCTATCTGGGACCGGGGTCACCCCCGGCCTCAAGCAACCTACCCGGAAGTAAAAAGAAGCAGGCGACTTCTCCTTCCATATTTGGTCTTGCTCTCGAATGGGGTTTGTCCTGCTCCTGATATCACTATCAGGACGGTAGTCTCTTACACCACCATTTCACCCTTGCTCCCGCATTGATGCGGGGGCGGTATAGTTTCTGTGACACTTTCCGTTCCCCCGTAGGGGACCCTCGAATTACGAGGCATTCTGCCTTTGAGAGCTCGGACTTTCCTTCCCCCGCCATAGACGGGGGGCGATCATCTGATCTGTTCTGGCCAAAGAGCTAAGTTCTTATCATTATTTCAATCAAAACATTATATCTGTTTAAAGTCCCAGAGATTATCATTCATTTACTGAATCTTTAAACTCTTATTTGAGACCCCTGAACTCTATTCTAATATTCAATATAAAGGTTCAGGAGTAATTGTCAAGATAAGCTGGTTCGATAATTAGGAGCTTCTTTAGTGATGGTAACTCCATGCGGATGGCTTTCTTGCCAGCTTGCATTGGTTATCTGAATGAACTTAGCTTTTTTTTGAAGTTCAGCAATATTCCTCGCTCCACAGATCCCCATCCCGGACCTCAAACCTCCAATCAATTGATATACGGATTCAGAAAGAAATCCTTTATACGGTACCCTTCCCTCAATCCCCTCTGGAACCATCTTCTTTATATCCTCTTCCTCCTGGAAATATCTATCTCCACTTCCTAACTTCATAGCTTCCAGAGACCCCATCCCTCTATAGATTTTATAACTGCGTCCTTCAAACAGAACTGTCTCTCCAGGGCTTTCCTCAGTCCCGGCAAACAAAGCTCCGATCATCACCGCATTTGCTCCAGCTGCTAAAGCCTTGGTTATGTCTCCAGAATATTTTATTCCACCGTCAGCGATAATCGGAATATTATATCTTTCTGCTTCCTCAGCACAATCCATAATAGCGGTTAATTGAGGAACTCCAGCACCAGTGACAACCCTGGTTGTACAAATTGAACCAGGTCCTATCCCTACTTTTATGCAATCTGCTCCAGTTTCTATCAAGTCTTTAGTTCCTGAAACCGTAGCCACGTTACCTGCTATAAGGGGTACTTTGGGAAACTTGACCTTTACTCTCTCTATGCTGGACATTACTCCTCTCGAATGACCATGTGAAGAATCGATAACCAGGATATCCACACCTGCTTCAACTAAAGCTTCAGCTCTTTCGAGCAGATCCTTAGTAACTCCTAAGGCCGCAGCAACCCTAAGCCGACCTCTGGCATCCTTACAAGCATCTGGACACTGAATATTTTTCATTATATCCTTAACCGTTATCAGCCCTTTAAGATTACCTTTTTTATCCACCATGGGAAGTTTCTCAATCCTTTTTTCGTGCAAAATCTCTTTGGCTTTTTCTAAATCTGTCCCCTCTGGAACAGTAATGAGCTGCTCCTTGGTCATAATCTCGAAGATCTTTTTATTCAAATTCTTCTCAAATCTTAAATCACGGTTAGTGATAATTCCAACCAATTTCCCTTTCTGAGTTATCGGGATCCCTGAAATGGAAAACCTTTTCATCACTCCTAAGGCCTCTCCTATAGTCCTGTCCGGTGGCAGAGTAATTGGATCAATAATCATACCGCTCTCCGAACGCTTAACCTTGTCAACCTCCATCGCCTGGATTTTCACGGGCATATTCTTATGGATCACCCCCAATCCACCTTCCCGGGCTAAAGCAATAGCCAACCTGGATTCAGTAACCGTATCCATAGCTGCACTCAAAATCGGAATGTTAAGCCCTATCCCTCTGGCAATTGAAGTTTTTACCTCCACCCCTTTGGGTAAAACCTCAGATTTCTGTGGGATTAAAAGGACGTCATCAAAAGTTAGCCCGATTTTCTCAATGCTTTTTTTCATCTTCTTCCTCTTCGGTCCAGATTAAAACCCTGCCACAGCTATCGCAGGTAATGAGATTGTCACCCTTTTTTATCTCCTGAATTCTCTGCGGTGGCAAAGACTTGTAACAACCACTACAAGCTCTTTTTCTAACCGGCACAACTGCTACTCCACCTTTAACTTTCTTGACCCGCTCATAAGTTGCCAGAATTAGCTTATTCAGTCTAACCGAAATATTTTTCCGCTCGTCTTCCTTCTGCTTAATTTTGGTCCCGATAGAATCCACTTCCTTTTGTAAACTCTCTAACTGAAGCAGGTTATTTTTCTCCACTAATACCGATTTTTCCTTTAGCTCTTTGATCTTATCCTGTATCTCATCTGTTTCAGTTAATACTTTTAACAGTTCCTCCTCCGCATTTGAGATCTTCAACTTACGATTGGCAATTTCCGTAACCAGGGCATCATATTCGCGGTTGGTTTTAATATCCCGCATCTGTTTCTGGAGTTTAGTTAACTCGGAATTGATTTCTTCTAAATCTAACTCTAGTCGTTTACGTTGCAGGTTTAGCTGGGTTAGCCTTTCTTCCGAATTTTTTAAGGCAGTAGAGGTATCCTCGATCTCTTTTTTTAAATTGTTAATCATATCCGGGAGATAATCCTTGGACCTCTCTAATTCTGTCAAATCGTAGTCGATTTCCTGCAGTTTCAAAAGCATCTCCAAATCCTTCTGCATCACAGATCTCCTTAAATTATTTTACTTAAAACAAAGAAGTGCACTTTCCAACGTGCACTTCTTTGTTTATTAATAAACCGTGTATAAATCTTGAGTAAAAAAAAGTAGCTTCTTTTCCAAGAAAACCTGACATCCATTCTCCCTTGTCTATGAACTATAAACTACTAACCACAAACTATATTCTGGTGGGCAATATCCGACTTGAACGGATGACCTTTCGGATGTGAACCGAACGCTCTAACCAACTGAGCTAATCGCCCATAATTAAAACAGTTTAGAAGTTTAAAAGTTTAAGAGTCTTTTTTAACCCTTTGAACCCTTGAACCTTTAAACCTTTGAGCTTTTTTTGGGCCCACCAGGACTTGAACCTGGGACCCACTGATTATGAGTCAGTTGCTCTAACCAACTGAGCTATGGGCCCTTTAAAACATATCGATAATATATTATCAATAAACCCTGTTAGTCAAGATTTTTTTTACTCATCAAAACCTTGCTTCTTTTACATATGACATATTCTATCTCTATAATAATCATACGTTTTCAAAAAAATTACTTCTTGAACCTTAAGCCTGCTCTTTGATTAAGAAGCATCTGGCTTTAGCTCTGAGGATAAAAATCCTTATGTTTTCATGATTGAACCCCTCTTTCAGGGTCGCTAAAAATTGTATGGGATGGAACATGTTCTATCCTTACAAACCATCCCCTCCCCTTTTACGGAGATGACAGGGTTGAGGTTAAATTTAACTAAAACCTTAAGGTTTTCAAAAATAAATGAAAGGCTAAAACTTCTGCCACCTCTTTTATCCAGCATCCATCATTCGTAATTTGCCATATCATCACTCAAATTTACTTCTTCATTAGATTATAAAGTTCAACTGTTAATTTCTCCGCCCTTTCTTTTTCCCCTTTATTCCAGGCGTTTTTTATCTCTTCTTTCAATCTTTTTATCTGGTTAGTTTTTTTACTCAGCTCAATTCTCTTGATATAATCTTCTAACAAAAGCTGTGGCTCAGCCATACCCAGGTCTAAAGTAGCTATCTGGGATATCAGCTCTTTAACTTTTTGATTTTCCGTCTTATCTATCAGAGCTGCTGGTGTAAACTTTCCCTGAGCTTCAAAAAGACTTAAGATCATCTCGTAAAGTTCACTATCTTCCTTAAAATAGAAATCTTCCTTGCTTATCCTGGTTTTAACCTGATTAATCAAACTGCTTTCTTCAATTAGAAGCTTTAAAAGTTCTCTTTCTAATTTATGGACCCCGGTTAACTTTTCCTCTGGTTTAAGCTTTTGACCTGTTTCTCTGAGGTTTAATCCTTTAATCCCATCCAGGACGATCTTTTCATTTATCCTGAAAACCTTAGCAACCTTATTTATGAAAAGGTCTTTCCATAACTGGTTCTTTATCCGGCTGGCAGTATCAGCTAATTCCCGGATTATCTTCTCCTGCTCTTTCATAGGGAGTGAGTTGAATTCCACCGGCAGGGTATCCTTTTTATACTCGATAAAACATTTGGCTTCTCTTAATTTCTGAGCTATACCTTTAAGTCCTGATTTTCTGACAAAACTATCCGGATCCTCACCCGATGGAAAAACCACTATCATCACCTCTACTCCGGAGTCAAACAGAAGATCTACGCTTCTAAACACCGCCGATTCACCCGCCCGGTCTGAATCGAATAAGAGATATATTTTCTCTGCATAGCGAGAGATAAGACGAGCCTGTTCTTGCGTAAATGAAGTCCCTAATGCGGCAACTACGTTTTTTATCCCGGCTTGATAAAGGCTGATTAAATCGATGTACCCCTCCACCAGCACTGCGGCACTCTTTTCACGAATAATCTCCTTGGAAAGATTCAACCCATAAAGGATTTTACCTTTGTGATAAATGGGAGACTCCGGGGAATTAAGATATTTGGGCTCATCCCTACGGGTTGTGAGTCCTTTATCGACTTCCCCTTCCAAAACCCTTCCACCAAACCCTACGATCTTCTGACTGAGGTTAAATATAGGGAAAGTTATTCGATCCCTGAATCGATCATAACACCCTTCCTTTTTCTCCCTCTCGACCACCAAGCCTGAAGATAAAAGAATCTCTGTTTTCAACCCTTTCTCCTCTGAGAATTTAATCAACCCTTCCCAATCTGAAGGTGCATAACCCAAAGAGAATAGCTCAATAGTTTCTTTGTTAAATCCTCTATTGTTCAGATAATCTTTAGCTTTTTTACTATGTGATAAAGAGAGTTGAAAATATTCATTTGCAACCTGATTAGCATAAAAAAGTTGATCCAGAGTTTCTACCTTCTCGCGGTCAACAGGTTTTTGGGGAAGTGAGATATTAGCTTTTTTAGCTAAGAGCTTCAAAGCTTCATAGAAACTTAATTTCTCATGCTCCATCAGAAAAGTATAGACATTTCCACCTTTGCCACAACCAAAACAATGGTAGATCTGTCTTTCCTGGCTAACTGAAAAAGAAGGGGTCTTCTCCGGATGAAAAGGGCACAAAGCCATATAGCTTTTCCCTTTTTTCTTCAGAGGCAAATATTCAGAGATAACCTCAACGATATCGTTTGCTTCCCTGATCTGGTTTATCAGTTCATCTTGAATAAAATCTGCCATAGTTTTCTGCCAAAATTCTTTTAGCGTCAGGAATAAAGCCCGACGCTACAACCCTCTGTTGGTCTCCAATCCTACGGATCTGAATTAGTAACCAACAGAGCAGGGCAGGCACAGGGGCCTGCCCCTACCTCTTTATGCTCACGTCTTTCTTTTGAACCTGTAAGTTATTCTTCCAATTTCACAATCGTCACTCCAGCCCCACCTTCTTCTAAACTCCCCATCCTGGTCTCCGCAACCCGATGATGGCCGGTTAAAAACTCACCAATCTTCTTCCTCAGAGCTCCGGTCCCCTTTCCGTGAATTAAAACCACTTCAGACAACCCAGCTAAATAGGCATCATCTAAATATTTATCCACTTTCTCTATGGCTTCATCTGCGGTTAATCCTCTCAAATCTATTTCCGGAGAGATATTCTCAATCGAATACAATTCATACCTAACAGAAGGGACCTGTTTTTCTTTTTTCTCCCCTTCTACTTTGGACAACTCCCTTTGGTCTACAGTATAAGTGATATTCCCGATCTTCAATTTTACCTTACCTGATCTATCAGGTTCAGCCAAGACCTCCCCTTCAATCTTTAAGGAATCGATCCAGATTAAATCCCCAGCTTTTATTTTACCTTCAACTTCAGGTATTTTTTCCTCAAAACCTGTTAATTCCTTTTCTAAACCCTTTTTCTTCTCTTCCAAAAAAGTATGAGCCTGTTTTATACTATCCCTTTGAGCCCGGGTTTTCTTAAGTTCTGCGATCAGGTGTTCTATCTCCACTCTGGTTTTCTCCACTAACTCCCTTGATTCCTTAAGAGCTTTACTCTTCAATTCTTTCTGGCTTGCTTCTAACTTCTTAATTCTATCTTGATAAAGATTTAAAAGCTCGTCCGAAACTTTTTTCTGCTCCTCCAGAGCTTTTCTGTTCTCCCTCACCACCTTTAAATTTTTCTCAAGTTCCTCTATCAAAAGACCTAAATCCCTTTCCTGGCTACCTAAAAGTTCATATGATTTCTTGATGATATTTTCAGGCATGCCTAATTTTCTGGCTATGTCAATTCCGTAACTTCCTCCAGGATAGCCGATATGAAATCTATAAGTAGGCTTAAGACTCTCCTTATCAAATTCTAAGGAGGCATTCTCAACCTCTGGATAGATTTGGGCTAAGGTTTTCAAAACCCCCTGATGGGTAGTTATAACCGTCTTAGCTTTTTTCCGGGCTAAATCTGTAATGATCGCCTCACCTAAGGCCGCTCCTTCCTTAGGATCAGTCCCCGCACCCAATTCATCTAAGAGGACCAGACTATCCTTATCCACATTTTCGAGTGCTTTGATTATCTGACCGATATGTGAAGAAAAAGTTGATAAGGACATCTCTATGGACTGTTCATCTCCAATATCAGAGAAAA
>Ga0315289_10002245_pt1 | contig 29801 bp, 28 predicted proteins | sample YL17G11_40_MG_FD_203452 | JGI IMG/M metagenome (GOLD analysis project Ga0315289, IMG submission 203452) | Sediment microbial communities from Yellowstone Lake, YNP, Wyoming, USA - YL17G11_40 | ecosystem: Environmental > Aquatic > Freshwater > Lake > Sediment | place: USA: Wyoming | collected... | reverse complement strand
TGGGTGAACGATTATAATACGGACTTTCCGCACTCGTCTATTAGCTACAAAACACCCTGTGAATTCGAGCAGATGGAATTGTTGAAAATTCCCTAACTTTTTTGTTGTTTAACGGGGAGCAGTACAGAAAGCTTGCGTAATAGCGATGGTGGTTGCGATTTGCGTCTTCTTTTACTTCTGGATCAATAGTGCCAATCATTTCCTTAAGGTCTTTATAAACTTTTAGCTGTTTACCAGATAAACCAATGGCAAATTTATTGTTCTCAATCATCTTTATAGTTCTTTCTCACTCAAATTACACCGAAATTGATTCGGTAAAATTCTATATTTGAAACAGCAAATAATCAAGGACAAAAAAAGACAGTTTTCAGCGTTTTTTTCTCAACATCACCGCACCGAAGCCGAGCAGCAATAGGGTGGCCGGTTCAGGGACAAACTCCACAACATAAGAACAAGGCGGGGTATCCGCATAGCCCGGATTCCTATCATTCCATGTAGGTGCATACGGCAAAGGAGTTCTTCCATCCCAAAATTGGAGTCTATTTTCTGTTCCACCTGTGCCATTATCTGGCTCGCCAATGGTCCAGTTCGTATAAATAAATGGCTCTCCTGTTACCCACTGCCATCCTCCCGCAGGTTCCATTGAACCTTCTGGTTGAAAACCACCCAGCCAAGGACCACTAAATTCGTAATTATTCCAGAAATCTGGATTACTAACTACCAGGTTATGCACAAAAGCGTTCTCCTCAGCTGATGTTATCGTTGCAAGATAGCCCCCGGCGGTCACGGCAGCGTTATTAGCAATTTCCCAATAAATTCCTTCTGAAACAAGTATAACCTCATAGAAATGACCATTACCACCATCATCAGTTGACCATTCAACCATAGCTGCTTTAGATATATTCGCCAAGCATGTAATTAATGCAAACACAAATACAAAAACGGATTCTTTTCTCATCACTCTACCTCCTCGTAAATTATTTCATTCGTAGCGCATTCAAAAGGGACACCGCTACATCGTGCTAACTCAAGGCCCGCCAGAGCCTAACGAAAGACACGCAAGCAGCGCCCCGAATTGGGGCACTGACCTTTTGCGTCCTTTCGTTTTTCAAAACTGGCGGTTTTGAGTTAAACGCTAAAAACCCAGTACAGTTCCGTATTTAATTGTCAAAAACACGCCTATCTCAATGCCTGTCCCATAATAACACATCAAGACCCTTAAAACAAGCAAACTCTGCCTGTTTCTTAATTTTTCCAGGTCTAACTGAATATTTGAGCCTTTACAGCACGACCATTTCCGTATTTGAAGGTTCGCCTTCGCCGGATTTATCGCAATAACGCGATATTCGAGTTCTTTGCCGTTCGGTTAATGCCATTATCTCGAGTTCTCGCTTTGGAAATCCGGGCATTTGCTTTCCTCTATTTCGTGCTTAATCGTGTATTTCTGTTCAGATGATATTCTGCCCATCCACGTTATGCAAGCATTTTCTCTGCGCTCTCGGGGGTAAAAACTTCAATCAAATGCGCAAATAGCTGAGTAGAAAAATGAAAAATTTCAGAAAAAACTTACCCCCTCGTCCACAAAACGACTTATGCCTTTTCCCCTTTCATAAACTCCCGCATTTTTCACATCAAACGCGCATGTTCGCCCAATTATGGGGACGCCCAAACTCTGTTCCCGCAACTTTGACAAGTTAATATCGAATCCGACCTACAGGTAGATAGCGACAAGCGATATACGACATATGATATACGATATACGACCGGCGAGCTATGAATTATGCGAAACGAACCCAATTTCCAAAATTTCCAAATGGTTATAAGATTAGTAAATACAAGGAATTATAACAACGAACAACGAACTATGAACTATTCAAAACAAACCCAATCAAACCCAATTTTATCCGCCTCCGGCGGGATAGCGGACAGAGGACAGACAAAAAACGATAGAGATAGGATAGGGTAGGGGGCGAACAATTTCGTTGATTATGGGGGTGTGGGGAGGTATTATTGCGGGCAGTTAATTTTAATAAAACGGTACAATTATGCGAAATTTTGAAAACGCAAAGAAGATAGTAATAAAGATAGGGACAAATACGCTGACAAAAGAAGGCACCAGCGAGATAGATACCTCGTATATACGGCGGATTGCAGAGCAGATATGCGCTCTCGTCAAAAACGGCAGAGAAGTCGTAATAGTGACATCAGGAGCAATCGGGATGGGGAGTGGACAGTTATCAGGATGTCAGGGTATCAGGCCATCAGGTACCAAGATGCGGCAGGCGTGCGCCGCGATAGGTCAGCCAATCCTGATGGCAGAGTACCGAAAGGCGTTCGGTAAATTCGGCGTGACGTGCGCACAGGTTTTACTTACAGCGGAGGTATTAGATAACAGAAAGACATACTTAAATTTGCAGAACTCGATAGAGACGCTGCTGAAATTAGGCGTTGTGCCGATATTGAATGAGAACGACAGCGTCAGCACGGAGGAGATAGGGACAGCGTTCGGGGACAACGACAGACTGAGTGCGCTGGTTGCGAGCAAGATTGATGCGGATTTGCTTATTATGTTAAGCGACATAGACGCCTTATACGACAAGGACCCGCGGAGATTTGCCGATGCGAAGAAGGTATCGGTGGTATATGAGATAACAGAAGAGATTATGCGGAGCGCCGGCAGGGCAGGAAGCAAATACGCCACGGGCGGGATGAAAACAAAGATAGAGGCGGCGAAGATAGCGGCAAACGCGGGCTGCCGAATAGTATTGGCTGACGGCAGGAGCAGGGACATTATCAGCAGGATTATCGCGGGAGAGGATACAGGGACATTGTTTCTGCCGAGGCGGAAGCTGAGCAACCGTGCGAGGTGGATACTTAACAGCGGCGCAGCGGGCGTGATAGAGATTGACGAGGGGGCGATGCGAGCGGTTCGGGGCCGAAAGAGCCTTCTGCCGAGCGGGATAGTTGCGGTGAAAGGGACATTCGAGGCGGGTGAGGTTGTTATGCTGAACGATGCGGCGAAGGCGGTGGTGAACTTCAGCAGCGGGGAGCTTAGACAACTGGCGGGTAAGCACAGCAGCGAGATAAGAAAGCTGCTTGGGCCCGGCAGACGGGACGTGGCGGCGATACCGGAAGACATTGTGTTTATTGACTATTGATTATTTCAGCCGCAGGGCGCAAAGAAGACAGGATACAGGAGTCGGGACAGCGGATAGATTCCTGTGTCCTTTTTTATTTTGTTAATTCAGGGGAGGGCGGACAGCACGGGCAGGCCGACATAAGTGATTTGGTGGGCGGCACTTAAGAAAATTAGCTGCGGTTTTTGGGGGTGAGTGGTGGAGTTCTTTTATCATTGCACTATTGGGTGACGGTCGGGTCTGCGAAGATTGGGTTTAAGCTATTTAGCCTTTTCCTGTCTGTAGAGTTCAAGCTGCTTGCGGATATGGGCGAGCATTTCTTTATTTTGCTGTTCGGAAGCGAGTTTAAGTGCCAGTTGAGCGGTAGTAACGGCCAAGTCAAATTTTCCTGTTGAGGCGTAAGCTGTGGCGAGGGTGTCGAGTATATCGGGGTTTTGGTATTGGGTTAATTGTGCAGCGTGTATGGCGAGCTCAATGGCGCGGTTTGGGTCGCGTTTTTTCTGGTCGGGATGGGTGCAGAGAATCCAGGCGATGCCGTTCAGTGCCGGCGGGTAGTCGTTCTCGAGCTGCAGCACTTGATGATATTGGCTGATTGCCTGGTCGAAATTGCCGAGCTTTGAAAGTGTCAGGGCCAAATTATAGCGGGCATTGAGATAGTCTGGGTCTAACTGCACTGCGCGAGTAAGGTGCTCGGCTGCTTCTTCAAGCCTGCCCTTTGAGAGGAGAGCAAATCCGAGGTTGCCGTGTGCTCTGTCGTGATTGGGTTCGATTTGCAGGGCCTGCTGATAGTGGGTGATGGCCTCATCAATGTTACCATTTATTCTGAGGGCATTAGCGAGACTATAATGCATAACGGCGTTATTTTCTGTGACTGCGAGGGCGTGCTCATAGAGGGAGAAGTCGTTTCGCCAGTAGGATAGTTGGAGGCGAGTACAGAGGAACAAGGCGATGAGCACAGGTAGAGCCAAGGCCCATAGGACGAGTTTCCGGAATCGGAATTTTGGTAATATTTGAGGAACACCCCAGGCGACAATAATGAAGAGGCCGATGGAGGGCAGATAAGTATAACGGTCGGCGAGTGCCTGTTTGCCAACCTGGATTAAACCAATGACGGGTACGAGGGTTCCGAGATACCAGAGCCAGCCGGTTAATAAGTAGGGCTGGTGGCGTTTAGTCAAGCAGATTATAGCCAGTGTAACAGCAATAAGTATGAGGATAGAGGCGGTCGGCAGCCATAACGGCAAGGTCGTGCCCTTGTGGGGGTACAAGACGGCGAGGTTGGCCGGATAAATCATTTTTGCAATGTAAGTAACATAAGAGACGAAGACATTGTTTATGCGATAACTTAAAGGCAAGTTTGCAACCATTTCAGTTGCACCGGTGGTTTTCTGGACAAGATATGTGACTGTAGAAGAAGCTGCTGAGAGTGCGAACAGCGGGAGCTTTTCGCCAATGAGGCGGTACGCGGTTGATTTTTGGAATCTGGAGAGCGGCCAGTAGTCCAATAGCAGGAGAACAAAAGGCAAGGTCACCAGCATAGGTTTGGCCATAAGGCCGAGGGCGAAGAGCAGGATTACCAGTGCATATCTGTATGGGCTGGGGTGTTCTGTGTATCGAATGTAAGCAAGGATGGTTAACATCCAGAAAAGAGAGCTGAGGACATCCTTGCGTTCAGCGAGCCAGGCTACGGACTCGACGTGGAGCGGGTGGAGGACAAAGAGAGCGGCGACAAAGGCGCTTTGCCAGGGCGCGGCGGTCATTTTTTTAAGGGCTGAGAACAACAATAAGGTGTTGGATATGTGAAGCAAGAGGTTAATTAAGTGATGGGAGAGAGGATTCAAGCCAAAGAGTTGACAATCAAGGGTGTGGCTTAGCCAGGTGAGGGGGTGCCAGTTGCCTGCGTGGGTTGTGGTAAAGGCCCAGCGTAGAGACCGGAGAGTGAAGCCTTGATTGACGGATGTATTTTCGGTGACATACATAGCATCATCGTAGCTGATAAAATCGTTGTGGCGGAGCGGCTCAAAGGCGATAAGGGCGGCTAAAACCAACGACAGGTAAATCAAGAGGATATGTTGTTTTTTTGTTTCGTTTTTCATTTTATTCAGATAATCATCTTAACAGTAAATTGGCTTTTATAAAAGTGTCATATAGGGATTCGGGAACAGCCATTTGAACCTAAATGGATTTAAACAGGTCGTTGACAAGAGTCAGGCAATAATCGATAATCGCTGAAATTCGGCCGAAGTGGCGGAACTGGCAGACGCGCAGGATTCAAAATCCTGTCCTGGCAACAGGGTGAGGGTTCGACTCCCTCCTTCGGCAGTTTTGTCGTGCGTGATGCGCAAAAAGACAGGATAAATATGCCATCTACTATAATGCAAGAGAAGGGAATAATATTCGCAGTTGCGAACTCGCGTATAATTGTCTCCCGTATTTTCGGCGTAGTTATTTTGCTGATTCTTGGTTTTACCGACCACTCCTTTGCCCAGGAAACGATAATAGACTTACTGTTTGAGCTGTCTGGGTTATTTCTGCTTTCGATATGCAGTCTTGGACGGCTGTGGTCGTTAATGTATATAAGCGGCAACAAAAGGCGCGAGCTTGTTACAGAAGGGCCGTATTCAATGGTTCGGCATCCGCTATACGTTTTCAGCCTTATAGGCGCATTGGGAATCGGGCTGGCATCAGAAAACCTGCTGGTTCTGGCCCTTGTGACTGCGTTTTATCTTTTCTACTATCCTTTCACCATCCTTGCGGAGGAAAAGAAGCTGACGAATAAATTCGGAGATGCCTACCTCGAATATATGAAGAGAACGCCGCGCTTTGTGCCCAGATTTTCGGTGTATAAAGAGCCGGAACTGTACCAGGTAAAAGCCGCCAGCTTTGTGCGAAACTTTGCGAATGGTATGTGGTTTATATGGATATTTATGCTTATGCACCTTATCGAGATGCTCCACGACTCAGGATATTTACCTGTACTGTGGAGGATACCGTAATTCGGCAGCGTCGTACTCTGCCGATGGAAACAGAAGCGTGCAGAATTGATAATACATTTATTTAAGGATTATTACTATGTGTGATAAAAGAAAATGCTTGAGGACGTTGCTTTTCGGAGTGGGGATATTTGTATTGTGCCTGGCCGGCTGTGCGGAAGAAGGTGCCCGGGTTAAGAAATGCAGCGGAGCAAAAGGGAAAGAATTGATAGTCGGGAAGGAGGGATTCTGGCGGCTGAAGCGGGACGGCAACGGGGTATGGTGGTTTTTGTCGCTGGAAGGAAAGGAAGAATTTTTAAATACGGTGACCACCGTTCAGCCCTATCAGAAAGGACAGGATGAGAACGGGCCGCATTACGTAAGCAAAGACTGGGAGTGGTCGATAGATGAAGAGGTCTGGAGACGGGATTTCAAGCCGGACAGCAATGAAATAAGTTACTGGGCGGAAAAGACAGCGGAGCGGGTAAAACAGGCCGGCTTTAAGGGGCTTGGTGCGTGGTGCAACGGTGCATTTCATAAACAGAATATTTCAATATCGAGAGATTTAAATATCTGGTCGTGGGTCGGGAGGGACAAATTATTTTATGACAATGACTGGCAGGTCAAGGCGGAGGAAGCCATACGGAACCGGGTGACGGCGCTTCGCGATAACCGGAATCTTGTCGGATATTACATCGACAACGAGCTTGGGTGGAAGGACGGCTTCGGTTCTGCGGACTGGTATTTCGACAAGCTGGCGGCGGACAATCCCAACCGGCGAGAAGTAATGAAAGTCATCCGGTCGGAGTGGCCGACAGTAGAGTCTTTCAATAAAGACTGGCAGACGCAGTTGAAAGACTGGAGCGAGATGGACAAGTGGGAGAAGCTGCCGGTGCAGCCGGCGAAGACGCTGGCGAAATTAAACGATGTGTGGCGGTATCATCTTGCGAGGGACTACATCAAATGCGCTACGGAACTGATTCGCAAACACGATTCGAACCACCTGATACTGGGGATGCGATTCAAAGGCGGGGTGCAGCGAGAGGTCTGCCGGGCGGCGAGAGGGCTGACCGATGCGATGTCGATAAATGTTTACGCATCCGACGCACGATTAGATAAGGAGCTGATGGAGACAATAATACATAACGAGTCGGAGCAGCCCATTATCATTACGGAATATGCGTTTCATTCGATAGACGGGCGGAGCAACGACAAAAACCGCTGCGGCTTTATATGGGGACACGTTCTCGACCAGAAGGCGAGAGCAGAGGGGTACAAGCTGTTCACGACACGGCTGGCGCGACTGCCGTACATAATAGGAGCGGACTGGTTTCAGTGGAATGACGAGCCGCCATCGGGACGCGGCGACGGGGAAGACGTGAATTTCGGAGTTGTCGATATAAATGACGAGCTCTACGAAGATTTGGCGGAAGCCATCCGGCAGACGACGCCGACGCTGAATGATTTACACAGTAAAAGCTTCAGCGATACACAGCAGGACATCTGGGCAAAAAGCGGCGATAAACCCGCTGCGCTGAACATACCATACCTTGAAACGGCGATTTCGCTCGACGGTGATTTGAGCGACTGGCCGACAGAAAGCAAGGCAGGGGACATAAAGTATCTGGAGACCATCGGGATTGAAAGAGCAGGCGAGCTTGTTTCGCCGAAGGTATGTCTTGGCTGGCGGGAAGACGGGCTTTATGCCGGCATGGAGGTGTTCGATAAGAACATCGACGGATATGCCTTGAATGAGGAGTCGCTGAAAAATAGCTGGAGGTGCAGGAGCTTTGACTGCGCAGAAGTATGGTTCTCGACGCGGCCGGCAACAGACGGACAGAACTGGTATGACCGTTACTGCTGCGATTTTATGTTCATACCTGACGGCAATGGGACAGTTATGCAATGGCACCACCGGGGCGATGCGCTCGAGGGAGACAGGATACCACATCCCGATATAAAACACTTCTTTAAGAAAAGCGCAGAAGGATACACGGTCGAGATGTTTATTCCTGCCAGTGTGCTGAACGGGTTCGAGCCGAAGGCAAACGGCGAGATGTCAGGGAATATATTTGTTCGCAACTGGCAGCCGAGGATTGACTGGTACTGGGCGTGCGGCGAGTTCGGCCAGCCGGGTGCGTGGGGGAAGATGAAGCTTATAAAATAAAGCTTATAGAAGACAGATGACGGAAGGCAGAAATCAGAAGCTGATAGGCATAAGGGCATAGGAACAAAAGATTCGGGAGGTTTATTATGAAGATTAATTTATTTAGTAAGCGGTATTTGGCGGCAGCGGTGACTTTTGCGATTTTGGGACTTGTCTTTTCGGGTGAGGCCGCATTTGGGGCAAGGGCAAGGAGAGAGATTAAGATACCTGATGTTTTAGGTTATAAAACTCTGAAGTGCGATTTTCATACGCATACGGTGTTTTCGGATGGAGGGGTCTGGCCAAGCATTCGGATAGAAGAGGCGTGGCGTGAAGGATTAGACGCATTTGCGATTACGGACCATATCGAGTATCAGCCACACAAAGAAGACGTGAGGACAAACCATAACAGGTCATACAAGATAGCAAAGACGGGTGCGGAGTCGCTGGGATTGATGATTATCAAAGGGGCGGAGATTTCGAGGGACATGCCGCCCGGGCATTTTAACGCTATTTTTCTGAAAGATGCAAATGCGCTGGATACGAAGGAATGGCGGGACGCCCTGTCGGCAGCGATGGAGCAAGGGGCGTTTATTTTCTGGAATCATCCCGGCTGGCGGGAGCAGGCGCCGGAAGGCAAAGCGGTATGGTATGCGGAGCATACGGAACTGTATGAAAAAGGGTGGATGCAGGGAATTGAGGTGGTGAATGAAAATGAATATTATCCTGAAGTGCATAAATGGTGTCTGGAAAAGAAAGTGGCTATGTTAGGCAATTCGGATATTCACAGCCCTACGAATTTAGAATATGAATCCCAGGAAGTTAAACACAGGGCAATGACCCTTGTGCTGGCGAAAGAAAAAAACGAGGAGGGTATAAAAGAAGCGCTTCGGGACAGGCGCACGGTTGTGTACTGGAAGAATAATCTTATCGGCGAGGAGAAGTATTTAAGGGCGATATTTAATGAGTCAATTGCGACAGTCAACCCTGAGGTGACGATTAAAGGCAAGGGTTCGGCAAATATTCAAATCCGGAACAGGTCTGATATAGATTTTGAATTAGCCGCGGACGGGACAGCGGGAGAAGTTTCGGTGCCGGAGAATATAACGCTCTACGGAGACAAGACGGTATTGTTTAAGGTCAGCGGGAAATCAGAGGATGCTTCGGGCAAAAAGAAAATAAGTATTGCGTATAAAGTGAAAAACCTTTTGAGCGCACCGGATGAGGGAATTCGAGCGGAAATAGTTATTGACGTTAATTTTGTTCCGGCTGAGAAGAGCGATTCACGGGGGATTTAGAAAGGGAGGCTGGTCAAGTCGCTGATGATGGATTGTAAGCCGGATGTTACGATGGCGAGGCGGTCATAATCAATTTTATCCGGAGTATCATCAGCGGAATGGTAGAAGGGGTATCTGAAGGGGGCGGTGTCGGTGAGCATAATGGCGTGGTAGCCCTGCTGCCAAAAGGAATAATGGTCGGACCAGGTTATGCCGGGGACAAAGGAAGGGATGGCGCCGCCTTGCGAGGGGAACTTGCAATTTGAGCGAAATGAAGCGATGGCTTTGTGCAGGAGTTGTTCATCTGCTCGGCAATATGTGGTTCCTTTGGTTATTCGGCAGAACCGTAGAAGACAAAACCGGCTGGAAAAATTATTTATTACTCTTTACAGCAAGTGCCATACTTTCCGCTACTCTATTTATCTCTACCGCAGCCGATAAGACCATTCCCTGCGTGGGTGCCAGCGGAGCTATTTCCGGCGTAATCGGAGCATACCTTATCTTATTTCCGAAGGCCAAAATCAGGTTTCACATTTTCGGGAAATTAGGCACCTACAGGACAACTACGTTTGTTCCGGCCTGGGTATATATTTTAATATGGTTAGGGTTAAATGTTGCTTATGGGATTCTGCAGTCCGGCAGCCAGGCCGTAGCAGTAGCTTATTGGGGTCATATAGGCGGCTTTATCGCCGGCGTAATCTTCGCCGAGCTATATAAAAATCTTAAGCAAGGATAGTGCGCTCTTTAGCCCAATCTCTAAGTGCGATAACATCCTCGCTTTTTATCACGGCAATGGGCTTCGTTGAATCCAGTTGTTCGAAGATGTGTCCTATCGAAATCGGTTCCTTTTTGCTCGTAGCCCGATAAAGGGCGGATATGATTGCCTGCTCAATTTCCGCTCCGCTAAAATCAGCAGCTTTTTCCGCAAGGACCTTACAATCGTAGCCGGCAGGGTCGAGACCTCGTTTAGCAAGGTGGATTTTGAAAATCTGCTCCCGCAGTTTTAAGTTGGGTAAATCAACGAAAAACATCTCATCAAACCGCCCTTTTCTTAAAAATTCCGGAGGAAGCATATAGATGTTGTTCGCCGTGGCCGCCAGGAAACATCCCGGTTTACGTTCCTGCATCCAGGTCAGAAAAGTCCCCAGAATGCGCTGAGAAACGCCGCCGTCGATGTCACCATCCGAAGCAGCAAACCCTTTTTCTATCTCGTCAATCCACAAACACAGCGGCGAAAGTTTCTCGACGGTTTTTAATATCTTTCTGAGGTTTTGTTCTGTTTCGCCTATGTATTTGCTATATAGTCTGCTCAAGTCCAGCCGGTATAAAGCGAGGTTCAGCTCTCTTGCAATGACCTTTATCGCCAGGCTTTTCCCGCAGCCCTGCACTCCCATCAAAAGTATCCCTTTAGGGGCGGGTAAAGAAGAGGGCTTGTCCGTGTGGAAGCTGAACTTTCTTTCCGACAACCACGTTTTTAAATTGTCAAAGTCAGCGATATTACTTTTGCTCTCGGAGATGCAAAATTCCAGTATCCCTTCACGGTCGAAGATTTCCTTCTTACACGACTCAATCGTGCTCAAATCGGTTATGTCCAGCTTATTGTCCCGGGATATGCACCTATTTAAGACATTTCTTATCTGTTGTACCGACAAACCGACGAGGGCCTTTGCCATTTTCTCCAGCTCTATTTCACTAAGACAGACCGTTACCTGCCTGTTGCTTTGCCTGATTTCTTCAACCGTCTCCTTTATTGTGCCGATTATTTCCTCCTGCGCAGGATAGCCCCCCATAATGTGCGCCGCGAACGGCTCTATGTCCACAGGCAGCTTATATGACGGCGACAATATTATCACCGTGTTCTTTGTGTTTCTAACCTTGTTGATTAAGTCTTTGAACAGCCGCAATATGACCGCATTTTCCAGATATTTCTCGAAATCCTTGAAAACAAAAAGTCCTGCCAGATGAGAATATGTTCCCGCAGGCTTTATGAGCTCGAAAATTGTTTTCAGCATCCTGGCGGGGTCCTGAGTCTGGTAATAAGAACCCTCTTTACGGTCCTTTCGCAGGCCTTCGGTTACAGACCACTGATAAAAAGACAGACCCAACTGCTGGGCCATCTGAACCAGTTGTACAAGGACGTACTGCTCGTCAATCGACTCCAGGAATATAACCGGATACTTTGATTTGATTAAGAGACCAAGCTCTTCGTTAACGAGTCTAATGCGCTTTCTCCTCAGAATAACTCTCTTTAGTATTCCATTATATTTACCATATTACCTGTTTTCCCCCCGGAAATAAACAGGTTTCAGGAATGTAAATAATAAAGCTTCTTTTGTCTCTAAAGTCCTGCTGTGTGCCTGAGTGATTTGCGGCGGCGGAAGAATCGCTATATTTGTGACAGATACCTACTTTTTTACGAATGGGGAGAGTTCGCGGAGACGGTTGACGATTTTGGGCATTATCTGGATGGTATAGTCAACTTCTTTCTCGGTGTTGTAACGGGAGAGACTGAAACGGATTGAGCCGTGAGCGGCGGTGAAGGGGACGCCCATAGCGCGGAGAACGTGGGAAGGTTCCAGCGAGCCGGAGGTGCAGGCGGAGCCGCTGCTGGCACAGATGCCGTATTTATCGAGCATAAGCAGGATTGCTTCGCCCTCGATAAACTCAAAGCTGATGTTTGAGGTATTGGGCAGGCGATTTTTTTTATCGCCATTAAGGATGGCGTCCGGGCAGTTTTTGAGGATTGTATTTTCGAGCTTGTCGCGAAGGTATCTTACCTTTTCGTTTTCCTCCTCGATGTTTTTTGCAGCAAGCTCGCAGGCCTTTCCGAGACCGACGATGCCGGGGACATTCTCTGTTCCCGCCCTTTTGCCGCCTTCCTGATGGCCGCCGAGCATAAAGGGCGCAAGCCGTGTTCCTTTTCTGACATATAAAATGCCAACGCCTTTCGGGGCGTGGAGCTTGTGGCCCGAGAGACTGAGCAGGTCAATACTGCTTTTAGAAAGATTCAGAGGGATTTTGCCGACGACCTGAACGGCATCGGTGTGGAAGACGGCGTTTTTGTTTTTGACTATGTCGGCGATTTTTTCGACGGGGAATATGACGCCGGTCTCATTGTTGGCATACATTACGGTGACAATGGCGGTGTTATCGTCGAGATGCTCTTTAAGCTCGGCGAGGTCGAGGTTTCCTTTTTTATCGACGCCGAGTTCGACGACTGTGCAGCCGAGATTTTGAAGCTCTCTGCAGACCGACAGGACTGCTGGATGCTCGACCCGAGTAGTTATGATTTTTCGCTTGTCGGGGTGAGCAGCGAGCGTTCCTTTTATGGCGGCGTTGTCGGATTCTGTGCCACAGCCGGTGAAGATAATTTCGGCGGGGTCGCAGCCGAGCAGCGCCGCTGCCTGCTGGCGTGCGAGGCGGATATCGCGTGCTACCTGTCCGCCGAAGGTGTGCATACTGGAGGGGTTGCCGTAAAGGTCGCAGAAGAAGGGCTTCATTACATCGAGGACTTCATCGGCGACTTTGGTCGTGGCGTTGTTATCGAAATAAACGGTTTTCATTGATTAACCTCTGTGATTGTGCGGCTGCTGGGCGGAATCCTTGTCCTCCTCTACGAAGAGGTTGCCAGAGACAAATTCTCTCAGTTTTGCTTCGACCAAATCTTTCATTGTAAATTCTGCGAGCATACACTGGGCGCACATACCCCGAAAGGCGACAATGACTTTGCTGCCATCGACGTCGATAAGCTCGATGCTTCCGCCGTGAGCGCGGAGTGCGGGCATAATCTGCTCATTTATGGTCTGCTGGATGAGCTGGATTTTCTGGATGTTAGTCAGTTTGCCCGCCCAGCGAGGCGTTGTTTCGAGGACTTTGCCTGCCTTTTCACCCTGAATGCCTTCGATGATTTTTTGGATTTCGCCTTTACAGCCGCCGCAGCCGCCGCCTGCCTTACAGTAATTAGTCACCTGCTCGACGGTAGTAAGGTTGTTATCGAGAATGACTCTTTTGATTTCATTTTCGGTGACGCCGAAGCAGGTGCAGACGACTTTTCCTTCGAGCTGGCGCTTTTTCTTTCCGCCTGTATGGTAATTTTCGATAGCGGCTTCGAGGGCCTCTCTACCCATAACGGAGCAGTGCATTTTCTGTTCGGGCAGGCCGCCGAGATAATCGGCAATGTCCTTGTTGGTTATTTTGGCGGCCTGTTCGATGGTCAGGCCTTTGAGCATATCGGTCAGGACGGAAGAGGTTGCGATTGCACTTGCGCAGCCGAAGGTTTTGAACTTTGCGTCTTTGATTTTGCCGTTTTCATCGAGCTTGAAGGTCAGCCGAAGGGCGTCGCCGCAGGCAAGGGAGCCGACTTCGCCTACGCCGTCGGGGTTTTCAATCTCGCCGACATTGTGCGGATTGAAGAAATGCTCTTTTACCTTATCAGTATAATCCCACATAGTTAGTTTTGAGTTTTTAGTTTTGAGTTTTTAGTTTTGAGTTTTTAGTTATTTTATTTTCGTTTATCTTATGACTTCCGGTTTTTACTATACTGGTCAAGATTTTAATCAGTTCTTCAGAATTTTCGGTAAGTTTTTGGTATGGTTGTCCATCAATAATACCTGTGTCCTTTATGAGTCTTAACCAATAATTTGTTTCGCGTGCTTCTTTAGAGGCAATAGACATTTTGGCAAAAAAATCTTTCCGACTTTGTCCTGCCAGAGCTTCTTCGACATTTGCTCCTATGCTTGTACCTGCCCGCAAAAGTTGACTTGCTATCTCAAAGTGCTTGTTATCTCGCAAATGTGTACACAAGTTTATAATTTGCAGGGCAAAATCATAGCTTTTTTGTTTAACAATGCTTTCAGCCATAACTCAAAACTCAAAATTCAAAACTAAGAACTTTTTTTCAGAGCTTGTTCGACGTCGGCTATTATATCATCAATATGCTCTGTGCCAACAGAGACACGGACATAATCTTCCGTGACGCCGGCGGCAAGCTGCTCCGGCTGCGACAACTGCGAATGTGTAGTGCTTGCGGGGTGAATTACCAGCGTTTTGCTATCGCCGACATTGGCGAGATGACTGGCTAATTTAACACTATTGATAAACTTAATGGCTGCTTTTTTGCCGCCTTTGATACCAAAGCCGAGGATTGCACCCTGGCCGTCGGGCAGATATTTTTTGGCAAGCTTGTAATCCGGGTGCGAAGGCAGGCCCGGGTAGTTGACCCAGGTGACCTGTTTTTGTTTTTCGAGCCATTGAGCGAGCTTCAGGGCGTTTTCACTGTGCCGGGGCATACGCAGGTGCAGGGTTTCAATGCCCTGGAGAAAAAGGAAGGCATTGAAGGGCGACATACAGGAGCCCATATCGCGGAGGAACTGTGTTCTTGCTTTTATAATGTAAGCGAGATTGCCGAAGGATTCGACGTATTTTACGCCGTGATAACTTGGGTCAGGTTCGGTAAGCTCGGGGTATCTGCCGTTTGTCCAGTCGAACCTGCCGGAGTCAACGATAGCGCCGCCGATGGATGTGCCGTGGCCGCCGATGAATTTTGTGCAGCTATGAACAACGATGTCGATGCCGTAATCAAACGGCCTGAATAGTATAGGCGTGGTGACGGTGTTGTCGCAGATTACGGGCAGGCCGTTTTTGTGAGCGAGACGAGCTATTTCTTCGTATTGGAGGATGTCATTTTTTGGGTTGCCGATGCTTTCGATGTAAATGAGACGCGTATTGTCTTTTATAGCTTTTTCGAAATTTTCGGGCAGCCGCGGGTCAACGAAGGTGACTTCGATGCCGAGCTTTGCAAAGGTATGGCTAAAGAGGGTGACGGTGCCGCCATAGAGGGAGTTAGAGGAGACGATATGTCCGCCTGCGGTGCAGATGTTAAAGATACTGACATAGATAGCGGACTGGCCTGAGCTTAATGCCAGGCCGCCGACGCCGCCTTCGAGAGCGGCGAGACGTTTTTCCAAAACGTCCGTGGTCGGATTCATCAGGCGTGTATAGATGTTGCCAAATTCTTTAAGGGCAAATAAATTCGCAGCGTGGCCGGTATCTTTGAAGACATAACTGGTCGTCTGATATATCGGCACGGCGCGGCTCAGGGTGTCGGAATCAACCTTCTGGCCTGCATGCAACGCCAACGTTTCAAGGTGATATTTAATTTCTTCTGCCATTTTTTTAATCCTTCCTTTTATGCGGGTAAGATTTCGACCATTCTATCAAGCGCTTTTTTCGCTTTTATTCTTATTTCGTCGGGGACGGTGACTTTGTAGTGCATATCTTCGAACGACCAGAGGACTTTTTCGAGGGTGATTTTTTTCATATTGGGGCAGAGCGCCCTGTCGCAGGCCGGGATAAATTCAGCTTGTGGATTCTGCTTTTTCAGGGGATAAACCATACCTGCCTCGGTGGCTACAATAAAGCGTTTTGCATTGCTTTGCTTTGCAAATTTGAGCATCTGGCTGGTGCTGAGTACCTGGTCGGCGAGCTTCCTGACAGGTTTGGTACATTCGGGATGAGCCAGGACAAGGGCATCGGGGTATTTTGCCTTTGCGAGGTTAATGTCCTCTTTGGTAATTAAGACGTGAATGTGGCACCAGCCCGGCCAGAGGATGATGTCACGTCCGGTTTTTTCCGAGACGAACTGACCGAGGTTCTGGTCCGGCACAAAAATGACCGGCCTATCTTTGGGCAAAGTGTTCACGAGCTGGACGGCATTAGCGCTGGTGCAGCAGTAATCACTTTCGGCCTTGACCTCTGCGGAGCTGTTCACATAGCAGACGACGAGTGCGCCCTCGTGTTTCTGTTTTAACTGCCTTAACTGGTCGGCGGTAATCATATCGGCCAGCGGACAGCCGGCAAATTTGTCCGGCAGAAGGATGGTTTTCTGCGGCGAGAGAATGGCGGCGGTTTCGGCCATAAATCGCACGCCGCAGAATAAGATTACCTTTGCGGCCGTCTGCGCCGCTTTTACGCTCAAGCCGAGGGAGTCGCCTGTGAAATCAGCGATGTCCTGAATCTCCGGCGGCTGATAGTTGTGCGCAAGAATGACAGCCTGCTGCTGCTCTTTCAGCTCCTTTATTTGTTCAATAAGTTGATTGTCCAATCCTTAACCCCTCAAGCCACACCACAGGGCGGGCAGGTAATTTTTCTCATCAGGTTTTGTGTTTCGTATAGACCAAATCCGGGTTCGGGGAGGCGACGGTGACGCCGGGCGGGACAGACTCTTTTATCCAGACATTGCCTCCGATTACGGCGTTTTTTCCGATGACGACGTTGCCGAGTATGGTTGCCTCTGCATAGATGGTGACATTATCTTCTATGGTTGGGTGTCTTCTTCCGCCCTTTATAATGTTTCCTCTTTCATCCTTCGGGAAACTGAGGGCGCCGAGGGTGGTACCCTGATAGAGCTTTACATTGTCGCCGATGACGGAGGTTTCGCCTATTACAACGCCTGTGCCGTGGTCGATAAAGAAGTTTTTGCCGATTTTAGCGCCGGGGTGTATGTCTATGCCTGTCCTTGCGTGGGCACATTCGGTCATTATTCGGGGGATTAAGGGGACATTCTTCAGGTACAGCTCGTGAGCGAGGCGATACGTTGCAATAGCTATGATGCAGGGATAACTTAGAACTATTTCCTCGTGAGATTTCGCAGCCGGGTCTCCGTCGAAGGCAGCGCCTACGTCTCCTTTCAGCAGTCCGCGTATTTTCGGCAGTTGCGTCAGTAAATGCTGTGAGGCGTCTTCGGCGATTTTTCGGCAGTCGCCGGTATCGCATTTGTCCAGTCTGCAGCGATACTTGCAGGCACGTTCTATCTGCTCAGCCAGTTCAGTGTAAACGTGGCATAAGATGTCGATGACGATGTAATTTATATTTGACTTTGTGACCGTTCTTTTGCCGGTGTATCCGGGGAAAAGCACTTCAAAGAGCAAGTCGAGGATTTCGAGGATTTTGTCCCGCACGGGCAGGTTGGAGGCGTCGATAAAATTTATGCCGACGTCGCCTTTGTAAGTCTTCGTGAGGTCACCGACGATGTGTTCTATTTTTTTATTTATGGGTTTTTTTGCGGTCATTGTCATAGCCTCCGGATGAGACAAAAGTTTGGTATTTTATATATTCTAAAAGACCCTAACAAAAAGAAGTTTAGCCACAGAGAGAAACCTCGTGAAACGGTTGCGGTTGCGCGGCTCGTATCGGTTGCGTAAACCGTCAATCGCCATTCCAGACCCTCGGCTTCGCCGAGAGGCGAGCGCAACCATTAGACGGTTGACGAAACGAGCATCGCAACCAATAAACAAAAAACGCAACCCATATACCCTATGTTTAATATCAATAGTGTCTATCCGTATTTTATTCATTATGTCAGACACCTTAAAATCATTCGAATAATTCAGTGGAGATATACCTTTCACCGCTGTCAGGCAGAATTACAACGATAGTTTTATTTTGATTTTCCGCCCTGTCAGAGAGCAGCATAGCGGCCCACATAGCGGCGCCTGAGCTGATTCCCGCCAATATACCTTCTTTTTTCGCTAATTGTCGAGCCGTTTCCATAGCATCGCGGTTTGAGACCTGAATAATTTCGTCGATGACGCTGCGGTTGAGGACCTGCGGGACAAAGCCGGCGCCGATACCCTGTATTTTGTGAGGGCCCGGTTTTCCGCCGGAGAGAACGGGCGAATCTTTCGGCTCGACCGCAATGACCCTGATATTTTTATTGTGATTTTTTAATACTTCGCCGCAGCCGGTGAGCGTTCCGCCCGTTCCGACGCCGGAAACGAAGATATCGACCTTACCGTCGGCATCGACCCATATTTCCTTTGCGGTGGTTTCGCGGTGAATCCGGGGATTGGCGGGGTTATTAAACTGCTGGGGCATAAAAGCATTAGGATTTTGTGCCAGCAACTGCTCCGCTTTCTCCACGGCGCCGGGCATACCCTTCTCGGCGGGAGTCAAAACCAGCTCCGCTCCAAACAACTGCAGGAGCTTTCTTCGCTCGATACTCATTGATTCGGGCATAGTCAGGATGAGGCGATAACCCCTGGCGGCACAAATAAAGGCAAGACCTATGCCGGTATTGCCGCTTGTCGGTTCAATTATGACGGTGTCCTGCTTGAGCAGGCCCTTTTCTTCGGCGGCCTCTATCATCGACAACGCAATCCTGTCCTTGACGCTTCCGCAGGGGTTAAAAGATTCGAGTTTTGCAAGGATAACGGCCCTGCCGGAACCGAGCTTATTAATCCGAACCAGCGGCGTGAAACCGACTGTCATCGTTATATCTTCAAATACAGCAGCCATTTTTCCCCTTATCATATTTGATAATCCAAAGATTTAGTGCTTTTCGCCCTGTCAACGAGGTCCTGCAAGGTAATGGATTCGAGGACGTTCATAATAGCATACTGCACCTCTGCCCAGACCTGCCTTGTGACGCAGTCGGCGACCTTAGCGCAGAAGTCCTGATTTTCGAGGCACTCGACGGTGATGGCCGACGGCCCCTCAAGGCAGTGAAAAATGTCGCTTATTTTAATGAGATTAGCGGGTTTGGCAAGAGTGTAACCGCCTTTAGAGCCTCTAATGCCCCTTACCAGCCCTGCGGACTTCAGCATAGACATTAACTGCTCGAGGTATTTGACGGATACATCCTGGTGCTCGGCAATGGTTTTGACCTGCAAAGGCGCCGCTGCCGGGTTTTGAGCCAGCTCTAAAATAGCCCTGAGCCCATATCTGGTACGAGATGAAAGTTTCATATTCAAACCTCTATTATTCCTACCTTATTAGTAGTATATTACGCGATAATGTCAAGCTTTGTTGGTAAAAAAAAGGGGAAATGTTGCAAAACTTTCAAAAATTTACAAAAACGCATAAGAAACTGCACAAAACGATATACAAACAGAGTAAAAACGTATGCCAAACCTATAGAAATATTGCATAATTTTGCAGGGGTGCAAAAAAATGCGAGACTCAAGACCACAGACCGAAGACAGACGACGGACGAGAGGGAATTGAACACCGAACATTCAACATTCAACATCGAACATAGAATATTGAACATCGAACATAGAACGCAGTGTCTTGTCCTGAGATAAGTTGACACATCAAAAAGGTTGATGGTCTTATCTTGGGAGAGTACGATGTATCAGAGAACGATAGTTCGATACAGTATGAGTTTCAAGCAGCAGGAAAAGGAAGACACAGGACAAGCGCAGCTTGAATTTTAAAGAACCACGCCTGTGAAGGCGTGGGTATCTATAGACCAGCAAGTGTTTTCTCAAAAAACTTGCCTCTAAAAAAGTCAATGGCGCAATCTATTTTGGGATTACTTCGTCCCTTCATTCCTTCAACAAAAGCCTCTGCTATTTCCTCTTGCAGACCGACCGACCAAATACTTACAAAGCCGCTTTGTCTGCAAAATTCTTCTGTAAATGTTTGGTTCGGAACCCTGAAGTAAACACTATGGGCTATTTCGTGCAATAAAGCGTGTTTGTCAGCCCATACCGTTAACCAGATTTCGCCGGTATGTATATCTGTTGCGCCACTTATCAGCATCGCCGTTCCCCAACTGTTCGGTTTGTATATTATTACGCCTACGTTGTCCTGAACGTATTGGGGGCATAAGGCCAACTGCTCATCGATTACTTTTTGAGACATACAGCCAGATAAAAATATAAGTATTAAGCAGGCTATTATTTTTTTTCTTTTCACCACTTCTCCAGCGGCCTATATATAATTGCAGCCGCAACAATACAGCCAATACTGCCAATAAAGAGCAACACAGGTAGGGCTATTCGCACGGCGAAGATTGACGCTTCGATGCCCAGACCGACAATATACAACAGACGATTAGGAGCAAATCAATTATGACTAATAAGCAAACCACAATAAAAACTGAATCACGTATATCCGAAATTATTGCGTCCTGCGAATTGTGGGAACGGTTAGGCTGCTAACCCTTCTCCGAAAGCATCCGAGCCACTACAAAACAGGTTACAGGATTCAACGCGAAAAGTCAAGTAAAATCTGATGGAGCAGAAAAATTATAGCCACAGTCCTATGGACTTCTTACGGAGAGGAACACAGATTTTTTGGTATTGACGGGGACTGAAAAGGGGGTAAAATGGGGTGAGCAACGGCGGAGAGAAAACATCGCGGGGTTATTTGATATTGTGTGGCTCGGGTAGAATCGGGAAATAAGAAAAACAGGAATTATATCACGATATAGAAAATGGCGACTGACCATAACAACCTTTCTGAGTTGGAGGACATTATAGAGATGAATAACGATAACTTCAGCAAGCCGTTGGTTGAGCAGATATATGATGAACTCTTTGCTAACATTGAGACGCTTAGTGAATTTGATAAGGGAACAATTAAGACGCTGAAGCAGATGGCTACCAAAGGCGAACTGAAAAAACATGCGAAAGTTACGGGGGCCATCAAGGTATCGATGGTAAAGGATAATGAAACTACTGGAACTGGAAATTGATAAGGTCCGTGGAATTCAGCATCTGCTTGTGACACCAAAAGGGGGAAACTTTGTCATTTGGGGGCCAAATGGGTCTGGAAAGAGCGCTGTGGTAGATGCAATTGATTTTCTGTTGACTGGGAGAATTCAACGGTTGACTGGTACGGGAACAGGCGACATCAGCCTAAACAAGCATGGACCACATATAGATCATAAGCCAGAAGAAACCATGGTTCGGGCTGTAGTGCAATTGCGAGGATCAGGGAAGCCCATTGAACTAAAACGTTCCATGGGAGAACCGAGGAAACTGGTATGCAGTACGGGAGAAGATGAGGAACTTAAGCGTATTGTAGGACTTGCCGAACAGGGAGTACACATTCTAAGTAGGAGGGAGATACTTAAGTACATCACCGCCGATGCGAATACACGCGCACAAGAAATTCAGGAGCTATTGAGCATCACTGAAATTGAGGAGACGAGAAAAACGCTTGTTAAGGTTAAGAATGATTGTCTAAAGGAGCTTGAGAATGCACAAACAGCAGTTGCGAGAGCTGAAGGTCAGGTAAATGCGACAACACAACAACAAACCTTTGACAAAACAAGTGTCTTAAGGGTAGTGAATCAGAATCGTGGTATATTGGGTGCGGATGTTGTATCCGACCTTTGTTCGGCTAATTTGAAAAGAGATGTCCGAGCGCCGACAGTCGTTTCGCAGAGCGATGGGTTTAATGTGACACTCTTCGATAGAGACATTCGGAATCTTCAAAATACAATATCAGATGAGGGCGGGACGCTAATTGAGGAGAGTGATAAAAAACTCCGCGAGTTAGTAGAAAAGATTCGCGCAAATCCTGACTTAATGCGCACACTGAAGCAGCAGGAGTTGATTAGGCTTGGGATGAAGATGATAGATGAGACAGGGAAGTGTCCGTTGTGTGATACAGCGTGGCCGAGCGGCAAGCTCCTCGAATACTTGAAAAGCCGCGTGGAAACTGCCAAGGTTGCAGGAGAATATCAGAAGGAAATCGGACAACTGGTAACCGTAATATCTACTAACGTGAATAACACCATAGCGAGCCTCCAGAAAGTTGTTGTGGGTGGGCAGGTTACGGGGCTGAATAGCGACCTTGCAATTCTCAAATCTTGGTTCGGGGACTTACAAGAGCTTTCTGTTGAGTTAGGTTCTGTAGTAGAAAACTACTTGGAGACTGGCTGGAATACTTCAGAAATAAAAAGGATGCTTGCTCCTGAAAATGTTGTGGAAGTACTAGGCAACATCGAAAAAGGGGTTAAGGAAAAATTCCCAGAAAGTACGCCAGAACAAACTGCTTGGGATACCTTGACGCGTCTTGAGGAGAATTTACGTTCTGTGGAGAGTGCAGAAGCGGATGTAAAGAAGGCTCAACTGTACGTAAAAAAGGCGGCCCTACTACATGAACATTTCTTGTTGGCAAGAGATAAAGTCTTGGGGCAACTTTACGATGCGATCAAGGACCGATTTGTTGGTCTATATCGCGATATTCATGCTGATGATGAAAGTGGGTTCGGTGCAAGAATAGAACCTAAGGAAGCAGGACTGAACTTCGAGGTTGATTTCTACGGACGCGGTATCCATCCACCACACGCTTTACACAGCGAAGGTCATCAGGACAGTATGGGGTTATGCCTGTTCCTAGCTTTGGCGGAACATTTGACAAAAGGGTTAATTGACTTGGTCGTATTGGATGATGTAGTAATGTCAGTCGATGTCGGCCACCGCCGGCGGCTTTGTCACCTGTTGGCCAAGTGTTTTCCAGACCGACAATTTCTTATTACTACCCACGACAAAACATGGGCAAATCAACTTAAGGCAGAAGGTGTTGTGCAGTCACAAGGAACTATCGAGTTCTATAATTGGTGTCTGGAATTGGGACCTCAGGTAAACTACGAAGTAGATTTCTGGGCTGGCGTAAAGAAAGACATAGATAGGGGAGACGTCTCAAGTGCTGCTCAAAAACTGCGCCGCGGGTGCGAGGAGTTTTTTGGTCAGGTGTGCGATTCGTTGCAGATACCAGTGAGATACAAACTCGATGGGAGATGGGAATTGGGAGATTTTTTGCCAGCGGCGATGGGACAGTATCGCTCTTTACTTAAAAAAGCAAAGAACGCGGCAGCGACTTGGGATAACCAAGAATCTTTTGATAAATTGCAGGAATTGGACAGCACTGTGAGTCAAATATACAGCCGGTGCGGGGCTGAACAGTGGGCTGTGAATGCAAGTGTTCACTACAACAACTGGGCTGATCTTTCAAAGAACGACTTCTATCCAGTCATGGAGGCATTTGAAGACTTATGTAAGCTATTTGTGTGTAGGAAGTGCGGGGGAATGCTACATTTGGCAACAAAGGGCCTTGATCCCGTAGGAGTGCGGTGCAATTGCGGTTTAGTAAATTGGAATCTAATACCGCAAAAAGGAAAAACGCAAAGGTAAAACCATGCCGGATAGAGAAGTAGAAACGATACAGGATTTGATTTATTATCAGTATGCGAAGATAATTGCGTATTGCTGATAGAGTGTTGGGCAAAATCAATTAAAATGGCGTAAGCCCTGCGGTTCATAAGGATATTAGGAATAAACCTAATATAACCAATTTCTGGGTCCCAGCATACGCCGGGACAAGGAGGCAAAGTATGGCGACGTATGTATCGTTACTGAATTTCACGGAGCAGGGGGTGCGGGATATCAAGGCAACGGCAGAGAGAGCGGAGAAATTCAAGGCGGCAGCACAAAAAACAGGGGTGACCGTCAAAGAAATCCTCTGGACAATGGGGGCTTATGATATTGTGCTGATTATGGAAGGGCCGGATGATAAGACAATGGCGGCGGCGCTTGTCGGGCTTGCGTCTTTAGGGAACGTCAAGACACAGACGATGCGAGGTTTTAACGCGGCGGAAATGAAGGAAATCACCTCCAAAGCAGGAAAGTAACATCAATCAAAAGCGCACCTACCTGCACACCAAAAACGGCTAATTTCAAAAAATTTTTACTCCTTTTCTCACATCAAGTTACGAGAATCGGGAATCGAGAATCAAGAACATTTTTCGCATCAAACGCGCAAGTCCACCCTTATCAAAGGAGGGAGGTATTTTTCCGCCTCAGGCGGAGAGGTTCTTTTATGGTTTTGATTTTTATGTTTGCTGTCTTCTGAGTTCTGTGGTCTGGCGACTTGTGTCTGGGGTCTTGTGTCTTTCGTCCGCCTTCAGCGGAAGCGGAGATTTTTTGCGCCGAAAGGAAAAATTCAATCAAAATGAATAAAAAATGCGAAACGAACCCAATTTCCGAAAAGCTAAAAATGAACTTAACCCCCTGTTCGACAATGACTAATAACAAAAAACAACGAACTATGAACTATTCAAAACGAACCCAAACGAACCCAATTTTATCCGCCGAAGCCTTGGCGAAGGCGGACAAAGCCAATCGCAGGACAGAGAAAGAAAAAGTTATTTCGTTTGGTTTGGTCGATATTTTGCCATGACGACACGGTCGTTCCACCTGCAAAGCCAGGAGTCGTAAAGGACGGTTTTGCCGAGATGCTGTCGGTCAATAGTAAAAATGCTGTTCTTTCGCCAGGCGATAATTTCGTCGGCAGTTTTTCGGGCAAGGTCAGCAGATAAGTCTATCCTAACCAGCTCAAGCGGGTCGGCAGCTAAATCATAAACCGATACGATACCGTCGGCAGGGTTGTAAACGAACTTGCGGTTCTCCTGAATAAAGCCGGAGGGACTCTGGCCAAGCCAGCCGGAGAAATATACCTTTCGGCCGGCAGGCAGGGTCGCAAGGGCATTGACGCCGTCAAAGCCGGCGGATTCGGTATTGAAACCCAAAAGAGACAGCAAGGTCGGGGTTAAATCGACGGAACTAACGGGGTCGGTGGTTTTTGCCGGCCCGGGCAGAGACGGTGCACGCAAACAAAATGGGATGTGCAGGACTTCGTCGAAGGCGATTCGCTCGTGGCCAAGCAGGCCGTGCTCGCCGAAGGCTTCGCCGTGGTCGCCGATGACACAGAAAATAGTTTTATCGGTTAGATTCAGTTTGGCAAGGGTGTCGTCGAGTGCGGCGAGGAATTTGTCTGTATATAAAATTGACTGGTTGTAGCGTTCGAGAGGCGCTTCAGCCGGCACGGCAAACCACTTCGGAACTTCATAAGGGTCGTGCGTGACCGAGCAAAGGACGGTGAGGAAAAACGGGTCGGGAGAGGCCCTGAGCCAATCGGCAATCGGGGCGAGCATTGCGAACTCATCGCAGGCGAGGTAGCCGAGGAAGGCATCTGGGTTATTGAGGTCTTCTCTTGCCCAGAAGGTATCGAAGCCGAGATTATGGACCAGGCCCGGCCGAGCTTCGAAGTTGCCTTTGGCGGACTGAAAAAAAGCGGTGCGGAAGCCGAGCTGATTTTTCAGGATTGTTGCAATGCCGGCGTAAGGGTCTGCAGCGGGGACGGCTTCAGCGAGGTCCTGCGAGACGGATGGGAAACGGCCAGTGAGAAGACTAAAGAGGACCTTGGTGGTATGTGTAAGGCAGGAGCGGGTGTTCGTGAATTCGACGCCCTGCGAAGCGAGGGCGGCAAGATATGGCGTCAGGTTGGAAGATTTATCCGCCAGCGAGGTGTGTCTGAACTGAACGCCTTCGAGGACAACGATAACAAGATTATAAGGAACGGGATGCGGATTCGACAAGCTCACCGCAGGCGGGTTTTTTGAGACTGGAAGCTGAAACTGACTGTGGGCCGGTATTTTTCGGGAGGCGGCTGCCAAATCGGCCCTTGCCTGACTGGCCGCATCGGAGAAAAAAAGGGACGTCACCGCTCTTAACTGGGAATTATAGCGGAGGTCCTGTGAGACGATTTGAACGGAAGTTCGGCGTGCCGATACAACAGCTCCGGCAAGGGCGGCAGCGGCGATAATCAAGGCACAGACGACAACTCTTTTTGCAAAAAGTCCCGGATTGTAATTCGGCGGCGCGGGTTTTGCGAGGACGGAGAAGAAAAAGGCAAGTGCGACGGCGCTGGGGCAAAGGAGAATAGCTGCGGCGGCCGGCGTCCTGGCGATGTTGACGCCGATAATGCCCAGAGCATTAAGCGGGTCTCGCAAAAGCGGCAGAAAGACGGTGGGAAGGATTTGGGTGCCGGTCCTGAACAGCCAGCCGGCGTTCATAACCGACCAGGTGCAGACGACAGCGGCAATGATATAAGATGTTCGCAGCAACCAGTGTCGCGGCCGGCGGTAACAGGCAAACGCGAGGATAAGCTCGATTGTCAGGATGACAGAGACATCGGAGGCAATCCAGTTGAAGTATTCGCCGAGAAGGTCGATGCGGCAGGCGTGAAAGAGCTTTACGGCAAGCGTGCAAAAAAGGGCGGCGAAAATGATAACACTATGGGCGCGCGGGGCTAAAAAGGCATACAACCAGCGAAGAGGCAAAAGGAGTCCCCTTCGGGGACGGGATTTTGAACAATCGATACGCATAGCGAGCCAAAATACTAAAAGTTGCGATAAATGACAAGAGAATAGCGGTGAGCGGAAAGAACGAGGACAAAATCAGATGCCGAAGATATGCTCAAAAATGAAGTCCTCCATTAATACTTCTATCAACAACGGGAGGCACAAAGGCACAAGAGAGGTCTTTTGTTCGATAATAGCTGAATACGCCCTCCAAGACCATAAGCGGGGTCTTTTGAGGGATAAATGTCTTCGCACTGAGGGGATAATCACCGGGACATCGGCCTTGTACGACTTCCACCTGATGCCAAATCGCTTCTGGAGGGACTTTTCTTCACAGGCAATTGCCGAGCCGTAAAAGATGGAGAAGGACGTAAGGACTACGAGCCAGTTGAGCCAGCCGTTTAGCTGGAAGAGAACGCCGGCAATTATCAGGAATAAACCGAGATAGTAGGGGTGGCGTATAATTGCATAAGGCCCTGTGGTAGAGAATCCTGTTTTATCAAAATGCCTCTGGGCCAGCAACCTGATGAAGACGCCGGCGACGACGAAGATGACGCCGATAACAGCCATAAAGGAAGCTTCCTCTGACGGAAAAAGCTCATGAGGTTTTTTTCCGTTGAGTATGTTTTCTACGATAACGACTGCGAATGTCAGGAATAGGGCGATTTTCTTTCGTTTCTTGAGGTATTTCAGAACCTGCCCGAAGCGCTCATAGCCGATGATTTTTGTTAGTGCGCTTATTTTCCCCCGGGATTTTGAACAGATGGTTGTCCCCCAGTTATCTTCGGAATCGGTCAGGCAGGCATTTGACGGATTTGCTTTTTTATAAAGCATAAGTCGATAAGACTTGAACTTTTTGAAGTTTTCGCCTGTTTTTTCGCCGCCGAAGTATTTTTCGGTAATTTTGTTTATTTTTTTTCTGTACAGGCACCTGACTAATTTTGACATAAAGGGATACCTGTCATCGAGGAGCCGCTGTCCCAGATTTACGCCCGGTTCGATGATTTCCTTGAGCACCTCATTTTCGAGGTCGAGGGTCGGAGCGGTTTGTTCGGTAATGTCCAAATCTTCAAGAGACTCAAGCGGAGATTCCGAGACGATGTTATAAAAGGTTGAGAGGTTATGTCCCCCGGGTAAAGAGCTTTTGTCCGGGGTATCTTTCTTGAAGATGTCACAGATGAGGATGTGACCGGCTTTATTTAAGAAATCGATGGACTTTTTGATTGCCGCCTCGGGGTCGATATACTGGAAACTCTCGCTGAATAAAATCAGGTCATAACGATTTTCCGTCTGCATTTCTTCGTAGAAACATTCGTAGATACGGCATTTATTTCCGAGGAGCCTGCGTGCCTGCTCAACAAGATAGGGGTTTGGCGAGACACAGTCAACGTGATAACCCATATCAATGAGACGTCTTGCCAGCTCGCCCGTGCCGCAGCCGACATCAAGGATTTTTTTTACGCCGTCGGGGATATGCGAGATGAGCAGGTCTGTATAATTTTCCTGTGCGGCGGCCAGGTTTGTAATATCAACTTTCAGCTCGGCGGGCCAATAGCCATAATGGAGGTGATGAGATTTGAGAAAGTACTTACTGCAGAGGGAAGCAAACTCCAGACCTACGTCACGGGAAACTCTTTTTTTTGCTCTATACATTATCGACCAGTACTGCCTTTTAACACCTTCAAAAGCGATTTTGCGTTTTAGAATCAAATCAGACTACCAAATTTTTCCCTGGATTGCAAGGGTTTGAGGCTTCGTTTTAGATATTTACCCGCCTTCACAGGGCCTGCTCCGCCGAAGCAGCTTCCACCCTCCATCCCCAAGGGACTGCGCGGAATGGGTCGGCTGCGAAGTCGCCGGCGCTTCGGTGGGTTTTGCCGAAGAATGTTGGGCTACACAGTGCGGATTAAAAAACCGCAAAACAAAAGCCCTCATAAGTTCTTAACCTGCAAGGGCTTATAATGGGCAGTATAGGACTCGAACCTACGACCTCCTGCGTGTCGAGCAAAATCGGGCCTTTTTTAACTACTTGTCAATAAAGCACTTAGTTTTTGTACCATAAGGACTTATGAACTGTTTTCGAACTGGTTTGGAACTGTTCGCAGAACTGTTTTGGGACTGGAATTGCCACAAAACTGCCACAAATTTTATACGTCTTTATGGCAAATGTATTTGCTCGACTTTTACATAGAAATATAGTTCGAGGCTGAGGCACCTGATAAGCAAGCCGAGAAGCTATTATTATTCAAGTGTTTAAATTTTACAGTGGCGTATTTCATCTGGTAGATTCCCACGCCTTTACAGGCGTGGCACTTACTGGTTCAGGCTTCGCCTGTCCAGCAACTGAACTGCGTTGCTGGAAACGGCTCTCACCCCTGCCTTCACAGGTGGGGAACTCCCGCGAAAATAGAGATAAGAGGGAAAAATGAAACGAGATTTCGATCTGATCCGAAAGCTTCTGATGTTTTTTGAGGACAAACTCTATTCCGAACACATCGAGGTCCCACCGAGTGTCCGTCATTCGTTTAGCACCTCACCTTTCACACCCTTCTTTTCTTTTTCCCAAGCGATTTTCTCACCTAACTGCCACCAAGTCCAAACCCAAGAGGATATTTTCCTTAACGCTTAAATCTCCGATAATCCTGGCTACTGGAGGAGGTAAAATCTTAATTAAAGTCGGTGTAGCCAGAATTTTATCATCCTCAGCTAATTTGGGCTGTTTCAGCACATCAATCACCTTTAAGGAATAGACACCTTTATAGTCTTCGTTCAGAATCTTTTTTATGTTTTCAAATGCGGTCTTGGTGCGAGGGGTCTCTCCTGTCACATAAAGCTTTAACACATATTTTACTGCCATATTAGCCTCCTATTCTTCATATTTCTCACCTATCTTTATTCCACCTTTTTCAATTTCAAAACTAAAGATTTCCTTAGAGTGCTGGCTTCCGCGCATCTTCAGCACAGTCAAAAGCTTCTTTATCTTCTGACCCCTCTCCACAAAAAGAAGCATAATAATCCCATCTGTTATTGAGCTTAAGCCCATCTCATTGGTCATGAGGTTGCTTAATAACTGGCCGCGCACTGCTCCAAAACTCGCCGGGGCGAGATAATTCATTACACAGGTAATACCTTTGGCCTTAAAATATCCGAACAATTGAATCAAAAACTGCCTGACTTGCTCCTGGCTCATCGTGGCAGAGAGTAAGCTAAGTAGGAACGCAAAAAGATTCGTTTGAAGAGTATCTTATTGGCGATACTCCTTATAGGGGAGCAAAATTGTGAAAAGGAGTTCGCCATGGGACGTGGAATCAAACTTACGCCTGAACAATGGGA